>Ga0209403_10007900_pt1 | contig 10365 bp, 7 predicted proteins | sample ArcticOcean_MG_C_8_FD_187440 | JGI IMG/M metagenome (GOLD analysis project Ga0209403, IMG submission 187440) | Marine microbial communities from western Arctic Ocean - ArcticOcean_MG_CB11_86 (SPAdes) (version 2) | ecosystem: Environmental > Aquatic > Marine > Oceanic | place: Arctic Ocean...
ACTTGTTCCGGGCTATGACCTTTTCTTGGCATTTCTGCCTCCCTTCAATTTGTCCATTATCTGATCTTTCAGATGGACACGTTTGAGAAGGGCAGGTCAAGACGATGCGTGGTCTGGGCATTACCGATTTAACGAAGGAGATTCTCTGGGATGATTTCAGGTACGGGTTACTTACGAGACTGGCTGCGCCGATCGCCCTGACGGCCCGCGACTACCCGCCCGCTAATGACCTGGCTCTTGAACTACTTCCCAGAATCACGTCGGCCGTACTGGAATCGGACGCGTTGGAGCTGCTTGAATGATTTACCGTCGGCTGAAAACGACACAGCCTTCCCAGAAACTTCTAGGGTTGTTGATCATCAGATCGTCCACCTGGCCCTGTGTTGCGCCCAGCTCCAGGAGCATCGGCAGAACGTTGCGGCTAATGAACAGGTAGTTGTCCGGGTTCGTAACTGGTCGCTCGGCTGCTCGCTCTTTGGTCATCATCGTTGCTGCCACGCTCCAATCGTGGCTCAGCATCAGCCGTTTTCCGTAGCCGGCGTTGATCAGCCTGTGGAGGGTTTTACTGCGTTCCTGCCATGTAACGCCCTGCCCAGGATGCCGATCGAGACCGAGCCACACACCCTTGTCGAGCAATCCTGTGAGGTAGTCCATATCCGTCGAATCGTTGCTGTGTCCGATGCAGACTCGATTTAGATCAACACCTTCATCTTCGAATATCTCGACCTGCCGATCACCTACCCGGTTCTCCGTAAAAGTGTGGGTGTAGAGCGGAACACCTGTCGCCTGGTGGGCGCGTGCTCCGGCTCGCAATATCACCTCTCCGTCTTCGGTAACAAAGGGTTCGTTTGCCAGCTTTATGATCCCAGCCTTGATACCAGTGCCCTGAATGCCCGTTTCGATTTCTCGAACGTAAAGCGGTGCGATTTCGTCGGGTGACGCGACGGCGAACGAACGAGGGATATCGAGCCATGTTCCGGTGGCCACGACGATGTTCACACCGCTGCCTTTCGCCACTGCCTCGATAATTCGCACATCCCTGCCGAGGTCCATTGTCGATAGATCAAAGATCGTGTCGACGCCTTCTGATTTCGCTTCTTTGAGCAGCCGTATTCCGTCTTCGATATCCGAGACACGGTCGATGAATTCGGGAAAGGTGTCCTGTATTCCCGCCGAAGACAACTAGATGTGCTCGTGGGAGAGCGTGAAGCCCAGTTCCGACGAGTCTTTCGGGCCGAGGACCGTGTTCACTGTGGTCATAAACATCCTCGGCTTCTAGCCTTCTTTGAGCATGACGATTTCGGTTGCCCCGTCGACTTCGGCGGTGAGGTTCGGTCGATACTCGTAGCCTTCCGGATGCGAGAACTCCGATAGCAAAGCAAGCGCCGAATCGGCAGAGCCTGCGGCGTCGGGGTTCGAAACGAGATGGCGCACAAGCGCCCCCTTTAGTGCCTTGGACCAGTGGCTTACGGTCTTCAGCTTTCCGTCTCTGCCGGCCTCAAGAAATTTGACCGTGAAACGGACGTCGCAGGCAACAAGTGAAGGATGCCACGCGGCACTGTGCTCGTTTGGGAGGAGGTCCCAGATCACGCTGCTTTTGACTGATGCGGCGAGTGTTTTCGATATCAGTGGCTTCCAGATGGCGGCGCAGGTCTTATTTAGGCGCAGCTTCGCACCCATCTTCAGCTTGTAGGCGGGAATCATGTCGTAGGGGCGGATTATTCCGAACAGACCCGACATGATGATCGTGCTCTGTCCAAAGCGTTCTCTGGCGTCGGCATCCAGAGATTTGTAATCGATTGAGTCGTACATCACCCCTGTGTAGCGTTCGATGGCGGGCAGGGTTGGTGCTTCCAGCAGCTCGGCGTTATCGGCCCTAGCGGTTTCCAGTGCGACGCCTTTTACACCGAGAAGTTTTTGGGCAACTCGCGGTTTTCCGCTGAGTTGACCGAGCGATTTGACCATTGGCGTACGCGTTTTGTTCAGCGATTCGAACGACAACGTATCGAGATCAATCGGAGGGCCTTCTCCGCCAGAGGCTTTACCTTCTGACGGAGGTAACAGGATCAGCAGCTTGGGTGACATCGAGGGAATTCTATTCGCCCACAGCCCGGATTTGTGTTTCGAACTTGAGCGAATATGGAATCACGAGGTCGTTATTTTGGTATCACTGGCAGGATGAGTTGCGACGGGTACTCCGACGAGTGATGCACGGTTTGCTGGGCGATTCTCATGTCCGTCTCGGTGTACAGCTCGCCACCGGTGTTCTGGTTGCGGTCGTATCTCGGGAAGTTCGACGACGATACCTGCAACCTGATCCGGTGTCCCTTTTTGAACACGTTGCTAGTAACACCAACCTTGATTTCGTACTCGTAGACCTTGCCGGGTTCTAGGAGTTTTTGCTCCGTGAATCCTTCGCGATATCGAGCCCTGATGATCCCATCGCAAAGGTTTTTTGCGTATCCGGTTGGCGACACATCGACCAACATGGCGGTCCAGTCTGTGTCGAGTCCGTCTGTGGCTGCGAACAGTTTCAGGCGTATCGGCCCTGTCACTTCGAGGTCCTCTTCCAGCACCTCAGTTGTATAGCAAAGCACGTCGTAACGACCCTCGGCTGGTCGCTGATCGTACGGTCCCCACGGGACGATGGTGGGTGAGCAGCAGTTGTTACCACCGAGTGTTTGAACAGGCATCTCGGGGTCGTATGTGAAGTGATCTTCCGGTTCGCCGCTAGCCGAGTCGAGAGCGAGTGTCCCGTCGCCGGTAGCCGTGTTCGCCCGACCGTCGGAACTCAGGTTGAACGCCTGCCAATCGGTCCGGGCGAGCGGCCATTCCTGTTCGTCTCGCCACTTGTTGACGCCCATAACGAATATCCGGATCGGTGCGTCTTCTGAATCAGGTTTTTCGTCTTTGAGCCACCTGTCGAACCATTCTCGTTCGATCCCATCGAGATCGAGCATCGACTCGGCTCCAAAGTCGATATCACCCGTTTTAGTCGACGCGCTCAGGGCGTGCGGCCATGGTCCGACTATCAGCTTCGAGCCGCGTGCCAGCTCCGAGCCGCCCCGTTCACGGAGACCTGTGAAATTGTCGAAGGCGTCCGTTGCGTAAAGGTCGTACCAGCCACCCATAATCAGCGAAGGCACTTCGATTTCGTTGAAGCGTCGTTCGGTATTAACCTCGTTCCAGTAATCATCGTCGTTCGGGTGAGCCAGCCAGTCCTGCCAGAACTTCAAGTCACGACCGGCGTTGCCTGCAAGATTTGTCAGTGGCAGCGATCGGAACGCCTCGGTCCAATTGTGGTAGTCGATGCTCTGCCCGGTGCGGCCGTTGGTGCGCATACCCCAGGTCATCATCACGTTCAACTGGAACGCCCCACCCGGGTGCATAAGACCCTGATAGTAGTCGGTGCACATCACTCGGGGCACCATCGCCTTCAGATACTTGTTCTGGAGTGGGGCGCTGAGCCACTGGACGCACCCGAGGTAGGAACCACCTGCCATGCCGATGTTGCCGTTGCACCAGTCCTGCTGTCCGGTCCATTCCTGTGTGTCGTAGCCATCATCGACTTCCTGATGAAAAGCGTAGTACTCGCCCTGGGAGTCGAACCTGCCTCTGACATCCTGGATTATGCAAACGTAGCCGCGGTTTGCCAGTTGTCGGGCCTTCTCGATCATAGGATCCCCGTTGTTGCTATATGGCGTCCGCATCAGGACGACCGGGAACGGTCCTTCGGCCTCTGGAATGTAGATGTCTGCCGAAAGCTCGACGCCGTCACGCATCGGCACTTTCACGTCTAGCCGCATCTCAACTCCGAAGTTCTCTGCCATAGCTGTATCCGCTCCTGATGCCAGTACTTGATTTACGCCTTACTTGGGCTACTGCCCTGCCTGCGGGCGCACGATATCAGGTTCAGGGGCAAGAAAGGGTTTTGTTGGAACGCATATCTTGATTCAGCGTCTGCGTTTCACAGTCCACTCATAAGTCTCGGAGTTAGCCGCTATTTTCGCCGCGTTATTGCTTCGAAAAACGCCACCCTCTGCCATAATGACGCCCGATGTATTTCGACCTTCGACTCTGGGCCATGACTCGCGGTGCGCGTTTGCGCATTGCGGCTGCGGTTATTTACGGTCTGCTAACCGCGACAGCCGGAATAGCCCGTCTCGTGCTGCTCGGAATTTTGCTTGGTGAAATTCTGAAGGGCGAAGAGTTCGAAAGCCTGATTCCGCTAATGCTTGCAGCTGGTGGAATGGTGCCGCTCCGAGCGGTTCTGCAGTATCAGAAAGAGATGGTCGCCCATCGCACTGCTGCGTCGATTCAGCTCGCTCTGCGTGGAACGCTTCACGATCAGGTACTTGCGCTCGGCCCTTCGTATTTCGGACAACAGCGGACCGGCGATGCCTTGCTGTCTGTAGTTGATGGCGTCGAGCAGCTGGAAACCTTCTTCGGCCAGTACCTGCCGCAACTGTTCACCGCCGTTCTCACTCCGATCGGCATCTTCATTTATCTGGCGTACCTCGATCTTCCAATGGCGTTGATCGCGCTGGCGTTCTCGGTTGTCACGATATTTGCTCCTGCCCTGTTCCATAGGTGGAACAAGACTGCTTCGATAAGAAGGCGAGACGCTTACGGTGATTTCGCGTCGGAGTTTCTGGATGCTGTGCAGGGTCTGTTCACTCTCAAATCCTTCGGACAGAGCGATGCCAAGGCCAAAGTTCTTGCCGACAAGGCACACGCTGTTTTCAAATCGACCATGTGGGTGCTGGCGACGAATGCTGGTTCGCTGGGCGTGACGATTGCCGGTGTGGCGGTTGGTGCTGCGGTGCTTCTGGTGGTTGGAGCCGACCGGGTCGATGCGGGAGACATGGAATTCGAAGAACTGCTGATCATCCTGATGTTGGGCATCGAGCTATTCAGGCCTTTCAGGGAACTCAGCCAGCTCTTTCACCAAGGGCTAAACGGATTATCTGCTGCCCATGGCATTTTGAAGTTCCTCGACTCCAAATCGGCAGTTGAGATAAAAACTTCTTCAAGCGCAAAAGTAGCCAACCCGGAAATAGTGTTCGCCGATGTTAAATTTTCGTATCCGGGCAGTCGTAAACCAGCGCTTGAAGGTTTCACCCTGAAAATTGCAGCCGGAGAGACAGCTGCGATTGTGGGCGAGAGCGGAGCCGGTAAGACATCAGTCGTGCGCTTGCTGCTCAGGTTTTTCGATCCCGATTCTGGATCGGTCAAATTAGGCGGATCCGAGATATCCGGTCTGAGCGAGGATGACCTACGAGACAATATTGCGGTCGTTTCGCAGGATACTTATTTGTTCCACGGGACAGTCGCTGAGAACCTTCGGTTTGGTAACCAGTCGGCGACGGACGAAGACCTTCGCAAAGTCGCCAAAACGGCAAACGCAGCAGAGTTCATCGAACGTCTTCCACGCGGATACGACACCGTGATCGGCGAGCGGGGGATCAAGCTTTCGGGTGGGCAACGTCAGCGCATTGCGATCGCCAGAGCACTGCTCAAAGACTCGCCAATTCTCGTTCTTGATGAAGCGCTATCGGCGGTAGATGCCGAAAACGAGCACATCATCCAGCAAGCACTTGAGCGTCTGATGAAAGGCCGCACGGTGATGGTAATTGCACACCGGCTTTCAAGCGTTCGAAGAGCCGACCAGATCCACGTGTTGCAAGCGGGCAAGATAATCGAATCGGGAGTCCACTCCGAGCTGCTGGCTGGCAATGGAGAGTATGCAAGGTTGATGGCTGCACAGGCCACGGCCGAGGCAGAGTCGCCCACTTATGAAGCGGCGGCAAATGATGTGAGAGAAACCGAACAGCGGACACCGGTGGATCGACCTGCGGGCCAGCTCGGTGAGGTTGCGAGCATGGAGCCGACCGATGCCATACTCCGGGCCGAGGGCATGGGGTGGCTGGCGGCCTTCAGAGTGCTGCTGGGTTTGATTCGCCCGTGGTGGCAGGAGCTTACGCTGAGCTTCATATTCGGGTTGACGAGATTCCTGACGCTGATCGCCGTTGGAATATTCAGCGGGTTGATCGTTGCGGCTGTTAGATCGGGTGATCCTCGCGGGACACTCGTGATGTGGTTGTTGATAGTTGCTCCACTGACGGCGATTCTTCACTGGGCCGAGTCCTGGGTGTCGCACGACGTGGCGTTCCGGCTGCTATCGCAAATGCGGATCGCCCTGTTCAGAAAACTGGATCAGCTTGCGCCCGCGTACCTTGTTCGGAGGCGCACGGGTGACCTTGTAAGCATGGCAACTCAGGATGTCGAAACGGTTGAGTATTTCTTCGCCCACGTTGTTGCACCGGCGTTTGTGGCTGTTGCCGTTCCGCTGGGTGTGCTAATTACGCTGAGCTTCTACAGCTGGCCGCTAGCAGTGACCATTGTTCCATTCCTCATCATCACGATCATTAGCCCGCTTGTAGCCAGGGACCGCGTTGATCGACTCGGCAGTAGGTCGCGTGAAAAGCTGGGTGAAATGAACTCGCACAGCGTCGACACGATACAGGGGCTCCATGAGGTTGCGGCGTACAACATGGGCGAGCACCGCAAGGCTGAGTTCCTGTCAATGGCTCAGGACTATGCCGACGTACGAGTTCCGTTTTTCCGTGAGCTCACACTTCAGAAAATCTACATTGAGCTGGTGACTGGACTCGGCGGTCTTGCGGTGGCTGCGGTTGGTGCGTCACTTGTTTCGAACGGATCGTTGGAAGCCGGTCTTCTGCCTCTCATGACTCTGATCACGATGTCGGCATTCCTGCCAATATCGGAGATATCCACAGTGGGCAGACTGCTTGCCGACACCGTTGGGTCGACTCGAAGGATCTACGCTGTACAGCTTGAGCCGGTGCCTGTGACAGATGGTCCTGGAGAGCAGGTCAGAAACACCGAGATCGGCCTCGGCGATGTCGATTTCAGCTACGACTTCACGGATTTCCGCGCACTCGACAATGTTTCGTTCCCGATTGGGCAGGGGCGGTCGGTTGCTCTTGTGGGTCCGTCTGGTGCGGGCAAGACGACAGCGGCTCACCTGATAATGAGATTCTGGGATCCACAATCGGGTGAAGTGAAACTGGGTGAGAGCAGTCTGCGCGACTACAAGCTGGCTGAACTGCGAGAACATCTTGCACTTGTTGCGCAGGACACATATCTGTTCAACACGACTATTCGAGAAAACCTTTTGATCGCTCGGCCAGATGCCTCCGAGGAACAGCTCGCGGCAGCCGTTGCGTCGGCGGGGCTTACCGCGTTTGTTGAGACACTTCCTGAAGGTTTAGACACGGTGGTTGGAGAGCGGGGATCGCAGTTGTCTGGAGGTCAGCGCCAGCGGGTGGCGATTGGACGGGCTTTCCTTAAAGACGCTCCGATTCTCGTGTTGGACGAGGCTACTTCGCATCTCGACGCGGTGAACGAGCAGATGGTTCGTGGGGCGCTGGATCGACTGGCATCTAATAGGACGACGCTCGTGATAGCGCACAGGTTGTCGACAGTGATGAACGCCGACCTGATCGTAGTTATGGACCAGGGGAAGGTTGTCGATACCGGCAGTCACGACGAGCTACTCGCACGAGGCGGACTTTACGCCCAGCTCGTATCGCACCAGTTGTCGGGAACCGCCCCGGTTTAGAGCGACCCGTTCCCGTACAAGTTTTCTTGCGCGCTAACTCGTTGCGCCTTCGGGGCCCACTCGATCTCCAATTCATCGACGAGTGCCCGCGTTTCAATGGGCAACTCGAGTTGGCAACGGCATCTTGTTGACTGAAACACGGATACCATCTCGAACGTCAATTTGACGGTCGTTGTCAGTTCTGGAGCCCTAAATGAGATTCGCAATTCTCGGAATATCGCATGAGACAAACACCTTTTCGATTGTGCCTGCAACCTATGAAGAATTCGAGAGTCGACTCATTCTTCGAGGACAGGCGATCATCGATCAATACGGCGAGTCCCAGGCCACAATCGCAGGCTATCTTCAAGGTGCAGAAGAGCTCGGCTTCGAGGCTGTTCCGTTAATGCACGCACGCACGGGACCTATTGGCACCATCACCAAAGATGCCTACGACCGACTATCGACTGAAGAACTCGACATGCTTCGTGATCAGGGTCCGTGGGATGGCGTTCTGATCGCAAATCATGGCGCCGCTGTGTCGGAAGAATTTCCCGATATGGATGCTGAGTTCACCCGTGGCGTTCGAGAGATTGTCGGACCCGACGTACCCGTCGGAATCACGCTCGACATGCACGCAAACATATCGAAAGAGACCGTCGAAAACACCGATGTGTGCATCGTCTGGCGAACCTGCCCGCATCTCGATACCAAGCTCCGTGGCCGTAAGACAGCTGAGTTGATATATCGGGCAGCGATCGGCGAGATCAATCCCGTGCAGTTCATCGAAATGCCACCGATGCTCGTAAACATCGTTAAGCAGTTCACAGGGCAGGAGCCAATGAAAGGGCTCGTTGCGGACTGTGTTGCGGTGAACGAACAACCCGGCATTCTCGACACCTCGATAGCTGAGGGCTATCCGTACGCCGACGTCGAAGAGATGGGTATGTCGTGGATAGCAATTACCGATGGCGACATGGACCTGGCGCGTGAAGCGGCGCAGGGAATGGCTGAGCGTGCGTGGGAGGTTCGTGTCGATCTGAACCGACCGGTCGCAAGCATCGAGGAAGCGCTGACGCAGGCACAAGAACGCTACGTTGGAGCGAAGCCGGACGGCGTTGAGAACTTCTTACCAGACGACGGATCGGCCCTTGAAGAGCCTGAACCGTCAGAGCATTCGCACCTTGGTCCGATCGTACTAATGGATGTTGGTGACAACATTGGCGGAGGATCTTCTGCTGATTCGACTCACATACTTAAAGTGGCGATGGAAATGGGTGTCGAACGGTATCTTCAGAGTCTGTACGACCCCGAAGCGGTTCAGGCATGTGTGGCTGCTGGGGTCGGAGCCGAGATATCGCTTGAAGTCGGTGGTAAGACAGATGACATGCACGGCGAGACCGTTCGAGTCGTTGGCACAGTTATGAAAATCCACGATGGACCTTATGAAGAGCTTCGGCCGACTCACGGCGGTGGCCGCTACTACAACGACGGCCAGCGCGTGTATTTCAATACCGTAAACGGCATGACGATTCTGCTTACCTCGATACGATCAGGCAATACAGCTCGTGAGCAGATGTACTCGATGGGCATCCGCCCCGAGGAGTATCGAGTTGTGGTGGCGAAGGGTGTCAGTTCTCCTCGACCGGCGTACCAGCCGATTGCCGCCGAGATAATTCTTGTAAACAGCCCCGGTGTTACAACGGCCGATCTCAGCACATTCACGTACAAGCGACGCCGAGTACCGCTCTACCCCTTCGAAGAAGTCGATTACCGTCCTTGAGATCGTTCACGTGAATTGATGAGGTTGATCGCCCGTCGCAACCTTCTGATGGCAGATGCCGGTCAGAAAGTTAAACTTTCGCCTTGAATACCAGAACACCGGCTCGTTGATGAGCCGGTGTTTTTATTGCCGCTCTAAACGTGTTTTACGAACAAAGCAACGTGTCAAAAACGATGCAGCGATTAGCGTTCAGTCCCATTCACAGGAAACTCCCAGCAAACCCTCAGCGCCCCCTGAGGATGGGTACGTAGATTAGTAGGAACGCATGATAGGACCGAAGTGGTTGGGGATAGTCAGCGAACACGACGCTGATCGTGAAAACGGAAAAACACACTTAGGCGGAAACTGATGACTGTAGTGCGATCCCGAAGCGGATATTTCAAAATTGTTGCGTCTATGGGAATGGTGCTTCTAATGGCATTCTTCTCAGCTTGCGACATTCTTGCGACCGAGGGAGCCCGAGAGGCCATCGCTAACGGGCGAGAGATTCGTGAGTTTGAAGACGAAAACATTCGTCCGCCCGAAGACAAGATGAACACTCTCTGGGTTGACGAGATTCAGCCGCGCTAGTCCGAACTCGAAGATCTTCGACGCGAACAGCAGCTACTTCAAGAAGACGTCATCGCCCCACTGTGGGAAGCCCAGAACGATATGTGGGCACCGGGCGGATCGGCCTCTATTGCACAGGCTCTGTTCTCGGATCAGATGCGAGAAATCGACCTGCTCGAGAGAGCTACGCAGGTAGCGCAGAACGAGCTTGATGCCAGGTGGCAGGTAATTTGGGATGGCAACAATTCTGATCCTGAGTACGTTGCACTTGACGAGTTACGTCAGGAAAAGCAGCGTGATATCGATCGCCTTTACAGGTTCGGGAACCGACCGATCGAAGATATTTGGGACCAGATCAACGAGATCAATTCCAATCAGGGTTCTTCAAACACTGACTCACAGATCGAAG
>Ga0209403_10007903_pt1 | contig 10363 bp, 11 predicted proteins | sample ArcticOcean_MG_C_8_FD_187440 | JGI IMG/M metagenome (GOLD analysis project Ga0209403, IMG submission 187440) | Marine microbial communities from western Arctic Ocean - ArcticOcean_MG_CB11_86 (SPAdes) (version 2) | ecosystem: Environmental > Aquatic > Marine > Oceanic | place: Arctic Ocean...
TAAGACTGTAGAGATTTCCCTGGAGGTCTGGGAGCGTGAAGTCTGGTGCTTGTATTGGATTCTGGAAACCTACGTGTGTGGTGGTGCTTCGGCCAAACAGCCAAGTAGAGTGGGGTTCGTCATGGAGGATAGGCCGACCCATATGTCGCTCCAAAGCTGCAAGGTTGAATAAGCTTTCTTCCTTCGCGAAAAACTCTTCCTCGCGTCCTGTAGGAATAGGGATGCACATAGTTCCTATGCAGGCACCTTCAGGCGTTAGTTCCCAGTCGGTGGAATTATGTAGGGTATCGATGGGTAGCCACAGGTTGTCGCCTTCAGATATAGCGACTGTTGTCTCAGACACATTATTGTCATATACGATTGTTGTGGTTGCCATTTTTCTCAGTCACTCAGAGTGTCAACGTTTGAGTTGTCTATCCAAGAACGTGAATGTGCGATTCCAGGCTATTTCTGCACCAGCCTCGTTGTAGCAAGAACAAAATTTTTCATAAAGGATAACAAGCTCCTTTTCCAATCCATATTTCTATTGCTAACATATATTTGTGGCACACCTTTAGTCAATAGATATTTCGTTGAGTTGATGCCTTGGGCGCAAATAATAGTATGATAGATATATTCTAATCTAAATGGCTAAATGATCCATATGGATTGATGGAGGTAGTAACCATGGTTTACGAAGAGCTTATCTATAAAAAGGTGGAAGATGGTATCGTTCTGGTTACCTTGAATCGTCCCCATCGCCTTAACGCGATCTCCGAAACACTCCAAACGGAAATCCATAACGTTATTGATCAGGTGGAATCTGATGATGACGTGAAAGTATTAGTTATTACAGGCGGACCTAGAACTGATGGGCGCCCTTGTTTTTGTTCTGGTGCCGATCTTTTTGAAGAGGCTACTGAGGTTGGGTCTCAGGAGAATCCTGAGAAGACAAGGTTAGGTAATATTGCTAAATATGTATCTGGTGAGGGATATGAGGCCGGGGTTGCCGCCGTCTGTAGTCGTTTAGAAGTATTGAGCAAACCGACTATTGCGGCTATTGATGGGATATGTACTGCCGGAGGATTAGAACTAGCGCTTTCCTGTGATATTCGAGTGATAGCCGAGACTGCAGAGATCAGTGATATGCATATCAAGAATCTCGGAAACATTGGTGGATCTGGAGTAACGGTTCGTTTGGCCCAAACAGTAGGTGCTGCTTGGGCCAAAGAGATAATGTTTACTGGAGAGGCAATAGACGTCCAGCGTGCTGTATCAATTGGACTCGCTAGTTACCTATTTTCTTCAAATACACTTCTCGATGGGGCGATTTCTCTTGCGCGGAAATTCGTGCCAATGAATCCCACCGCTTTATCTATGGCGAAATCCGTTATTAATAAGGCTGCAGGGTCAGAACGGAAGAGACGGGTTCTAAGAGATTCTTATATAGCTTCATCAGCACTTGGATCAGATAACCGAAAGTGGAAATCAAGAAAATATTAAACATTCCCAACTAATTATTTATAGGTTAACAGGGATTGATAGAAGGTTGTAAAGTTGATATACTTGACTAGTTAGATAAAAGTTAGGTTTTTGGTAGGGATCATCCGCGATTCCTTTTTAAAAAGTGGGAGTTTTCCCACTTTTTTTAATGATTGAATAAGTGGAAATGTCGACGTTCTTTACGATGGGGGGGGTATGAAGAGCGATTTTCTTGTAGCTTTGACTCAACTAGCGGCAGAGAGGAACCTTCCTCGGGAGATGGTGATTGGAGCCATTGAAGCAGGGCTAGTATCTGCTTTCCGAAAAGACAGTGTCACCTCTGGTCAAAATATCAAAGTTCGCCTCGATTCAGGTACTGGTGACGTGCGGGTCTTTGTTGAAATGCAAGTTGTCGATGATGTGACTGATCCTAAGCAGGAACTCACCTTAATTGAAGCTAAGAAGATTGAACCTAAGGCTGAACTAGAAAGCACTGTAGAAATTGAAATCACTGCTCAAACCGGTGGACGTATAGCTGCCCAAACCGCCAAACAAGTGGTAATGCAGAGGCTCCGTGAGGCAGAGCGTGAGTTAATCTTCGAGGAATATACTACAAAGGCAGATCAAACGATCTCATCAACTATCCAGCGTATTGAATCACGACAGATTGTAGTAGATCTAGGTAGGGCAGAGGCGGTTTTACTTGAAAATGATCAGGTGGCAACAGAGCGTTATCGCCCTGGCCAGCGTCTCAAAGTGTATATAGTTGAAGTACGGCGGTCACTGAAAGGCCCTGAAGTCGTGGTTTCTAGGTCCCATAAGAATTTACTTCGCTCCTTGTTTGAGATTGAAGTGCCTGAAATTACTAATGGCATCGTAGAGATCAAAGCTATAGCCAGAGATGCTGGTTTAAGGAGTAAAGTTGCCGTTTTTGCCAGACAAGAGGGTGTAGACCCTGTTGGTTCTTGTGTTGGATTACGTGGCATTAGAATACAGAATATCGTTAATGAACTCCAGGGTGAAAAAATCGATGTCGTACCATGGAGTCGAGATGAAGCCGTGTTTATTTCCAATGCTCTTAGCCCATCCCAGCCTATTCGTGTTGACTTAAATAGTGAAGAGGGCCTTGCTACCGTCATAGTTCCAGATAAACATCTCTCGTTAGCAATTGGCCGTGAGGGCCAGAACGTTCGTTTGGCAGCTAAGCTTACGGGTTGGAAAATAGATATCAAAAGTTCTAGTGACGCTGAACTTGAACGGTTTGGTCGTCCTGCACCAGAGGTATTAAATGAGGACGTTAAAGAGGATATAGAGGCATCCGTCAAGCCCGTGTCAGACTCCCCTGATTTGCTGGTGGCGGATACAGTTATTAACCAGAAAAATGTAGGGGAAGAGGTTGCCGCTGCTGTAGAAGCGACAGAGAAGATTTCAGGAGAATCCTCAGATCAAACTGAAGCGGATCTACCAGAAGAGTCACAAGTTACCGCTAGTGGAGTGAGCCCGGAAGAAAAATTGGCAGCTATCTCTCTAGGCATGAATGAAGATTCGTCATTGAGTCAGAAGGAACAGGGTGAAAAAGAATCTGAATCCATAGAGATAACTGATGATGTTTGGGATGTTCCTCAACTTGTTCCTGACTCAGGAACATCCCAAATTAGATTTGCAGAAGATATTATAGTGCCAAGGTTTAGCAGTGGAGGACGACGGGGGAGAAAACGTGGAGGTGATGGTGAGACAGCTAAGGCCAGAAAGTCTGCTGCTAGGAAGAGCAAGTCTAATACCGGGACGGGAAGTAGCGAGTAAACATCAAAGTTCGAGAGATATGTAATGGATTTACCCCATGTACCACTGAGGCGTTGTGTAGCCTGTGGGGATCGATTGCCAAAGCGTGAATTAAAAAGGATAGTTAACTCCTCGAAGGAAGGTTTTCAATTGGATGTTACTGGTAAGCTGCCTGGAAGAGGCGTGTATTTTTGTAGTAAACCTCGATGTTGGGAACGTGGTTTACTGACAGGTCGAGTAGACTATGCTTTGCGGACTCAAATCGCTGTTCCTGATCGGCAGCGTTTATTAAACCTTTTGACGAATGCCGAGTCAAAGAATCAGATATAGAGAGACAGAGGTATGGTGAAACAAGAGATAGTTAGTGATGGAAGTGGAGATACTAGCGCTGGTCATTCTTCGACAAAGTATAAATTGTTACGAATTCCTCAGGCATTAACGATAGGGGAACTAGCGAGGTTGATGGATGTGAGTGCTATCGATCTTATTAAACAACTTATGCGCGGAGGAATCATGGCCAATGTCACTCAGGTCATCGATTTTGACACAGCATCAGCGGTGGTACCTAATTTTGGTTTCCGTGCAGTTTTAAACAAAATTTCGCCAATCGGTACAGAACCTAAGACTCAGAATGATACTGAAGGCGATCTGGCTTCTTTACGTTCGAGGTCTCCTGTTGTGGCAATTCTTGGGCACGTAGATCATGGAAAAACAACTATTCTAGATGCAATTCGAACTACTAGGGTAGCTGGTCAAGAAGCTGGTGGGATTACTCAGCACATTGGTGCATATCAGGCTATATATAAGGATAAAACGATTACCTTTTTGGACACTCCCGGGCATGAGGCATTTACAGCGATGCGTGCTCGTGGTGCTCATGTTACAGACATAGCAGTTTTGGTCGTGGCAGCTGATGACGGAATTATGCCTCAGACCGTGGAGGCTATTGCACATATAAAAGCGGCAAATGTACCAATTGTTGTAGCTATGAATAAGATAGATCTACCAAGTGCTGACATTGATAAAGTTAAGCGTCAATTGGCAGAACAAGAATTGCTTATAGAGGAGTGGGGAGGAGAAGTGATCTTAGCCCCTGTTTCAGGTAAAACTGGAGAAGGCCTTAATGATCTTATGGAAAGCATCCTCCTTGTTGCTGAAGTAGCTGAGCTAAGGGCAGACCCTAGTCTTCCTGCATCAGGAGTGGTTGTGGAGGCGAAGCTAGATAAATCTAAGGGTACTCTCGTGACCATGTTAGTTAAATCAGGAACTTTGGCTGTAGGTGACTATGTTGTAGTAGGAACTACATGCGGAAAGGTTAGGGCGTTAATTAACCACGTAGGTAAACAAGTGGCTGAAGCCGGACCCTCCGTACCTGTGGAAATTTTGGGTCTTAACGGGCTTCCTCAAGCTGGAGATAGATTTGTAGTGGCAGATAGTGAGTATGTAGGCAAAGCCTTGGCCGAGGAACGCAAACGTAATGAGGACAGCAACAGGCAAGGTGTTACTCTTGAAGATATGGTTAGTAAAATTCATATGGGGGACACTCGGGAACTTCTTCTCGTAATTAAAGCAGATGTTCAGGGTAGCGTTGAGGCAATTAAACATTCTTTGGTTCAGCTCAACACCGAAAAAACTCAAGTTTCGATAGTTCATTCGGCTAGTGGTGGTGTTACTGAGGGGGATATATTTTTAGCCACTGCTTCCAAAGCTATTGTAATAGGATTTAACACTCGTTTAGAGACTGGAGCTCGTCGTGCGGCTGAGAAATCAGGAGTTGAAATAAGACTTTATAGAGTCATCTATGAACTTATAGAGGATATCTCCCGTGCTTTAGAAGGACTTCTTGACCCGACTAATGTCGAGGTTGTTGAAGGACACGCAACGATTCGAGAAGTCTTTTCTCAGGGTAACCGTAGGAAGTTGGCCGGGGTATATGTCAATGATGGCCGAGTTGTACGTAATGGCATGACTAGGGTTAGCAGAAACGGGAAAATTATTTATGAGGGTCCTATAGCTAGTCTTAGACACTTCAAGGAAAATGTACGTGAGATGGGTACAAACATGGAATGTGGTATAGCCTTTGAAGGTTTTAATGATATTGAAGAAGGTGATACCATCGAAGTCTATCGTTTAGAGCAATCAAAATAGTGTTTTGAGGTATTAATATGAGTATGACTTTTGTGGTAGTTGAAGTAAGAAAGCCTCTCTTTTGATTAGCACAGGGTCATAACAGAAAATACATGGAGCAATCTGTTGCTTACAGGTGGCTTATGCGTAGGTCACATATGATTTTATATCGAAACCCTCATTGGCGAGTTGCTGTATGAGCAGACGTTTGGAAAGAGTTAACGAACTCTTACGCGAAGAACTTGGTGTATTACTGACACGGGGTTTAAACGACCCACGTATTCCTGTTCTCGTTACTGTTACCAGAGTTGAGACATCGCCTGACCTAAGGTATTCAAGTGTGTACGTAAGTATCATGGGGGATAAAAATGAACAAGGCGATGCCCTCGCTGGCCTTCAATCTGCGACAGGTTTTATTCAACGTATGTTGCGACCGAGCTTGCGATTTAAGTATGTTCCATTCATCAATTTCAGACTCGATCATTCCCTCGAAGACGCTGCTGGTTTGATTATGGATATGAAGAACATTTCGTATAACGAGGGCCGCGATCGTGAATGATCCCATTGATGCTGTAATCAATATTGATAAACCTGTTGGTCATACATCGATGGATGTTGTGCGGCGAGTCAAACGATTGGTTGGGCAAAAGCAAGTTGGTCATGGGGGGACATTAGATCCTCAATCAAGTGGCGTACTACCGGTTTGTCTTGGTTATGCGAGTCGCCTTATGGAGTTTGTTCTAGATAGTTCTAAGGAGTATCAAGGTACTATAAAGATGGGAGTCTCTACAGATACTTATGATGCTGAGGGAAAGGTTCTATCTAATTGTGATTCATCGTTCGTTACTGAGAAATCCTTGGAATTCGTACTTAGTGAATTGCGAGGCAAAATTCAACAGACGCCACCAATGTTTAGTGCATTGAAGCATGCTGGTCAGCGTCTCTACGAGTTGGCACGCCAAGGAATTGAAGTGGATCGTCCGGCTCGGCAAGTAGAAATATTTCGTTTGGATCTAACGGAGTGGAAGCCCCCTTTTGTTACGATCCATGTAGAGTGTGGTCGCGGGGCCTACATTCGTTCTCTGGCTCATGACATTGGCCAATTATTAGGATGCGGGGCACACCTTGTAGCACTTAGACGTCTGAAAACTGGCCCATTTCGTATAGAAGATGCTGTGTCAGTTGATCGTTTTGAAGAACTATTCAGAAGTGGATTAGGAGATAGTGTACTTTATCCTCCCGACTATTTGTTACTCCACCTTCGAGCTATTATTACAAGTTCTCAAGAAGAAATAAGGCTTCGAAATGGACAGGAAATACAACTTGAACCAACAACTCATCATGCTGAGCATCTGGAGCAATGTCGTGCTTATTCTTCAGACGGGCGTCTTATAGCTTTGGTGCGGTTTGATAGGCCATTATTGGTGTGGAAACCTTTCAAAGTTTTTCGCTCTAGATTAAGATCACCTTATGCAGAGCATGAAGTTTTCACGCTGCGTTAAGTCGACGAAGGGTTGACAATAACAGCAGATACGTTATATCGTCTTTTTATATAGAGACATGGGGGAGGGATTCGTTTTATGCAAGCATACTGTTTCAAATGTAAATCAAAACGGGATATAAAAGACCCTGTAACGGTTACATTGAAGAATGGCAGACCAGCTACACAGGGTTCGTGTCCTAATTGCGGAACTAAGGTTTTTCGAATAGGGAAGTGATAATAGGTAGAGTTTATCTGCCCGGAATATTTGAAGGGTTTGTGCTGGGTAAGTATCTTGATGCCCTTTAGATTCCTTTAGATGGCTTGGCTCGTACTGAATTAAGATGTTTGGTCGTATAACTCGCTCATTGTAAGTTCGCTTCTTATTAGGATTAGCGGTGGTGATATGGACGTAGGAGCGAATCTAGCGGAAGTTTTTGGGCCGGAGATTAGTTTTCCAAACGTTGTTCTGGCCTCTCTTGCAATTGTAGTTTTACTCGTAGCCATCTTAGGATTAAAGTGGAGTGCTCCTCGGGGTGGAGCGTTAGCTTGGTTAATTGCTGGAGCTATTGCCCTTGTTTTCTTTGGAGCAGACGTAAAAATCTTGGCAATTGCGAGCGCAAAAGGTCTCAGTCTTAGTGTATTTGTCCTTGCCATTATTTGGTCTGCGGTACTTTTATATAATGTTATGCATCATCTGGGCGGTGTTAGTGTTATAGGTGCTACTATGACACGTTTAGTTGGAGACCCTTTGACTCAGGCTTTGGTTGTTGGGTGGGCTTTTTCAGGATTCATGCAGGGTATTGCTGGTTTTGGAGTTCCAGTAGCGATAGTAACACCGCTCCTTGTCTTGATGGGGTTTTCACCAGTTAAAGCGGTGGCTATTGTGTTGGTTGGTCATGCTTGGTCCGTTACTTTCGGGTCGCTGGGTTCATCTTATTACACTATCCAGCTCGTTACTGGGATCGATGGCGGGATTATAGGTCCCCATATGGCGTTGATGTTTTCCGTACCGATTATTTTGACCGGATTTGCTGTGGCCCACCTCCAGGGTGGGATAGCATCTATAAAGAGGGGTGGGTTTGCGATTGTTATTATGGGCGGTGCAATGTCCTTTGGAGTATGGGCTACAGCTTATCTCGGGGTTGCACAGATAGGATCGATTATTCCTGGCCTGATTGGTTGTATTTTAGGATTTATACTCTCCCGATTAAGAATTCTTCCGAATAATCCGACTGGCATAATGGAACCCACGAATGATTCCGAGAAAAGCGTTGAATTACATAAATTCGTGCCACTCAAATTCCATATGGCTTTTCTTCCATACTATCTACTTATTCTGTTTAGTCTTCTTTCGCAACTCCCACAGATAATCTCTGTTACGGATGGTTGGGAGTGGGGGCTTGACTACCCTGCTATGGAGACATCCTTGGGGTTTATTACTGACGCACAACCCAATTATGCAAGGATTCGTTTTCTTCGTCACCCTGCTCCACTTATTTTACTGTCATTAATAGTGTCTTATACACTCTATGTCATTTTCCACCGTATAAAACTCAAACCTATATTAATGGCATGTAGAGCTACGTATTTTCAGAGTATTTCATCAAGCGTTGGTATTATCACGATGGTCATGATGGCCATTGTTATGACCGATACTGGGATGACAGCACTTTTGGGAAAAACTATTGCAATGGGAACTGAGTTAACCTTTCCTGTTTTCTCACCATATATAGGGCTCCTTGGAACATTCATGACTGGAAGCAATACGAACTCGAACGTGATGTTTGGTGCTTTACAACTAGAAACTGCAAATGCACTTGGTATTGGCGCCGTAACAATTGCAAGTGCACAGTCTATTGGCGGATCTTTGGGAAGTGCTATTGCTCCGGCGAAAGTTTTGGTTGGAACTACTATTGCTGGTCTTATGGGTAGGGAAAATGAAGTTTTAAGGCGAACTATCCCGTACTGCTTGGGTATTGTATTTTTCGTGGGAATCGAGACATTAGTCTTGATTCATCTATTTTCGACGAGGTAGCAAGATGACAAGAGGACACCTGCGTCAGTTTACCTTCTGGGTAATGTTAGCCGATTTCCCAATACTTTATCTGGGGGCGATAACGTTTGAGAATAGTTTACTGATATTTATATCACTTGGTGTGATGGCCTTCACTACTATTTTGGCATTATTTTCGCATCGATAGTTTGAAGGTTGACTAGATTAAGCAAACGGATCTTTAGTGAAATTGGTCTTAAGTGTACTAGTTGGTTCTGGGGGGTAAGGTGTAGGATGTAGTGTGTCAGTCAAGACCTTTTGCTTGATACTTTTCAGGAGGCACGTAATGGATAGTCCTATTCGGGAAGCGCAGCGTTACGGTCAGTCTATTTGGTATGACAATATCAGCAGAGGCTTGTTAATTTCAGGTGAATTGGGGAGACTCGTAGATCAAGGCATTACTGGCGTAACATCTAATCCAACAATATTTGAAAAAGCAGTTGCATCGGGTATTGATTATGACGATGATCTCATTAAGTTTGAAGGGACACGTGCGAGTGTACAAGAAGTCTACGAGTCAATTGCCATCCAAGATATCCGGGATGCAACCGATCTTTTGTATCCGGTGTATGAACGCACCAAGAGCCTTGATGGATATGTTTCATTAGAGGTGAGCCCGTTTCTCGCTAACGATACGGATGGTACCGTCATTGAGGCAGAGCGACTCTTTAAAGCTGTTGGCCGTCCTAATTTAATGATCAAAGTCCCTGGTACTACAGAGGGTATACCTGCAATCCGATTGCTTATTGGCAAAGGTATCAATGTTAACGTTACGCTCATATTCTCATTGGAATCTTATAAGATGATCCAAGAGGCGTATATCGATGGATTGGAAGATTTGGACCGATCTGGTAAATACTTGGGAAACGTGGCTTCTGTCGCGTCTTTTTTTGTAAGTCGTGTTGATACTGCTGTTGATACACTCATCAACAAGTATATTGCGGAAGGGTCTGGTTACCTAGAGGATTATCTTGGAAAAGCGGCGAATTCTAATGCCAAACTAGCATACCAATCGTTTAAAGAAACATTTCAGAGCAAAAGGTTTACCTCTCTTATGGTTAAAGGCGCACAAATACAAAGACCCCTTTGGGCGAGTACAGGGACTAAAAATTCTGCTTATAGTGATCTTGCATATATTGAGCCTTTGATTGGGTTAAACACAGTAAACACTATGCCACCAAACACACTTGAAGCATTTCAGAATCATGGTAGAGTGGCGCCTACGATTGAGCAGAACGTTGAAGAGGCAAAGGATACTTTTGAGGTTTTGGGAAAAGTTGGGATTAGAATGGAAGAGGTCACTGGAAAATTACTTATAGAGGGAGTAAATTCTTTTGCAGAATCATTTGGTAATTTATTGACTAACATCGATCAGAAAAAAACGAAACTTGTATCCTTGAACTCGATTTAAAAAGATTATTTCCCCTTCGCCATTTTGGTTTTCTCTATATGTATCT
>Ga0209403_10007904_pt1 | contig 10363 bp, 9 predicted proteins | sample ArcticOcean_MG_C_8_FD_187440 | JGI IMG/M metagenome (GOLD analysis project Ga0209403, IMG submission 187440) | Marine microbial communities from western Arctic Ocean - ArcticOcean_MG_CB11_86 (SPAdes) (version 2) | ecosystem: Environmental > Aquatic > Marine > Oceanic | place: Arctic Ocean...
AACTTTAAAATCATTGTCTACAGTGTAAATATTACCATTATAAACAATAAGGTCTACTTCAGATTTACAACCCAAAAAAAATAAAGATATTATTAAAAATATTTTCTGATTAAAGTTCATATATCTTCGGATAAATTAAACTGCTTTCCCACCCTCTATACAGTAAATATGAAAGTATTTTTTTCTTTTTAACTGATGGTATTAACCCCTCCAAAGATGATAATTTTTTATTAAATAGTTCTTCAAACTTATTGAGATACTCCAATTCATCAATTTCTTTTAAACCTTGATTGATATTGTAGATTGATATATTTCTTCTTTTAAGCTCATTAACTATTCTAATTTTCCCCCAATTTTTAATTTTGAATTTACCTCTTACAAAATTTTTGGAAAATCTAGTTTCATTTAAAAAATTTTCATTAATTAAATTTGAAATTATTTGATTAACTCCTTCAGGAATAATCTTAAATGTTTTTAATTTTTCAATGACTTCCTTGTGACACCTATCTTGATAGGAACAATAATATTGCAGCTTTAACTCAACTTCTTTAATTGTAAAATTACCATTATTCATATTTGAAAATTATAACAATTTAATGCAAAAAAAAAGCGGCAAAAGCCGCTTTTATGCATTGATTATTCTACCATCCTCGTTAAAGAATCTAAAATGTAAATAGGTGTAAGCGTCTCTTGGGATAATTTTAATCCATCTTTTATGTTCAATATACCATTTAAGTCTAATGGAAGGATATCCACTTTTTACATATGCAGCTATAAATGGATGCAAGTGTAAAATGATTTTTATGTTATTGTACTTTACATTGTTTAAAATTTTCTCAAGTTTATCAGTGACTTTATCAATTATAACTATTGGAGCTTCTACTGTTCCATTAATATTTGGATTTAATTCTACAGTTTTTATATCCATTTCTGGTCGTACTCTTTGACGAGTCATTTGAATTAATCCAATTTTACTAGGAGGAAGTATTTTATGTTTAGCTCTGTCAGAATCCATTTCATTTTTGAAATGTTCAAAGAGTTTCCTTCGGTTTTCAGCACTAGACATGTCAATAAAATCGATAACGATAATACCTCCCATATCTCTAAGTCTTAATTGCCTAGCTATTTCTGTAGCAGCAACCATATTGACCTCCCGAGCAGAATCTTCTTGATTCTTTGCTTTAGTTGATCTGTTTCCACTGTTAACATCTATGACATGAAGTGCTTCGGTGTGTTCTATAATTAAATAAGCACCTTTGCTCATTGTTACAGTTCTACCAAAAGCAGTCTTAATTTGACGCTCAATCCCATATTCTTCAAAAATAGGGGTATCAGATTTATGAAGTTTTACAATTGATTGCTTTTTAGGAGCAATTTGATTTAAGTAATCCTTAATTTCCAAATACATGGATTTTTGATTTACATATATTCCAGTAAATGAGTCGTTAAATATATCTCGTAATATAGAAGAAGATCTGTTTAATTCACTTTGTACTTTTAAAGGAATTTCTGAACCTTGAATTTTTTTACAAAGTTCTGTCCAATGACCATACAAATTTTGTAAGTCTTTGTCTAATTCAGCAACTTTTTGATCTTGTGCTACTGTTCTAACAATGACTCCAAATCCTTTTGGTTTTATACTTTGAACTAATCTTTTAAGTCTACTTTTTTCTTCTCTGTTTTCAATTTTTTGAGAAATAGAGATCCTATTTGAAAAAGGAACTAGAACTAAAAATCGTCCAGCAAATGATAATTCTGAACTTATTCTTGGACCTTTAGTAGAGATAGGTTCTTTTATAATTTGAACTAATACTGATTGATTAGGACTTATTACATCTGAGATACTGCCTTCCTTGTCAATTTCCGTTTGAAATGGAAATTTATCAAGTGAAAATTTTTTTATTTTACCTGCGCTTACACCTTTAATGAACTTAATTAATGATAGAATTCTAGGACCTAAGTCATGATAATGTAGAAATGCATCTTTTTCGTAGCCTACATTGATAAATGCGGCATTTAAACCAGAAACTGTTTTTTTAGTTTTGGCTAGAAAAATATCTCCAACATTAAATTTGTTTCCATCATTTTGTTTATGAAGTTCAATTAATTTACCGTCTTTTAGTAAGGCAAAATCAACTGCTGTGGAATTCGAACGAATAATTATTTCTTTACTCACGATATTGATTTTTAATATTCATATAAAATGAACGGGTTAAATTTATTATACACAGGATTTTAATTTATACATTGAGAAATAGTTTGGTGATGAATTACACTAAATTAATCTCATTTCAAAGAACTTAATATTCATTTAAGAAATAGAAAACTATTTCTTTTTATGTCGATTAGCTCGACTTCTTTTTTTTCGCTTATGAGTAGCTACCTTGTGCCTTTTTCTTTTTTTACCACTTGGCATATTTTGTTTTTAAAATTAATTATTTTCTTTTACACCTTGAGTAAATACTTTCGCAGGCTTAAAAGCTGGAATATGGTGTTCAGGAATTCTAATAGTTATGTTTTTTGAAATATTTCGACCTGTTTTTTCTGCTCTTTTCTTAACAATAAAACTTCCAAAACCTCTCAAGTATACATTTTCTCCATTATTTAAGGATTCTTTTATTTCTTGCATTAGTGTTTCGACTGTTGCTAGCACTTCATTTTTTTCTAATCCTAAATTATTTGAAATTTTTGTTACAATCTCTGCCTTGGTCATATTCTTATTTTTATTATGTTTACTTTTTTAGGTGCCAAATATATAAATTTATATTCAGAATACATTCTTTATATAACTCTAATACATCATAATTATTTTGGAAAGAATTTTATTAAAAAACCTTATTCATACATTTTCAATAGATCTGGTCAATTGGTATTCAAAAAATAAAAGAAAATTACCTTGGAGAGATACTAAAGACCCATATAAAATATGGCTATCTGAAATAATATTACAGCAAACTCAAATAATTCAAGGATTACCTTATTATGTAAATTTTATAACTAATTACCCTAATGTTCATGCACTTTCTGAAGCTTCAGAAAATGAGATTTTAAAAATGTGGGAAGGGTTAGGATATTACAGTAGAGCTAGAAATTTGCATAAAACATCTAAAATTGTATCAAAAGACTTAAAAGGAATCTTTCCAGTAACTTATAAAGAACTCATTAAATTACCTGGAATAGGTGATTACTCAGCCAGTGCAATTAGCTCATTTTCTAATAATGAAGTTGTTTCAGTTGTTGATGGAAATGTATATCGATTTATTTCAAGACTGTTAGGAATAAAAACTCTAATAAATACTCCTAAGTCTCTAAAAGAGTTTAAAGCAGTTACAATGAAATTAATTCTGAAAGATAATCCAAGAGATTTTAATCAAGCAATCATGGAATTTGGAGCTTTAGTTTGTAGACCTGCAACGCCACTTTGTAATGGCTGCATCTTTAAAGATAATTGCTATGGTTACCAAAACGACATAGTATTTAATTTTCCAATTAAAAACAGAAAAAATAAAATTAGAAATAGATTTTTTAATTATTTAGTTTTTAAATCGGTCGATAATCAAACAATTATTGAAAAAAGAGAAAAGAAAGGAATTTGGCAAAATTTATATCAATTTCCTCTTTTAGAGACGGATAAATTAATAGATAATAAAGAAATAATTAAACATATTAAAACTTTAAAATTCTTAAAAAGAATAGGTAGTATTCATTTATTTAACAATCAAAATGTAATTCATAAACTTTCTCATCAAAAAATAAGTATTTCTTATTGGATTGTTAACGTCAAAATTATTAAATCAAAATCTACAAGTTTTGATAAGATAAATTCTTATCCTTTTCCAAAACCATTATCTAATTTCCTGTCAATCTTTAAGTTGCAATGATTGGTTTTTCTTATATTTGATTAAGAAAATTTATAAAAATGAGAGGATCTTTAAATAAAGTAATGTTAATTGGTAATTTAGGAGATGAAGTTAAAATGCATCATTTTGATGGTGGAGGTTGTATAGGCAGGTTTTCCATTGCTACTAATGAAAGCTATACAAATAAAACTACTGGGGAAAAGGTTTCTAATACAGAATGGCATAACGTTGTTGTTAAAAATAAAGCAGCTGAAATCTGTGAAAAATATCTTAAAAAGGGAGATAAAATTTATGTTGAAGGAAAAATTAAGACTAGAAAATGGCAATCTGAAGATGGTGTTCAAAGGTATTCAACTGAGATTCACGTGACGGAATTTAATTTTTTATCAAGTAAAAATGATTCAAGCTCTGATTCAAGCTCTGATTCAAGCTCTGATTCTAATTTTAATAGTGATGATGATCATCAAAACGAATCGATAAAAGATGATAATCAAGTCGATAATCAAGCCGATGATTTACCATTTTAAATCAATCTTTTAAATAAATATTGGAGACTCAAATTAATATGATCAGTTTAGTTTTATTTCTAGACTCTTATACTTTAGTAATTAAAATAGTATTAACCTTATTATTAATTTTTAGTTCTGCACTAATTTCAGGCTCTGAAGTGGCTTTTTTTTCACTTTCTAATACTGATATAAAAAAGGCAGCTAAATCAAATAACAAAGCTTTAAACCTCATTTCAACTTTAAGAAATAAGCCTAGAAGATTACTTGCTGTCTTATTAGTGTCAAATAATTTCATAAACATTTCAATAGTTCTCATACTTTCTTCGATTGGTAATTTATTTAATTTTGATTCAATTCCTTCTTGGCTAAATTTTATTTTAGAAGTAGGATTTATTACTTTAATTATTTTGTTATTTGGAGAAATTCTACCCAAAGTATATGCTAATAGAAATCCAATTTTATTTTCTAAAAAAATGGCTTTACCAATACAAATATTAGATAAATATATTTTCTTTTTTCTTACAATCCCTATGAGTAATATGACACAGTTTATTCAACAAAAATTAGTTTTCAAAAAAACAAATCTTTCAGTTGACAAATTGTCTGATGCACTTGAACTTACTGATAAAAGTGAAACTTCAAAAGATGAAAAAAAAATATTAAATGGAATAGTCTCATTTGGAAGTTTAGAAGTTAAACAAATTATGAAGCCTAGAATAGATGTCTTTTCAGTTCCAAATAGCATTAGCTATGTTGAACTAATTAAGATGGTGAAACAAAATAAATTTTCTAGAATCCCTGTTTATCAAAACAAGATAGATGAAGTAATAGGTATTATTTATTTAAAAGATTTATTTCCTCATTTAAATAAAAAAGATTTTAATTGGAATACTTTAATTAGAGAACCTTATTTCATACCCGAAAACAAAAAATTAGACGATTTGTTAAAAGAATTTCAGCAACTTAAAATCCATTTAGCGGTTGTAGTTGATGAATATGGCGGAAATTCTGGAATTGTAACTATGGATGATATCGTTGAGGAGATAGTCGGAGATATAAATGATCAGTTTAATTTGGAAGATTTTTCTTATTCAAAAATAGATGATTATAACTATATTTTTGAAGGAAAAACTAATCTTAATGATTTATATAGGATAATTAATGTTAATGATCAAAGTATTTTTGAAAGTAAAAAGGGTGAGTCTGAAACTTTAGCTGGATTTTTATTAGAGCAAATTGGATTTTTTCCAAAGAGAGGATCAGTTATTAAGGTTAATAATATAAAGTTTACTATCAATGAAGTTGATAGAAAGAGAATAAAAAAAGTAGAGGTTAGTCTTAAAAAATAATGAAATTATTTATTTATTTATTTATTTTTCTTACTGGATGTGAACAAGTTGTTTTGCCTAAACAAAAAGTTTTTTTATCTCAACAATTTCCTTTTCCCTCCTATGTTGATACTCAAAAAAAATGTTTTTATAATTTTCAAATAAATGAGTTATCTCACATATATTTTGATGAAAATTGTAATTCAGTTATTAAATATGAGTTATTAAAGTCTACGATATATATATCCAATATAAAAATTAATGATAATCTGGAATTAATTAAAAGTGATTTCAATAAAAGATTATCTGATAATTCTCATAAATCTTCCATAGTAAAGTCTAGTGAATTTAATGATAGAAATAAGAATGTTTACGCTAAATATTTTACTTTTATAGGTGATTCCCCTTCAAATACTCAATTTTATATTACAGATTCGATTTCAAATTTTATTAGCGGATCACTTTTCTTTGAATCAAAACCAAATTATGATTCTTTATTACCGTCCATTACTTATATGAATAATGACATTAGAAAAATTATTCAATCATTCAAATGGAATTAATTCTTTATAATGTCAAATAATAATAAAAAGAGACTTTATTCTATTAGGAGTTTTTTAGCTAACAAAAATCCTCTAATTAAAAACTTCATCGTTAAATTCTGAATTTAAGATCACTTTATTAAGAATCATTTCTATGGATTGAGGACCGAAAGATTGAGTTTTTATTGTTGGAAATAATATACCTTCATATTCTTTGTATTTTCCTATTTCTGACTCTTGAATTTGACTTTGACCTCCAATATTTGTAGTAGAAATTTCTTTTATTTTTAAACCAGTTTTAACATCATATAAAAATTTTGATGAAATGACATCTCCAGAAATTTCAATTACATAAGCTTCAACTTCTCCTACTTTCTCAATTCCAATAAATTTAATATTGGGATTATTTAATAGATTTAATTCTGGAAATATGCCTAGTGATTTTTTTAAATCAGTGTGCATATTTGTTGGTAATTCCATTTTGTTAGGCCCTTGTTTTGCGAAAGCCCGACTTTCTGTAATGACCATTTTCATCATTTCATTTCCGTTCATTGTCATTCTATTAGCAAATTTTCCTTTAACTCTTTTTTCTTCACTAATAATTTTTGAACCCATAGCCTGGCCTTCATAAGATAGAATTAAAGAATTAATAGAGCTTAATTTTTCATTTCCTCCAATAGCATTTATATAATTTTCAAGAATATTTTTTGCAGTTAAGCCTATTGGCTTTGAAGAATATTCGGGCTTACTAGTTACACTTCCTGTTTTGTCATAATAATTTACTGGAATTTTTTTTCCATTAAATTGAATGTTTTCGAGTTTTTCGATAATTTCAGATCCTTTTCCTGTTACAACTAATTGAGCATTGTCTAATGCAAAGTATTTATTTGCTGCTTTTTGAACATCTTCAACTGTTACCTTATTGATATTAGAAAGAAAAGTTTTATAATAATCCGATTTAAGTTCATTACTTTCAATATTAATGGCATAATTTGCAATTGTTGAAGTTCTTTCCATCGCTAAAACAAACTCGCCTAAATATTTAGCTTTTGCATTCTTCAATTCTTTTTCTGAAACTGGATATTTTTGAATTTTTTCAATCTCTTTTAGAATTTCTATTAAAGCACTATCTGTAACTTGTGAACGTGTAGTAGTAGTAGCTCTAAACTTGGCTTTACTATACTTATCATCTCCTAATCCTGAGTAAGCTCCATATGCATATCCTTTGTCCTCCCTGATGTTATTGAATAATCTAGATTCTGCTCCGGCCCCTAAAATTCTATTAGCAATAAGTGCACTAAAATAGTCCTTATTAGACATTTTTAAATCTATAAGATTTTGAAATGTTATTTCAGAATTCGCTGAATTTGGCATATCAATAATATTAATACCTAACTGATCTGGAGTTTTTGGCGTAATAATATTATTATTTGATTTTTCAGAAAACTTTGAATCAAGTTTTGAATCATTTTTCCATTTTCTAAAAAGTTTTTTAACTAATTTTTTAGTTTCCTCTACTTTAACGTCACCTATTATTACTAGATAAGCATTATTAGGCTTAAAATATATTTCATAAAAGTTTTTAATATCAGCTAGTTTGACATTTTCTAGAGATTCATTGGAGATAAACTCTCCATAAGGGTGTGAAACACTATAAGCTATTGCGTTCTCAACTCTTCTTGCTATTGAGGGTGTATTTTTTTCATTATTTTTTATGTTATCAAAAAGAATATTTTTTTGTTGATTAAATTCTTCTTCAAGAAATTCAGGATTTAAAGTACTCTGAGAAAACATAGTTAATACTCTTTCATAGTATCTTGAAAGAGAACTAGCAAAACCTCCTTGAGAAGAAAAGCTCATTCTTGCACCCATAAAATCAACTTCTTCATTAAAGCTATCTTTATTTTGTTTAGTATTTCCTTTACCAATTAGCATTCCGGTTAAGTTTGATATCCCACTTAATTCACCTTCAAAAACAGGAGGGTTATCAATTAGAAGATTTATAGAAACTCTTGGTAACTTATGGTTTTCTACAATCATAACTTTTAAACCATTTTTTAAATCAATAGAAACTGGTTCTTCAAAGTTAATTTGAGGAGGATCGCCTGCAATTGGAATTGATCTATCTACTTGTGCTGATAATGAACTCCAAAAAGTAAATAAGAGTATATTAAGGAATATTTTTTTCATGATTCTAATTTTTTTGATTTTCAGGCAAGTATTCTAAAATTAACCTTTGATTTGTATTTAAGTATTTATTAGCAGCATCTTTTATTTCTTCTCTTGTTATGGATCTGTATATATCAATTGTTGAGTTAATTAAATTGGTATCACCATATAAAGTATAATAATCTGCTAAAGATTGGGCAATACCTTGAATGGATGAATTTGAATTAACAAACCTATTTTCAAATTTATTTTGAAGTTTTTTATAATTTTTTTCAGAAATAAGATTTTTTTGAATTTTAACAACTTCTTCTTCAATTTCTAAAATTAATTGGCTTAATTCAGTTTCTCCTAAAGGAAGAGCAAGTAAGGCGTACATGCTATAATCTTCATGTCCAATACTAATTGCTTGTACTTCAATAGCTGTTTTGTTTTTATCAACCATTTTTTTGTAAAGTTTAGAGCTAGGCCCATCACTTAAATATGTAGATATAAAATCTAAAATTACAGCATCTCTAGATTTCATTGACGGTGTTTTGAAGCCCATTATTATTGCTGGAATTTGAATATTAGGATCGTACTCTATAGCTCTAATTTCTTCTAAAATAGGATCTTCTATAACAATTTCTCTTTTCATTTTAGGAGCAGCCGGAACTTCACTAAAATATTCTGAAATTAATTTTTTAGTAATGTCAATGTCAATATCTCCTGCTACAACAAAAACTGCATTACTTGGCATATAGAAATTGGCTCTGAAATCTAGAAAATCTTGAAGCTTTGCATTATCTAAATGTTCTGGAACTCCTATGAGAGGATTTTTGTAGGTGTGTTTTTTAAAAAGATTAGATTTTAAAGCTTCATAAAAACGACTATAGGGCTGATTGTCTCTCATTCTCTTCTCCTCTTTAACAGCTTCTCTTTGAATATCAATTCCTTGTTGATCAATAACAGGAGAAAGCATGATTTCTGAATACCTCCAAAGCCCAAGCCTTAAACTGTTTGAAGGCATAACGGCATAATAATAGGTCATATCAACACTGGTCATAGCATTTCCATTTCCGCCATTTGACGATAATATTTTATACCATTCCCCACTTGCCATATTTTTAGTCTCTTTCCCTAATAAATGTTCAAAAAAATGTGCAAAACCAGTTTTCTTAGAGTCTTCGTTTTTTCCTCCTACATGAAACATTAAGCCTGTTGAAACTACGGGTGCTGAATTATCTTGATGAAGAATGATATGCAATCCATTATCTAATTTATATTCTTCAAATTCAACAGATTGTGAAAATGAGTTATTTAAATAGAGAATGCTTAATAGTGATATAAGAGTTAGATATTTCATTTTATAAAATTTGAACAACAAATCTATAAATTTAATTTTTATTGGGATAATTTACCCTGTAATTATACTTGTAATTTTATTTTATTTAAATACATAGACTAATATCTATAAAATTATTGTGTTATACGGTCATTCCTTGTATATTTGCACACGTTTTTGATTAAAAAATAAATTATGTACGCAATAGTAGAAATAGCTGGTCAACAGTTTAAGGTTGAAAAAGATCAAAAAGTTTATGTAAATAGGCTTGAAGGAAAAGAAGGATCAAAGGTTGCTTTTGATAATATACTATTGCTAGACAATGCTGGAAAAATTCTTCTTGGAGACCCTTCTGTTAAGGGAGCAAGTGTTGAGGCTAAAATTCTAAAACATTTAAAAGATGATAAAGTAATTGTTTTTAAGAAGAAAAGAAGAAAAGGCTATAAAGTTAAAAATGGACATCGTCAATTTTTGACTGAAATTATGGTTGAAAAAATTCTTGAAAAAGGAGCGAAAGCTAAATCAGAAACAAAAATAGAAGTTAAAGAATCTAAACCTGTTGTTGAAAAAAAACCAGCAACTAAAAAACCAGCAACTAAGAAACCAGCAGCTAAGAAACCAGCAGCTAAAAAAA
>Ga0209403_10007916_pt1 | contig 10353 bp, 9 predicted proteins | sample ArcticOcean_MG_C_8_FD_187440 | JGI IMG/M metagenome (GOLD analysis project Ga0209403, IMG submission 187440) | Marine microbial communities from western Arctic Ocean - ArcticOcean_MG_CB11_86 (SPAdes) (version 2) | ecosystem: Environmental > Aquatic > Marine > Oceanic | place: Arctic Ocean...
ACGAGACCCTTGACAACTTTATCTTTGAGTTCTATATTTTTATAATATTTAACATTCTTAATGATGGCGAGATTGTTGCCATCTGCGTCGGGTAGAATATTATTAAAGTCGCGGATTTGTACATAGTCCTGGAAACCTTCCTGTGAGCGAATCCATAATAAGTATAATATAGTAATTACTATTGCTACTGGTAGTAATACTTTTGATATCATTTAATTTATATAAACATAAAAATATGAGCCTCGCGTTTATCATAGTTTAATTTTTTGCATTACAGAAATGGTGTTCAGTTACCGCTTTCGACGGAGGATTGGTGGCGAGCGGCACCTTTGCTGGATTTGCCTTAAATTTGGGTAACATCGAAACAATATTGGAAATGCGGCCGAGACCCTTTTTATTATAGCCACGAATTCCGACCGAATAGAATTCATCTTCCTTTAAATTATCAACGACAAAGGAACACTTAGTGCAGTTCGGATATGGAACCATACTCAAATTAACACCTTCCTTTTTATTAAGTGTTTTAAATATGACACAGACGTAGGCCGTTGCGGCAGCTGAGGCCGTTGCGGAGGCCGTTGCGGCAGCTGAGGCCGTTGTGGCGGCAGCTGAGGCCGTTGTGGCGGCAGCTGAGGCCGTTGCGACAGGAGCCACTGTCTTGGCCCGCTGCCATTCAATAAGTAATTTGCCATTATATGGTGTCACACGTATCTTTGGTGCCGGTGGGCGTCCCTCTGGATCATAGGCTAATTCGGGCGTATATGGATTCGGATCAACTTCATCTATGGCAACTTTTACCCAAGGACAGGTATCGGGATTTTTACATTCCTGGCATAATTTCTGACAATCGCCATAATTACAGGATTTCTTTGTAGAACAATGGTCCATACAACTAAATATATCGCTACCATATGGTGTAAAATCGCATGGTGGTTTCCAGTTACTCGTATCCTTATTATAGCATTTATTCGCACATGTATTGGCATTACAATCGTCATCGGCATTATCCATACAATTTTTATAACATTCGTCGCGTGTTGCTCCATTCACAATAAAAGAACATCCACGTAGATTACATGAATCATACATATCACATAATTCCTTCGTGGTTCTAATTTCGGAAAATAAAGCAATTTCACCTATAATTCCTTTAAATGGCTGCGACAATTTATCGTTAGTTTTACCAACCAATATATCGCCTCGCGAGACTTTATTTGTGAATGTTTTAGTTAGCTGAATTCCATCTAAGAATAGTGTTATGTCGTTATTGGCTACTGTAATCGCAACCTGAACGAATTCATTTGATGTTAATGGTTTTTCTAGCGTAGCGGATTCATTCTTGTAATTGACCGATAATACACCTTTTTCTGCCACCAAATTCCAGCCACTGGATGCGATAGTCTGTGAGTTATTAACATTGTCAAATTTCACTATAAAGGTTAATGTGTATTTATTCAATGATATATCTGGGATACGCATATAAGAATTTGTGCCGTTGAATTTCAGCCCCGATACTTTATCGCCAATGACCTTGGACACAATATTATAAATTTCCACATTCTTATCGCTATTATTATACCTAATAGAATAATTTTTTCCTAAAGCAAATTGTTCCTTAGATTCAACGCGGAATAATAGATAATAAATTATTAATATAATGACAATTATACTAATAATATGATACATTTAATATAAAATGATATAAAAAATAGGCTATCTCTCACAATTCAATTTCGTCTCCAATTTCTTTATTTTTTTCAATTCCAATAGAATATTATTGAGTTTAATTTTTTGATTATTGCGTTTAATTATTATCTCATTTTCATAGGACATTTTCACTTGTTCTATATCTTCAAGACTGCTTTTTTCACTAACTTCTTTAATGGATTCCTCTGGATATGATAGCATTTGACTAGTGGAACTATCGGCTGATGATGGCATATCCTGTTCCCCTAGTTGCCGCTGAATAAAATTGGTAATTATGGTGTCATCTGCGTCACCGCCAACAATATTCACGCTGGGACTACCGGCAAAGGACTGGACCGAATCTAATAGGTCGGTGCGGTTAAGATCAACCGAATTCATAGTGAATTGTTCCTGTTGTTCACGCCATTTCATACCGATAAGAACTAAACATATAGCAATTATTATTAATAATATTACTTTCATATTAAAATTAATATATATTATTAATTAGACCCAACTAAGACCATCCCACGTTTTTAGAAGACCCAGACGTAATACCGTATATATGAGTATTGTGTTTAGCTATACTCTTAACCTCACTTACAATATTACCATTGACGGTGTATAACTCTATATTACCTATTCCATTTATTTTATAGACCTTATAACTGTCAGTTATTCCGATGAGCACGCCGTCAATCTGTGTTATATTGACAAAGTTAATGGATGTATTTCCAGTCAAATTAACTTCCCTTTTATTTATAGTTGGTGTAAGAAAAGCGTAGAATTGTTCGGCACCACCACCTTCTTCTACATATGATTTTTCCCAAGTTAGATTGTCTGTGTTATTTCCAATCTTAGTTGTTTACGCCATTTCATACCGATAAGAACTAAACATATAACAATTATTATTAATAATATTACTTTCATATTAAAATTAATATATATTATTAATTAGACCCAACTAAGACCATTCCACTTTCTTAGAATACCATCAGACTTAATACCATATATATGAGTATTGTGTTTAGCTATACTCCTAACACCACTTACAATATTACCATTAACAGTGTATAACTCTATATTACCTATCCCATTTATTTTATAGACCTTATTAACGTTATTATCGTTAGTTATTCCGATGAGCTCGCCGTCAATCTGTGTTATATTGACAAAGTTAATGGATGTATTTCCAGTCAAATTAACTTCCTTTTTATTTATAGTTGGTGTAAGAAAGGCATAGAATTGTTCTGCTCCAACACCTTCTTCTACGTATGATTTTCCCCAAGTTGGATCGCCTGTGTTATATCCAATCTTAAATGGTGTGCTACCGATTACATTATGGTCATATATGTAAAATTTAAAATCTAATGAATGACCAGCAGGTGTATCCGAGTCCGTATTTATCTGTTGAGCTTTATGATCAGCATCATCATTATCACTACGCTTCCATACGAAATATTCTTTGGTGCCAGGTTGTGGACTGTCAAACGCATAGAAAGAGAATATTTGTTTCCATGGACTGTCATTTGCTGGTGGAGACAACATAATATAGGTATGAAACCCTCCCCACCCTCCTCGAACAACATAATATCGTCTTAGGTTAAATGTTCCTGTTTCTATTTTATATATATTGTTTCCCTTAAGAATATATCGTGTTCCATCCGACATAACCACAATACCTTTTGCGTTTGGATAGGCAGTATAACTGAGAGTGATACTATTAATAAAGTATTTTAGTAAACCACCATTACTTCCAAATAATACACCACCAAATGTATATAAATAGGTAAAATTATTTGAACTATAGTCTAAATTATCATATTTATCATTTTTAATTTGGTATATATAATTGGTGGTGGCTCCTAACCCGATGAGAATACCGTTATAGTTTATTATAGATTTAAACTGTTGGGTCTTAACATCGCCTAATTCTTCTATAGATTGAGTCGTGGTAGGAGTATGTGTTGGATTGGTAACGGCTGGATATGTGGGAATTGGGATGGGGTTTCCAGGAGTAATATTATCATAGTCAAACACTTTCATTATATATACAATTTTATAGTATGGTGGCATTATATTGATAGTTGCTGGCTGAGGATATCCAGAGTTGTTTATTATATGCTTGTCACCATGTGTCGCGTTTTTATTCATCTTGAATTGATGTTTATGACCACCAGCAATATTGGTGTTTTGTTTTGTAATATTTCCATCGAATCCACCTGTACCAAAATTGTGTCCTTCATTATTGGATCTGTTTTTATTGAGGGTGTGATGATGAGAACCATCGGCACCGCCCGATATATCGTGGTTATGAACTCCACTGACATTCATAGTGTGTGCGTGTTCGGGCAAAGTATCTCGCGATAATGCTATATTTATTTTACTATCATGGCTTTTTTTGAAATAGAAATCATTGGATTTATGTAATATAAATCTGTCTCTTAAATCTGGTATAATTATAGGAAAATCACCATGTTTATAACTAGTATACTTTCCATTACATTCAATCCATCCTGGTGGAACTTTAATTGTAAAATCGAATTTGTTTGTATCATCCTCCGCCGTACACTTCATCTCCCCGTTATCATTCTTAAGAAACTTGTTATTTGTTACTGACATAATGGCCGTTCCGTCGATAAATTTAAATTCACATGATTTATCTGGGACTGTTATAAATTCTAATGAATCATCGGTTTTTACTACTGATAAATAATACAATTCTGTGGCAGATTTCATGAAGCGTAAATATACTGTATAGTTATTATTCTGTTCGACATATATAGTGTGTGTCATGATTTTAATTTCTGGATTTGGCGCGCTGGTAAATCCGGCCCTGGCCGGAGTAGTAGCTGCGCCTCCGGTCGTAGTAGTAGCTGCGCCTCCGGTCGTAGTAATAGTAGCCGGGCTCTCGGTCGTATAATACACATGTTCGCCACCCAATGTAACTGTATAATATCCACTAGTAGGCACGCTAGTGGGCTCCATATAAAATGGGAATATGGTTCCTAATGGAAACAGATCGTCGGGAATGCGTCGTGTTTCATTATTGACATTTAATATGATACTATCGAGCTCTACATCGCCATTAACGACCATTTCCTTATTATTGATATAGCAATCGGTGGTATTTTTATTATCTTGGCAAAATATAGAATAATTGCGTTCATATTCGTCTTTATCTATTCGCAATTTGACACCGTTTGATGATACTTTCCGCGATAATGTTAGCTGTGAATATGAATTATCGACTTTATCCAAAGGTATCGACAATGTGCTTTTTTTGCCTAAATTAAGTGTGGTATTAAGAAACACGTTTTGTTCATGACCTATACCATCATCTCCTATGGAGCCTGGTAGTCCTTTTAATCCTTGTGGACCCTGGTCTCCGGTGTCTCCATAAAGAGACTGGATTTTTTTAAGATCGGTAAAATGTTCTTGGTTTAATTTAAGAATTTTAACGGAAATAAATAATATGACGATAATTGATAGTATATTAATATATTCCTTCTTCATTATGATATATAAAACAAATTAATAATTTATTTTTTATTTATATTTAATAATATAAATCAATGCCAAATAGGACGGCATAATATTTATTTTTTCATTTTGTCCTACGGAATTTATGACGTGTTTGTGTCCACCAGCATCGGCAGCAGTTATATTATGTTGATGGCCACCAGCCGAATTGGTATTAAATGAACGACCAGACGCCTGCCCACCACGTCTTACAAAGTTTCCCGGCGTATCTCCTGTATTGTTACTACCTCCTATTATTAAATCATGACCATGTGCCCCAGCGCTATTGCTAGAAATGTTATGACCGTGTGAGCCCACAGAGTCCATAGTGTGGTTGTGCTGTGGCATATTGTCTTTGGTTAATTTAATTTCACCAGTTTTAAATTTTGTTTCTCCATCGAAAGATGCATCATTGTGTCTCGTCTCACCTGGAGCATTGCCTCCCATAATGAATTTCCCGCGTAGGTCAGGAGTAGTAAAACCTTCTATTGTGCTCCCATCGCACATCGCCCATAGAGCGGGAATTATGGTATCAGTATGAAATGCGGCTATAATACCCTTGGGTGCTAAATTATAGAATAAACTTCCAGTATCAATGAATCGATCTAAATTATTGTCATTCTGTATTTTTAGAGACCCATTAATTTTTAGGTCACCCTTTAGCATCATCGTAAAATTGTCACCATGTTTTTTCAAATAAAAATCAGCATCTTGTTCATTATTACCGACCATAATTGGATAAGTGTCGGTGTTTGAGTAGTCTGTTATTTTTAATTTATAGAAATTGCGGCCATTATTAGACGCCTGTCCTTTTAATACAAGTTGTGAATCAATTGTGTCGTCAGCTGCGGAGCTGGTTCCTCCTAAATTAAGATATCCCCTAGTTTCTAGATTAGATATGATATTTTTACATTGTGGCCCAGCAGCACCTTGCGGCCCTTGGTTACCTTGTGGACCAACAGAACCTTGTTCTCCTGTTACACCTTTAAGAATGGTATCCTTTAACGGAAAGTTTACTTGAAATAATTCTGTGCGAAATTTCATGTAGATTAAAATTACCGCCAACATCGAAATAAATAATAATATCGTTTGGTTTCGATTCATATTAAATTACTAATATATTTAAAAAAATGATAAAACTTATATAATTAATACCCCTTTCCACGTAGTTCACTTAAAATATTATCGATTTCATTAACAATATTTTCGTTTTCATTTTGCTTTATAATTTGCTTAGCATTGAGTTTAGTAAATGATTTCTTTTTATTTTTACAGATATCAATAGATTTCTTTTTGAACCTTAAAAGATTATTGAGATTCTTGCCGAGTTTGGTATCGTCATCTAGCAAACTATATTCCTCAAAATCAATTCCAGTGCGAAAAGTTAGGATTTCCTTTTTAGTAAGCAATTCTTCGCCTTTTTCCACATTGTTCAACGGATTGAATGTAGATATATACACATTGTGTTTTTGCTTTTCAATTCCTTTAGATGTTGTTGCTATCAATTTGCCATCGTCGTCAAAAACAATATCCATTACGCGGCGATGGTTTACATCATCGGCATTCCATGCCGATTTATCCCAATCAAGTGTTTTTTTCTTATAAATTTTGTTGTCGGCAAGTCCGACCCCCAACATAATACGATCCGTATCGAAATAAACCTTTTTCATGGGAATGCCATAATTCACTGGTCCAAGCCATTTACCAGCACGATTCTTATAGATTTGGCCATCAAATGAACTGATGCCAAGCATAGTACCATTTAGATCATAAGTAACCGACCGAATTGTTTTAGAATTGGACTTGATAGGTATCCAGTTACTATATAGGGAATCGGTTTCTTTTTTATATATCGTATAGGCTGGTTCATTATTTACAAGTTCCATTCCAACAGCCATAAGCCTTTTATCTACATCATAAGTTAAATCAACTATTATGGACCTATCATTTATTAGTCCGTTTTTCATCGGTCCCTTCCAGTTCCCACTACGCAATTCGGTTGTGTATATTAAATTGTTAGAATGACTGCCATCTTGTGTCGTGAATGTAGCAATATAGCCATTATTGTTGAAAAACGGCAAGATATTCATGAGTTGCTTATCTTTCATGTCTATAACATGATCAATGTCGAAACTTTCATAAGTCATTCGCATTTGAAAATAATATAATAGTAGTAATGCTATTATAGTTAATAATAAATAATCAATATTTAGTTTCATATTAATATTAATAGAGATATAATACTTAGGGCCTCGCTATGCTATATGCGAGGTCCTCGCTATGCTATATGCGAGGTCCTATTCATTCGCGTAGCCGATATTCAACTGAACTTGATTCCGTGTCTTAATATTCTGGCGGGCTTTGTTTATGAGTTCTAATTGTTTCTTGGCCTTATTCTGCGATTTACATTTATAGGAATTGATTTTCTTTACACTACCAATAGTTTTATCGGACTGGAGTTGTTCTATTTCGCTACTAAGTTGCTTAATTATATTGTTGTTCTTTTCGGTTTGTTCATTTCTAAAATTTCTTAATAGTAATGTATGTTCGGTGGGTTTATCATATAATTGCAATTTATTACAAAATTTATAGACAGTCTTATTATTCGTATTTAGGCTATTTAATGTAGTGAAAAGATCCATATTGGATGGAATTAAAAATAAAAATAGCATCATAATTAATAGACTATTAATTATTAGGTGATTCATATACTATAAACAATTAAATTAAAATTAAATTACCGATTCAAAATCAATAAAATTCGGTAGGATTAGCACCAACAATAAAAGAAAAATCATAAATACTATGTAGGTCATATTATATTAAATATAGTGAAGATATTTTCGCATGGAAAATATCGGCAATTTCGCTCATGGAAAATATTTTATTGCCCAAAATCGCGATTGATTTTACCCACACTTTTTTTCAATACATTCGCATCGCATCCATAACAAACTCCGTTATTTAATTTATTTAAATCAAATCCAGCCTGTTTACTTGGCTTTTTGGCGGCACGGGGACAAGCAGCGGCCTTACCGGCCTTACCGGCCTCACCAGCCTTACCGGCCTTACCGGCCTTACCGGCCTCGGGTAATCCAGAAAAATCAAATTTGAGGCCATCTTCTGGCAATTTGACGTTAATTTGACGGCTTTCGTCCTTTAAGAACCCCTTTTTAACTAGATCTTTGACAGTATTATAGTCTTTATCCAATTTTACTTGCCGTGTGACTCGGCATTTGTTGCTAATTATGTCGCGTTTCTCTTTCTCACGGCGGAGATGTTGGACAATATTACTCAATTCTTCTATACGTTTTTCTTGGTTATTTAATTCTTGTAGTGCCGATTTATTAATATGGATTTGCTCCAAGTCATCCTTTAATTTCTGTTCTTTATCCAATTTGGAACACATAACTTCGACATCTTCTAATTTTTTCATCATATCAAAGATATTGTCTTCGTCAACAATGAATTTATCGCTAATAGTATTATTCTTATTGACAATATCATTTCTGATTGTATTGGACAGATTATTGCTCAAATCATTTTGAGAATTGATAGCTTCTTTAATCTGTTCGGCGATGTTATTGGCCGCCAAGTTGTTACTCGCCGCCGCATTCGCTTCCGGGTCGCCAGCGCTGGCAGTCGGTGTGTTTGCCGCCGAAATTTCGGCGTCCAATTGTTCTGTATCGATAACAAAATTCTCTATTAATGCAGTTTCATAGCGAGAAGTAGCAACATTTGTTGCGGTCGAACCACGATTATTAACTGGCACATTTCCTAACCGAAGGTTTATTATAACTCCTGTAATTATAAGAATTAACAGAAATAATATATAGGTATCCATTTATATTACTATTATATTAATTTTTGGCATAATCTAGAATCAATTTCCATGCAGTCGCGATTACATGGATTGCCATTTTTATAACAGACATCATATATATTTTTTACTTTATAGGTATATCGATTGATGTAATCATAAATTTTAATCGCATTAACCAGCGACGCATTCTGAATCGCTGATTCCATTAATGATACTTTACCATTAATATCGGTCGTATTGCCGACATGATATTTATTAAATTTCTTAATAAAGTTATGGTTTGATCCTAGTATATTTTTTATTCCATCACTATAGTTTGAAACATAGTTATCCAACATATTTAAATTCGATGCCGCAAATGATTCTACCGCATTTTTATAGATATAATATAAACTAATAACACCAATGAAAATAGCAATATAATACGTATTCATATTTAATATAATAAGACATAATATCCTATCATTTATTGTATTGGATTTGGACAACTACCAAACGCGACCGTTTGAGAAGTTCTAAACCGTCCGTGTGGCGCCGATTCAATAGTTTTGACATAGATATGTCCATCGTCGTCCACATACACACATTTACTGAAATTATTTTCTGGGTGAACCAAATAAAATGGATAATATATATCATCACTCTTCGTCACCAATTTCTTTAATCCAGTATTTTCTTGCTTAATAGCATCGTTATATTCGCTAAAATCATTGATTTGTTTCAATTCAAATGCTTGTCGGGTATTAGATAGATCACAATTACCAACCATTAATTCTATTTTACCCAGGTTTTCACTATAACTCAAACAATTATTGTTGAGATATATTGAAAATTTTCCCGTAGAATTTTGACCAGCCATTATAGGTTCTACATTCAATTTAGTTGAATTAGATTTACAGATGATAGATCTTATTTCATTATCTTTTTTTTCAAGTACTTTCATTTTCAATAGTTCTATTGTGCTAAGGTCCTCTTCTATATGTTTCATACGGTTATTTTGAATTTCTTGACGAGACTTAAATGCGGGGTCGGTATAATCTAATCGTTTTTGGAGCACACGCTGAAGTTCCTGGCTATAATTGTCGTGAAATTCGCCAAAGGCGTTGAGGTTCTGTTTAAATTCATTCGAAGCTTCTTTCGCTTCGTTCAATGAACTATCAATAGAATTTTTAACCGACTGGCTAGAGTTATATGTTTTTTTAATATTGTCTTCTAAAGTTTTGATTTGTGTTTTCATATCTCCAATTTCAGCTTGATATTGTTTTCGCAACTGAACCAATTGCGAGTCTTCGTCTGCAGCATTAGTGGCGGAGGCGGCGGCG
>Ga0209403_10007921_pt1 | contig 10347 bp, 12 predicted proteins | sample ArcticOcean_MG_C_8_FD_187440 | JGI IMG/M metagenome (GOLD analysis project Ga0209403, IMG submission 187440) | Marine microbial communities from western Arctic Ocean - ArcticOcean_MG_CB11_86 (SPAdes) (version 2) | ecosystem: Environmental > Aquatic > Marine > Oceanic | place: Arctic Ocean...
GGGACAGGCCATAATGACCGAAAGGAGAGACCATGGGAGACAAGGGCGGCAAGAAGGACAGGGACAAGAGCAACAAGCAGAAGCAGTCGAAAAAACAGGATTGAGACAGCCCCGAGCGCTTACCGCGACGCCGTGGCCGGGACCGGCAATTGAACGGTCGCTGCGGTCATCGTCTGGCCTTCCTCGACCTCCATCGCACTGACGACGACGCGTTGTCCGACCGCGGGCAATTTCCCGATGACCTTCGTCTTGCCCTGACGATAGATGGTCTTTTCGTCGAGCGCAAACGTGAGTACCTTGCCGTCCTTCGTCTCGACCTCGATCTGTTCAGCTTGCACAGCAGACACGGTGCCCATGAAGCGGTGCGGGTGACCCTCATGGGCGAGTACCACCGACGGCAACGCGATGGCCACGACCAGCGCAACAACGGCAACGCAACTGCGATTCATATCGTTCTCCTTCTCGAGTACCGTCCTGGATTCGCACGGCGGTCCCGCAATCTTCGTGTATCCCGATTGTACAGAAAGCTGCCCGCCTGACTCTGAAGAGATTTCGAATTCTGCGTCAAAAGGCGTAACCCGTTCAATACTTGGAGGTTAGGTGCGGCGCCGATATCTGCCCGTTCAGAGGGCTCACGAGTTGATAGCGCGGTCAGGACATCAATCAAAGCCCTGGAGGAACCGTTCCTCCTCAATCTCCTGTCGAATATCAGCTTCCGAACGCGGGATGAGCGTGTCGATTTCCTCAAGCTCGGCCGCGCCGATCTCGGGGAGGTGCCTGATGAAGTGTACCAAAGACCAGCTGGCCGCCTCGCCCTCCGGCGTGCGCGTGCCCCATCCGGGCATCCCGGTGAACCGAATGCCGTTCTCAATGATCCAGAACAGCTCGCCGTCGGTTAATCTCTGCGTTGCGAAGAGGCGCATATCGGGGGACTTCGGCCACATGGCCTGCCCCATCGGCGTCTCACCGCTGCCATCATTGGCGTGGCACACCGCGCAGTGGTCCGCATAGTGAGCGCGAGCGTCGGCCAGGCCTTCAGGGCCAGCCGGCACCGGGTTCGGTTGGTCGCGGACGTCCTCCGGAACAGCAACCGACCGGACGGCCCGCGCGATTCGCGTCTCAAGGGCGCCGGGCTCCATGCGCGCAACCAGGCCTGTGCCCCTGACATACAGGAGTCCGGCCGCCGCGATGCCACCCAAGGTCACCAAGACGATCAGTACTGCGAAAGTCACCCTGCTCATGAGCCAGACCCCGGCATCATCAGATGTTCGGAGGATCGCAACGTCAGAAACAGTCCAACCCCGACTCCCACGCCACCATAGCGCGGCCGCAGCGCCGGGGGAACGAGTGCTACCGACACGAACCCGCCGACGCCGGGCTGCACTCCGTGACGAGCATCGAGGTAGCGCGTGTAGCCGGATTGCACCTTACCCACGGTGAAGACCGACGTGGACTCGTGGATGTGCAGGTCATGCGCCGGTTTGCCGTTCACTTCCACGCGACCGAACCAACGTCACGATTCGACACGCTCAGCGCCGATTCAAGCAGCACGCCGTGCGTCATTTCCCCCTCTTCGTGGTTGGCGCCCCAGGCGAAGGTGGTTGCCCACAGTCGCTGATCTCCGAACCTTCGGTGATAGGTCGCCGACGATGTGATGCGCACCACATCCAACGCGGGACCGCGCGGGAATTTCAGCTCAGCGGACTCCAGACGTCCGGCGGAGACCTGTAGCGCGAGCGCCTGTGTCGGCAGGAACGAGAGACGGCCCGCTACCGAATCCATTCGACCAAAATCGATGTCGTACCGCGCTTCATCGGGCTCCCGACCGTTGAAAGCCGATGCTTCAGCTTTCCAGCGCTCGCCGTACACGCCTGTCGTGACGACGCCGAACGAAATGTGCGTGGCGTCGAGCCAGTGATGCGTGACCGGCGCAATCGGATTCGGCATCGCGGACGCGCGGTGCGGATACCCCGAGGGTCCTAGGGCGGGTTCACCCACCAGCGCGCCGTACACCTGCCAGCGCAGCCCCTGGGTGAGCGGCCGATCGAATTGCGCGGCCACCTCCATGAACAGATCGTGTGGGTGTTGCCTATCGTGGATGCTGTCGCCGTCGCAGAGTTCGCCGGTCGCCAGCAGATCCGGACATCCGCAACCCCGGATCGTCAGCGGCTCAAGACTCACCATTGAGCAGAGGCCGAGCCACCCCCCCGCAAGCGGCCGCTTCGCCATCAGCATCGCCCAGTTGATGCTGCCGGTCTGCGACGCTCCACGGTGTTCCGGCGCCGACTCGTGCAGAAACTGCACAAACGCGTTGCCATGCAACATCAGCTGCCACGCGCCGGACGTGTGACGTGGGCCATACATTGGCGTTACGTCGGGCAGCCACGCCGTGCCCGACGCGTCCCGCGTCCGAAACAGAGACGCATCATCGGCGAGCTGCGTGAGAGCGTCAAGGCTACGCTGAACCTGCGGAGCCTGTGTCGTGTGCTCATGTACATCGGGGCCAGCCGGCTGCTGTGGCTCTGCCATGGCACTCGGCGCAGCGGACATCGTCCACGCCACCGCCAATACGCAGCCCGTGCGCCACCTCACACTATGCTGGAACATCAAGCCCGGCGGACGCGGTGGCATCGAACTCTGGACCATGACCACCTGCATCCTACAGACGTACTCGACGCAGCCTCAGCGCGTTTCCGATGACGGACACCGAGCTCAGCGTCATCGCCGCGCTCGCCCAGATCGGGCTCACCAGCAGGCCCAGAGACGGATAGAGCACACCGGCGGCGATCGGTACGCCGATAGCGTTGTACACGAACGCCAGGAAGAGATTCTGCCGCACGTTCCGCATGGTCGCCCGACTTAACCTGCGCGCACGAGCGATACCCCGCAGGTCGCCCTTGATAAGCGTAATCCCCGCACTGTCTATCGCAACGTCGGTCCCGGTGCCCATCGCGATGCCGACGTCCGCTGCCGCGAGAGCCGGCGCATCGTTGATGCCATCGCCGGCCATGGCAACGACACGGCCTTCCTCCTGCAGTTGCCGCACGACGTCCCGCTTCTGCGCCGGCAGCACGTCGGCTCGCACGTCATCCAGGCCCAACCGACGCGCAACAGCTTTGGCGGTTGTCGGATTGTCCCCGGTGAGCATGATGATGCGCAGCCCTTCGTCCTGCAGCATCGCGATCGCCTCCGGCGTGGAAACTTTGATCGCGTCGCTCACGCCCACAATTCCGGCCGCACGGCCGTCGATCCCGAGGAACACGACGGTCCAGCCTTCCAGCCGCTGCGCCTCCGCACTCGCCGCCAGCGCGTGTACGTCGATCGCCAGATCCTGCATCAGCGCCCCGTTCCCGAGCACCACGGTCCGGCCGAGCACGCTCCCGACCACGCCCCGTCCGGTGTGAGATTCGAATGCCGTCGCCACCGGCACGTCCACGCCGCGGCTGCGCGCCCCCGCGACGATGGCGCTGGCCAGCGGGTGCTCGCTGCCACGTTCGAGCCCCGCGGCATATCGCAGAATCTCGTCGTCGTCGAAGCCCTCGGCTGGCACAACTCCGGCGAGCGTCGGCGTACCTTCCGACAACGTGCCAGTCTTGTCGATCACGATGGTGTCGACACGCTCCAGACGCTCGAGTGCTTCGGCGTGCTTAATCAGCACGCCCGCCTGCGCACCTTGGCCGGTCCCAACCATGATCGCCATCGGTGTGGCCAGGCCAAGCGCGCACGGACACGCAATGATGAGTACAGCGACTGCCGACACCAGCGCCAACGCAAAGCGGGGCTCCGGCCCCCACGTACTCCAGGCGATGAATGCCCCGATTGCCACCACCACCACCGCTGGCACGAAGTACGCGGAGATGCGGTCGGCCAGCCTCTGAATCGGTGCACGGCTGCGCTGGGCGTCGCTGACCATCCGCACAATGTGCGCCAGTAGGGTATCGCCGCCGACGCGCTCCGCGCGCATCAGGACCGTACCCGTTCCGTTGACCGTGCCGCCGGTGACCGGGCTCCCGGCCACCTTCTCCACCCGTACCGGCTCGCCGGTCACCATCGATTCGTCAATCGATGTGTGCCCCTCAGTGACGATGCCGTCGACCGGAACCCTGACACCCGGCCGTACCCGAAGCAGGTCGCCAACGCCGACGTCGGCCAGCGGCACATCTATCTCGACACCATCACGCACGCGACGCGCGGTCTTTGGTGCCAGACCGAGCAGCGCTCTGATCGCCGCGCCGGTCTGACTGCGGGCGCGCAGCTCGAGGACCTGCCCCAGTAGTACAAGCACCGTCACGACGACGGCGGTGTCGAAATACGCCTCGATGACGCCGCCCATGAGCACGCCCGTCGGGAACAGCTGCGGAGCGACGGTGGCGACCACTGAGTAGATGTAAGCCGTGCCCACGCCAAGAGCGATGAGCGTGAACATGTTGGGGCTGCGATACACGATCGACGCCCACCCGCGCTGAAAAAATGGCCAACCCGCCCACCACACCACCGGCGTCGCCAGTGCGAAGCCAAGCCAATTGGTCCAGCGTGGGTCGATGCGACCACCCGCGCCTTGGCCAACGACCATGTCGACCATGGCCATCAGTGTCACCGGTGCGGCGAGCACGCCAGCGATCCAAACCCTCCGTGTCATGTCGATGAGTTCGGGGTTGGGCCCCTCGTCGAGCGAGGCCTCACGCGGCTCGAGCGCCATGCCGCACAGAGGGCAGGGATCGGGGTGGGCCCGGATGACCTCGGGATGCATCGGGCACGTGTATGTGGCGCCCCGTACCGCGGCTACAACGGGACGGGCGGGGCCGAGGAAGGCCTCGGAATCCGCGACGAAGCGATCGCGGCAGCCTTTCCCGCAAAAGTAGTAAGTCCTACCGTTGTAGTCGAGGGTTGCCGTGGCACTCGCGGGATCGACCTGCATTCCGCACACAACATCTTTCTCGTGGTCTCCTTCGCGAATATCGCTCATGGCGCCAGAATTCCACGAGCCAACATCGCCGTGCCCAACACCGCAAGTACGACCGCCACCGTCCGTCTGAACAGGTGCTCCGGGATACGGACCAGCAGCCGGTTGCCGATCAGGGTGCCGACGACCACACCGAGTGTCGCGAGCGCGATCCACCCGGCAACTCCGCTCATCGGCTCGTGTAAATGCCACAGGTAGACCGGCATCCGTGCACCGTCAACCATCAGCCCGACGGCGGTTGCGGTCCCGACGAATACGTGTTTCTGGAGATTGACGCCGAGCAGAGCGGCGGACCGAATGCCGCCCTGATTCCCGACAAGTCCGCCGAGCAGTCCTGACGTGCCTCCAACGAACCACGCCACCGGCCCGTCGAAACGCATCCGCCGCGCCAGTCCGCTCAGTTCGGCACCAGCGGTGAAGAGCAGCAATGCGCCAAACAGCATCATCAACGCCGGGACACCCGCCCGCGCCTGGAGTAACGCGCCGGCGAGACCGCCGGCAGCGCTCGTCAAACCGAAACTCAACAGCACTCTGCGATCGACCCGTGCCCCGAGGAGCCAAAATCGAAACGCGGTCCCGACGACGTGTGGAATCGACACCGCAGCCACGGCCAATCTCGCGTCGATGTGCAGCGCGAACGCCGGCGTCAGCAGGCTGCCGATCCCGAAGCCCGCGACCGCCGCCACGCCGCCGCCAGCAATGCCGGCAGCCAGAATCAGTGCTTCAGCCCACATCCTTTTGCCTCTGCTGCCACATCCCGCCGCTCAGGCCTTCGCCCCCATCTGGTAGCCAAGCCAGACCCCTATGAGTCCACCAACGACCTGTATGGCCACGTTGACGGCCGCCGACCCCACCGAGTGTGTGCGCGCCAGCAGGAACGTGTCGAGCCCGAAGGTCGAGAAGGTCGTGAACCCACCAAGCAGGCCGACGAACACGAATTCCCGCCAGTGTCCGCGCAGGGCGAGGCGTTCGGACGCGAGCAACCCCGCGAGTAACCCGATTACAAAACATCCGGCCAGGTTGACGACCACCGTCCCAATCGGCAGTCGTGTCGTCAACCATCGCACATGCACCAGTTGGTTCACGCCGTGTCGCGCTACCGCCCCCAGGGCACCGCCGACAGCAATCGCGAACCACGTCATCTCGATGATGGTATGCCGTGCAGACACGCCGATGCCAAGAGAAAGGTCGCGAAGCAGACCGGCAGACCGCGTCGCTGCTGGCGCACTCCCCGATGGTATGCTCTGCCACTATGCTCATACTCAGGCCCAGATATCTTCTTGCGGTGCTTGTCACGGCCGTCGCCGTGGCCAACATCTCATGCGGCAGCCCGGCACCAGCCGACTGGACCACGACGGTGCAACGAATCGCGTCCCCGGTCGGCGAGAACAGCAGTGAGCCGCAGCTGTCGGTATCGGACCGCGGGGTGCTCCTCAGCTGGATCGAGCGCGTCGGGTCTACAACCTATCTGAAGTTCGCCGAACAGACGGAGGCCGGTTGGACCGAGCCGATCATCGCCGCCTCTGGCCCCGGCTGGTTCCTCAGCTACGCTGACATCCCGTCCGTCATGCGCATGTCCAACGGTACGCTAGTCGCGCAGTGGCTGTTCACCACCGCGCAATTCACCGAGGGCTATGACCTAATGCTGTCGTATTCCAAGGATGATGGCGCAACCTGGGCTCCGCCGTTCACGCCACACAACGATGGCACCACATACATGCATGGCTTCGCCTCGTTTGTGGAAATGGCCAGCGGTGACCTCGGCCTTATCTGGCTGGATGGACGCAATAGCGCGTTCGACTTCGACGATCCGGAAACCGGCACGATGATGCTTCGGTTTACGTCCTTCGACGCGAACTGGCAGCAGACCGACGATGTCGAAATTGACCGTCGGGTGTGCGAGTGCTGCTCAACGACTGCCGTGCTGACCGATGACGGCGTCCTGGCAGGTTTCCGCGACTTGATCGACGAAAGCCAGGTCCGTGACTTCGGGGTCTCGCGCCTCGAGAGCGGCGCCTGGACGCCGACGAGGACCGTCAGCGAGGACAACTGGGAGATCTATGCCTGTCCGGTCAACGGTCCGATGATGAGCGCCAGCGGCCAGAATGTGGCGGCGGCGTGGTTCACCGTGAAGGACGATCAGGGCCAGGCCTATGCCGCCTTCAGTAGCGACTCAGGCCGGACGTGGGGGACGCCTATCCGCCTCGACGACGGCGGGTCGCTGGGACGGGTGGACGTAGAACTTCTTGACGACGGTACTGCCGTCGCAACGTGGGTGGAGTATGCAGAGGGGAGGTCGGACTTTCGGATGCGACTGGTCTCCCCGGCCGGCGAACGGTCGGCACCGATCACCGTGATCGACGTCAGCGGCGGCCAAGCCAGCGGCTTCCCTCGGGTCGCACGGCGCGGGGATGAGCTGGTCTTCGCGTGGAGTGAGAGCTCGTCACTCGAGGGCGAAGACACCGGCGCCCTCACAGTGCAGACGGCGGTCGCGTCGCTTCCGTAGTCAGACATCAGCGCGCAACGTGCGAGCCCATGACAAGTATCACCCTGATCTAGGTTCTAGTTCATGGCCTTGCCGGGCTGCATTCCCCACCCGAATCCGTCACTCGGGCGCTGCAGGCTCAGCAAACGTACTCTCCGGTCCGACGCGTTCTGACCGGGGTTGCCACTCAGGATCAGATGATCGCCAAGTTTGAGCGTCTCCCTGGTCACACCGTCCGCGCCGAGCTGCGCCACACCACTCCACTCGATCGCGTATCGAGCCATCGAGCCGTCGGCCATCTTGATGACACCCGATCCCTGTATGTGGAGGAAAAAGGCGTCAACCGCATCATCCACCCACAACAAAACATCAGCGCGGCCCTCAAGCGCCCCGGCGTCGATCTCCGCACGAGTATCTGCTGGCTTGAACTGGCCGTCGACCACACGGCCAACGATGCGCTGGCCCTTGAGGCCATCACGAAACACGCCAAGGTCGGCGCGCACGTAGTCGGCCGGCGGAGCGTAGAGCGGCACCTGGAACGGTCCGGCTCTTTCGGTATGCCCGTTGAGCTCGGGTTCGAAATAGCCCGTAAACAGGCCAATATCGTCACCGTTGTTGCGGACCGCTGCGGGCCGGAACCATGTTTGAAAGAACGCGCGCGCGGCGTCGGAATTTTCTGAATTGTCGGCGAGTGCCGCTGTGCAGGCCGGTCGCCAATCGGCGACGGTACCGAAGGTTGCGTCGCCCATCGGACGGTCGTCCGGCAGGGTCAGGAGGCGCGCGCAGGAAAGTCGGAAGGCCCGCAGCGCAGCTGCCTGGTCGTCGTCCTCCCAGCCGATCAACGCATGCTCGACGCTAATCCGCTCGACGTACACGAATGGTGAAGTGACCAGTTTCTCAGTCAACGGTTTCGGCGGGAACAGGGCAAAAGCGACCAGGGCAACCGCAACTAAGCCGGCGACCCCCAGGAGGGTCCATAGCCGACCGGAGATCAATTCTCGCTACGGGTGGCGATCAACTTCCAATTAGGATCGGACGACTGCACGTCGCGCGCAAAGGTCCAGAAATCGGTGGTGTTTTGTATGCCCCGCACGTCCCCGGAGGTGACCTCGCCATCTTTGTCGCGGGTTACGTTGACCAGTTCAGCGACAAACTTAATCGTGACTTCTGCCATCCGGCCAACGGCTCGTGCTTCGACAATGTCACCCGACTTAACGGCAACCAGCGTTGTTTCGAGGGTTTCGCCACGGTTGTCACGGTCAGTGATCGCGCGCTGAAAATTGGTGTAGACATCGTCGTCGAGCAAAGCGCGCAACGTGTCCACATCACCTGAAGCAAACGAGGTCAGCACCATGTCGTAGGCGGTCCGGGCGCCGTCTGCGAATTGATCGGGCTGGAAGTTCGGATCCATGGCGCAGATCTCGCGCACGCCGTCGCCGACCGTGCCCAACGGGACGTCTACATCTGGCGCAGGCTCTTCGCCTTGCTGCCGGTCCGGAAGGGAAACAACATTGCCCTCGTCATCCTGACGCGACCTGCCGTGCACAAACGGTTTGGTGGCCGGCGGCTCGTTGCCGGTGCGACGGCCCAGCGCACTGCGCAGACGCAGAATGATGAACACGGCCACCATGGCGAAAAAGATGATCTCTATGAACTGAATGCCTTCGCCCATACTGCGTCCTTGACGCTTTATTTTAAAGACGCCGCCGGTCGCTCGCGGCCGTATGTTGACTTAGAATAGACTCAAAGCACGGCACGAGTCCAACACGGGTAGCGCTTGTCGTCCTTCATCCTCACATAGATAGTTCTCGTTCAAGAAAGTGCAAATCAATTGTTTGGTGTCGTGCTTTTCCTCCTGTTTGTCGGTATCCCTGCCGCTGAAATCACAATGTTCATCGTCGTCGGTGGCGAGATCGGCGTCTGGGCGACCATTGCCCTTGTGATCCTGACCGCCATGGCGGGTAGCGCCCTCATCCGCCGACAAGGTTTGCGCACACTGACCCGCGCCCAGGAGACCCTTGCACGAAGCGAACTGCCGCTCGAAGAGGCGTTTGACGGGATCTGCCTCGTGGCGGCTGGAGCGCTCTTGCTGACCCCCGGCTTTTTGACGGACGCAATCGGACTTTTCCTTTTGCTACCACCGCTCCGCGCGTTGATCCGGCGGCCCATCCTCCGACGTTTCACCGTGCATATGGCGGGTCGCAGGTTCCGCGCCCCAACTGGTGAGACTGGTCCGATCATCGATGGCGAATTTAGTGAGGTCGATCCGCGAGACGGATCAGCGCCCCGGGGACCGACACTGCCACCAAAACATCCTTAGGCATGCTCGAACTCTTGTCCCGCGCGCGGCATCTATGTTAGCCACACCCCGGCCTCATCTAACGAGAGAACCTCTATGACCGACATTAGCGACGGCGCCACGCCAAACCCCCGTATCGGCCTTTTGGCGCAGTACCTGAAAGACTGTTCCTACGAAAACCCCAGCGCGCCGCAAAGCTTGGCCAAAGACCTACTGGCACCAAGCATTGATGTCACGATGGACGTTCAGGTGCAGCCCTTGGGTGAGAACCGCTTCGAGGTGGCGCTCCGGACGACCGCAACAGCATCGCGTGACACCGAGGCGGTGTTTGTTGCCGAGGTCCTCTTCGCGGGTGTTTTTGAGTTATTCGACGTGCCCGAGGAAAAGATCCAGCTAGTCTGCCTTGTGGACTGCCCCGGCTTGTTGTTCCCGTTCGCCCGCCGCGTGCTGTCCGATCTAACCCGGGACGGCGGCATGCCGCCCATCTTGCTTGACCCAGTGGACTTTGGGGCGCTTTACGAACGCCGGCAATCCCAACCGGCATCCACCGACGGCCAAACCATCAACTAAACTAGTTCGCGAGCCATATGGGTTCGGAAA
>Ga0209403_10007923_pt1 | contig 10347 bp, 11 predicted proteins | sample ArcticOcean_MG_C_8_FD_187440 | JGI IMG/M metagenome (GOLD analysis project Ga0209403, IMG submission 187440) | Marine microbial communities from western Arctic Ocean - ArcticOcean_MG_CB11_86 (SPAdes) (version 2) | ecosystem: Environmental > Aquatic > Marine > Oceanic | place: Arctic Ocean...
GCGTATCTAGTGAAAAAGAAAAAGGTTTTTTTGCAAAACCAACTCTTTTTGATAATTTGAAAGAAAATATGACAATTGCTCAAGAAGAGATTTTCGGCCCAGTACTTGGAGTTCTTACAGTTAAAAATACTGAAGAAGCTCTTAAAATTGCAAGTAATTCTAAGTATGGTTTGCACGCTAGTGTATTTACTCAAGATATAAATAAAGCATTTCATATAGCAAAAAATTTACCATGCGGAACTGTATCAATTAATACTTTTTCTGAAGGTGATATTAAGACTCCTTTTGGAGGGTATAAACAGTCTGGGTCTTTAAGTAGAGATCAAGGTACGGAAGCTTTAAATCAGTATCTTCAAACAAAAACAATTTGGATCAGCCATAACTAAAAATGATTAGACCGTTTAAACTAAACGTGTCCAATAACACGCTTAACAAAATATACAATAAAGTAAAAAAATATCCATGGGATGATATTCAAAATGTGGATGGATGGGAGCACGGAACTAATTTTAAATATTTGAAAGAAATTTCAAAATATTGGGTAAAAAATTTTGATTGGAAAAAACAAGAAAAAAAAATTAATAAATTTTCTAGTTTTATAACAAAAGTTGATAAAATTAATATTCATTTTATAAAAGAAAAAGGTAGTGGATCAAATCCAATGCCGTTACTTCTTTTACATGGATGGCCAGGAAGTTTTATTGAGTTTCTTAATATAATTGAGAAACTAGCTCACCCTGAAAGATTTGATGGAAAAAAAGAGGATGCTTTTGATGTAATAGTTCCTTCTCTACCTGGTTTTGGGTTTTCAAATTCCTATAAAAAACCTATTGGCCCAAGAAAAATAGCAAAAATTATGGATAAGTTTATGACTAAAAACTTAGGTTATAAAAAATACTTATCACAAGGTGGAGATTGGGGAGCAACAATTTCTAATTGGCTTGGATATGATTTTTCTAAAACATGTAAAGGTATTCATATTAACTGTTTAACAATGAGGCATCCGAAAGGACCTAAAAGTAAACAAGAAAAAAGATGGGAAGTTAGATTTAAAAAGGATCAGATATTACAAGATGGATATAGAACACAGCAATCTACAAAACCTCAATCTTTAAGTTATGCAATGATAGATAGTCCGGTTGGTATTGCTGCTTGGATTTTAGAAAAATTCTTTTCATGGTCAGATATTAAAAATAATAAAATTGAAAAAGTTTATACAAAAAATATTTTATTAACAAATATTATGATTTATTTGATCACTAATACTTTTAATACAGCTTCATGGATATACTATGGTAGACGTGAAGAAGGAGGTAGGTTTTTTCCTAAAAATTTTAAAAAAATAAAAATTCCTACAGGTGTAGCTGAATTTCCAAAAGAAATGTCTGAATGGCCCCCAAAATCATATGTGAAAAGAATGTTTAACTTAATTCATTGGACTAGAATGCCAAGAGGTGGGCATTTTGCTGCCTTAGAGCAACCTGATTTACTTGTGAATGATATAATAAAATTTAGTAAAAAGGTTAGAAAAAAATTTAATGCATAATAAATTAAACAATATCCTAGTTAATATTTTTAAAAAACACGGACTTAAAACTTTAGATGCTAAAATTTGCTCTAAGGCTCTAATAAATGCAGAGTTGGTTGGCGCTCACTCACACGGTCTATCTAGACTAAAAATGTACTGTAACAGAATTAAAAAAAAAATAATTAATCCAAGACCTAAAATTAAAATCAAAAATATTTCTAAATCAATCGCTCAAATAGATGCAAATAATAGTATTGGGTTTGTTGCGGCTAATATTGGTATTAAAAAAGCAATATCTAATGCGAAAAAAACTGGAATTGGTTTAGTTGGAATTAAGAATAGTGGTCATTATGGATTATCTGGTTACTATGCCGAACAGGCAGTAAAGAAAAATTTAATAGCAATATGTTTTACAAATGCTCCTCCAGCTATAGCACCGCACGGAGCAATTAAAAGTTTATTTGGAACAAACCCTATATGTTTTGGAACACCAACCTCAAATAAAGTTCCCTTTATATTAGATACTTCAGTATCTATGATTAATAGAGGAAAAATAAGAGTAGCAGCAAGAAATGGGCAAAAAATTCCTGAAGGTGTTGCTCTTGATAAATATGGAAATTCAACAACTGACGCAAAAAAAGCTTTGGCTGGAGTGCAATTGCCAATAGCCAGTTTTAGGGGCTCGGGTTTGGCATGGATGGTTGATATATTAAGTGGCGTTTTTACGGGAGGAAATCATGGCGGAAAAGTTAAAGACCCATTTGACGATTTTACTGGACCACAAAATGTTGGTCATTTATTTATTGTAATGAAGCCAAATCTCTTTGCAGGAGACTACAAACAAAGAATAAAAGAAAATATAAAAAGAATTAAAAGATTGCCTAAAATTAAAGGAGTTAAAGAAATATTGTATCCTGGTCAAAATAAGTATGCTAAATATAATAAAAACCTTAAAAAAAATATTAAAATACCAAGAAATATATTAGAAGAAATCAATAAACTTAATGCTTTCAAATAAAAAAATTGTCTGTCCAAATAACTTAATTAATGTAGCCAAAAAATCTGGCACTATTGATGCTGCTATTGTCAATGCTGGAGAAATTTTTCCAATGGAATCAGTTCATAAAGCTGTAGAACATAAACTAATTAATCCAATATTTATTGGAAATAAAAATGAAATAGAAAAATATGCCGAAAAATTAAAGTGGGATATTTCACAATATAAAATTATTGATGAAAAAGAAGAAAATAGCACTGCTCCAATAGCTGCAAAACTTGCGAGTGAAAATAAAGTAAAAATTATAGTTAAAGGACATATACACACAGATATATTAATGAAAGCAGTTCTGAAAAGAGACTTGAATTTGATTGGAAAAAAAAGATTAAGTCATGTTTGGCATATGACATTAGAAAAAGATGATAAACCATTCATCATAACTGATGGAGTTGTAAATGTTTTACCAAAATTAGAAGTAAAAATGCATATACTCAGAAATGCTGTAGATTTCGCAAATAAAATTGGAATATCGAGGCCAAAGGTTGCAGTTTTATCAGCTACCGAAGAAATTATACAAAGTGTGCCTAGTTCAATTGAAGCCGACTTAATAACAAAAAAAGCTAAAGAAGAAAACATTAATGCAGATGTATTTGGACCTTTAGCATTTGATAATTCGGTTTCTAAAAAATCTGCAGCAATTAAAAAAATTAAAAATGATGTATCTGGTAATACTGATATATTGCTTGTTCCTAATGTAGAAGCTGGAAATGCATTAGTTAAAATGATGATTTATTTTATGGGTGCTTGTGCCGCAGGAGTTGTGCTTGGAGGAAAAGCTCCTGTTGTGATAACAAGTAGATCTGACGAAGCCGAGGCAAGACTTGCTTCTATTGCCGCGGCGGTTGTTTCATTAAACTAAAAAATATGATTAAACAAATACCAAGTAACGAAATCGAGGAGTATATAAAAAAAAATCCCAAATGCGTTTTGTTGGATGTAAGAACAGAAGAAGAATGGAATGGTGATGGCAAACCTGATGGTGACAAAATTGGTTTAAAGACTCATTTTTTAACAATACAATTTGCAGATGGTACTTTTAATAACGATTTTGTTAAAGAATTTGAAAAATTGGATATTAAAAAAGATTATGAAGTTTTAACAATGTGCATGGGGGGAGTTAGATCTCAGGCTGCTGCAGATATTTTAAGCAAAGAGACTTATAGTTGTTGTAATATTTCAGATGGTTATTTGGGTAATGGTCAAAATTTAGGTTGGAAGAATAGTGGACTACCTAATAAATAATTTTTTTTTTAATATTACTTTAAATAATTTTCTGGGAAATGCTCCTTCTTCAAAACTCTCTATACTTAAAATATCAAAACCTTCTGATAGTTTTCTAATCTTATCTTCAGAAAAAAAATGCACTACAAATCCATCTGACTCGTAAAGATCTTCTCCTCTATATATTCCATTCTTGTAATCTCCATCTGTAGTATTTCTAACTGTATAGATATTTAAACCTCCTCTTTTTAGAACCCTAAATATTTCACTATTAAGAGAAAATAATTCATTTGTTGTAAAAGCCATGCAGTACAACATGTGCGAATAAGACCCATCGAAGTTTTCATTACTAAATTCTAATGGTTTTCTAACATCATATTTTTTTGCTGTAATAAGTTTTGAATATCCCAATATCTTTATTTTTTTTTTTATATTATCTATTGCTGTTTGCGAATAATCTAATACTTGCACTTTAAGACCATTCTTTGCAAAATAAAATGTGTCTCTACCTTGTCCGGCGCCAATTTCAAGAATTTTGTTTAGTCCCTCTTCCTTAAAAGACTTTAATGCTTTAATAGCTGCATCACTGGGAGAAACACCAAACATTTCTATTTTTTTAGAAAAGGTATTTTCCCAATGCTGAGCTTGCTTGTTTAATATTTTTTTGTCCAAACCTTTTGTTTATTTTGAAGGATCTGGAACTTTTCTTAAATATGGTTTTAAAGTTTCCCAACCGTTTGGATATAATTTTTTTGCTTCTTCATCTTTTACTGCAGGAACAATAATTACGTCCTCACCTTTTTTCCAGTCAGCTGGTGTAGCAACTTTATGTTTTGCTGTTAATTGCATTGAGTCTATTGTTCTCAACAACTCATGAAAATTACGACCAGTTGTCATTGGATAAGTAAGAAAAAGCTTAATTCTTTTATCTGGACCTACAATAAATACTGTACGAACTGTCTTATTATCCATTGCCGTTCTGCCTTTAGAAGAGCCTTCTATATCAACTTGCAACATATTATAAAGTTTAGCTATTTTAAGATCTTCGTCTGCAATAATAGGATAGTTTGGTTTTAACCCGCAAACATCCTTAATATCATCTAACCATTTAATATGGTCTGAAACAGGATCAACACTTAGCCCCATAACTTTAACATTACGTTTGTCAAATTCTGGTCTTAACTTTGCTAATGAACCTAACTCAGTAGTGCAAACTGGTGTGAAATCTTTTGGGTGAGAAAAAAGAACACCCCATCCATCACCAATCCAATCGTGAAAAGATATATCACCTTCAGAAGTTTTTGCTTTAAAATCAGGTGCTATATCGTTAATTCTTAATGACATATTTTCCCCCTTGTTATTGTTAATTAAAAAATTATATAGTTAGATTGTTAAAATTTCAATATGTATTGAGCTATGATATTTAACCAGTTTTTTGATGACGTTTCTTTCACTTACACTTACTTACTTTCTAGTGGAAAGGGAAGAGAGGCATTGTTAATAGATCCAGTTATAGAAAAAACTGGAGAATACATTTCTTACTTAAAAAATCTAGAACTTAAATTGGTTAAAGTGATAGATACACATATTCATGCTGACCATGTTTCTGGATTAAAAGAACTTAAGGAACAAACAAATTGTTCAACAATAATGGGAGAAAAATCAGCTTCTGAAGTCGTTGATGTCCATATAAAGGATGATGAAAAAATAAAAATTGAAAATATAGTAATTACTTCTATGTATACACCTGGCCACACTGATTGTTCTTATAGTTTTTTTATGAACGATAGAGTTTTTACAGGAGATACATTATTAATTAATGGAACAGGAAGAACTGACTTTCAAAATGGATGTTGTTCTGATCAATATTATTCTTTATTTGATCGTATCCTTAAACTTCCAGAAAAAACGTTCGTGTATCCAGCTCATGACTATAGAGGCAATAAAGTAAGTACTATTGGTAATGAAAAAAAAAATAATCCTAGGCTTCAAGTTAAATCGTTAAATGAATACACTGAAATAATGAACAATCTTAACCTTTCTGAACCTAAAATGATGGATGTTGCTGTTCCTGCAAATATTAAAGGTCTAAACTTAAAAGAATTTTCTAAATCAATAAAATAATTTTTGGTGCTGAACACGAACCATCATGTATTTGTTTAAATGCTGAAGAGCCATCTTTAAGTTCTCTATATTCTATCCAATCCAGGCTACCAATTTTTTTATCAGCTAAAATACTTAGAGTTTTCTCAAAATCTTTATTAGTATAACAATAAGTACCTATAAATGTAATTTCTTGCAGTGTTGCTTTTCTAAAATCAAAAGATCCACTAGGTTGTGTGAGTCCTATATGAATAATAATTCCACCTGGTTTAATTGCTTTTATAGCTTGTTGCCTAGTAACTTCCATGCCAACAGTATCAAAAACTATATCAAAATGATCATTAATAATATTTTTACTGTCAGGCTTCACTGCTTTCGCATCTAAATATTTAGAACACTCTCCTAATCTCTTTTCGTTGAGATCTGAGATAACTATTTCTTTACAGTCTTTAACTTTAGATAAAATTAAACCACTTAGTAAGCCAATCGCTCCACCTCCAATAACTAATACTTTAGAATTTTTTAAAGACTTAAAAATCTCTTTTTCGCTAAGCTCTACAGCATGTAATGCTACAGCAGTAGGTTCTGCTATAGGAGCTTCTTTCATGTCTAATGTTTTGGGTAATTCGTAAATATTTTGATCTGGGATAGAAACATATTCAGCAAATCCTCCTTGTCTTTCTATAGGTTTATTCATTCCTAAAATAATTCTTTTTCCACATAAGTGTTCTTTCCCATTTGAACAGTAATCACATTTTCCACAAGTGATTAGAGGATTAAGAATAACTTTTTTTCCTGCAAATTTACCTTTATCAATAGTTCCACTTATTTCATGGCCCAAAATTAGCGGTGGAATTCTTCTGTTATCTTTCCCGTGATAGGCATGCATATCAGATCCACAAATACCTGAGGCTGATACTTTTACTATACTTTCACCATTAATAATTTTAGGGTTTTTTTCTTCTCTATAAACTAATTCTTGTGTGCCTGTATAAACAAGAGCATGCATTTAATTTGAGTGACCGTATTTTTTTAATCTTATATCACCTGTTCTTGCGTGAGCCTCCATTCCTTCCGCTCTTGCTAAACGTGCTGCTGTTGCTCCAACCACTTTATTTGCTTCCTTACTCATTCTTTGAAAAGTTAATGTTTTGATAAATTTACCAACAAACAATCCTCCGGTATATCTGCCTCCACCTTTTGTGGGCAAAATATGATTTGTACCAGAACATTTGTCTCCATAAGCAACCGTTGTCTCTTCTCCTAAAAATAAAGATCCATAGTTTCTTAGCCTACTTAACCACCAGTCTAAATTGTCCGCATGAACTTCTAAATGCTCAGATGCATACCGGTCACTTACTTTAGCCATATCTTCATTTGAATCACAAAGTATTACTTCACCATAGTCTCTCCATGCAGCTTCAGCACTTTTTCTAGGAAGTTCTGGTAATTCTTTAATTAACTCAGGAACTCTTTTCATTGTGTATTCAGCAACAGACTTATCTGTAGTAAATAACCACCCAGGAGAATTATATCCATGCTCAGCTTGACCCACTATATCAACAGCAACTATTTCTTTATCAGCTGATTTGTCTGCAATAATTGCAATTTCTGTTGGACCGGCAAATTGATCAATCCCCACTTTTCCATAAACTAATCTTTTAGCTTCAGCTACATACTGATTTCCTGCACCAACTAAAAAGTCTACTGGCGGATTATCAAAACATCCGTATGTCATAGAAGCGATTGCTGCTATACCACCTAAATTTAAAATAACATCTGCTCCACAAAGATTAGCAGCATAGATGATTCCAGCATTTGCTCCATTAATATCTTTTGGAGGACTTGCGCAAATTATAGTTTTAACTCCCGCAACCTTAGCTGGAGTTATTGCCATTACTGCTGATGAAATATGAGCATAACGTCCGCCTGGAATATAACAACCTGCTGTATCAACAGGAATAAGTCTTTGCCCTGCAAATAAGCCTTCAGAAAGCTCAACCTCAAAATTATTGTTCATACTTTTAAGTTGATGTTCAGCAAATTTCCTTACTCTCTCATAAGCATACTGCACGTCATCTTTTATTTTTTGATCAACTTTTTTTATAGCTTCTTCAATTTTTTCTTTAGAAACTGTTATCTCTCCTTCATAATTGTCAAACTTTTTTGTTACTTCTCTAACGCCTTCTTCTCTTCTTTTTTCAATATCGTTAAGAATATTTTGAACTATTTCTCTTGTTTTGCGATCGTCTGTAGATGGAGTTTTAACTGCTTTTTTTAAATATTTTATAGCCATAAACACCTTTAAGTACTAATTGTTGTAAAATCTTTTTAATTTAATATATAAATATTTTATTCTATGAAAAAGAATTATCCAAGAAATTTAATTGGCTATGGGTCAAAAACACCCCTTATAAAATGGCCCAATAACTCAAAATTAGCCCTTCAAATAGTTTTAAACTATGAAGAAGGTTCAGAGAACTGCGTTTTACACGGTGATGGACATTCAGAAACATTTTTATCAGAAATGGTTGGCGCTCTTCCTATAAAAGGAAGACACGTAAACATGGAATCTTTTTATGAATATGGATCCCGAAGAGGTTTTTGGAGAATTCATGAATTATTCCAAGAAAGAAAAATTCCTTTAACTATTTTTGGTGTAGGTATGGCATTAGAAAGAAATCAAGAAATATGTAACGCTATAAAAGAATCTAACTATGAAGTTGCTTCACATGGGTGGAGATGGATTGATTATCAAAATATACCTAAAGCAAAAGAAAAAAAACACATGCAATTAGCAATACAATCTATTAAAAAAATATTTGGCCAAAGACCTTTGGGCTGGTACACAGGTAGATGTAGTCCCAATACAAGAGATTTAGTAATGGAAGAAGGTGGCTTCCTTTATGATAGCGATTCTTATAGTGATGACTTACCTTATTGGGAAAAGCGTGGTAAAAAAAAACAGTTAATTATTCCATATACCTTAGATAATAATGATATGAGGTTTGCCACTAATCAAGGATTTAATAGTGGTGATCAATTCTACACTTACCTAAAAGATAGTTTTGATGCACTTTATAATGAAGGGAAAACAAAACCTAAAATGATGTCAGTAGGTTTGCACTGTCGCTTAATAGGAAGACCTGGTAGAATACAATCTTTGAAAAGATTCCTTGACTATGTTTCAAAACATGACGACGTGTGGATTTGTAAACGTATTGATATAGCTAATCACTGGATAAAAAATTATTCAAATATTTAAATTTTATTATGAAAAAAAGTAAATATATTTTTGCAAATGGATTAATTGATTTAGCTCAATCAAGATTAGGTTCCAAAGTTGTTTTTAAAACTGATGAGTTCTTTGCTGCAGCTAGTAGAATTATAAATCCACTACCACCTATATTTAAAGAAGGTGTTTTCGATTCACATGGAAAATGGATGGATGGTTGGGAAACTAGAAGAAAAAGAAAAAAAGGTCACGACTATTTGATAGTAAAACTTGGAAAACCAGGAAAAATTTCTAAAGTAGATATTGATACATCTTTTTTTAATGGAAACCAACCGATGCATGTGTCTTTAGAAGCATGTTTTAGTAAAAATAATATTCCAAGTAAAAAAATAAAATGGAATAAAATATTAAATAATAAAAAAACAAAAGCAAATAGTCACCATTTTTTTAAAATAAAAAGTAAAACTATTTATTCACATATTAAATTAAATATTTTTCCTGATGGGGGAGTTGCAAGACTTAGAGTTTATGGATCCATGGAAAGTAATAAAATTAAATTTAATAAAAAAATAATTAATCTAACTTCAGTTCTAAATGGTGCGTCTATAATAGCATGTAATAATGAACACTTTGGAAAAGCTGAAAATATATTAGCTCCAGGTATAGGGAAAAATATGGGTGATGGATGGGAAACAAGAAGAAGCAGAGGGAAAAATTTTGATTGGCTTATACTAAAGTGTGCTACCGCAGGAAAAGTAAAAAAAATTCAAATCGATACTCATCACTTTAAAGGAAATTATCCAGATACATGCACTCTACAGGCCGCACATATAACAAAAAATAAATCCCCAAGAACAATTGTTAAAAATTCTAAAAAATGGAAATTATTATTAAATAAAGTAAAATTAAGAGCTCATAAAAAACATAATTTTCAAAATACTTTAATGAAAAGTTCTAAAATAAATTATGTTAAAATTAATATATTTCCAGATGGCGGAATATCAAGAATAAGATTATTTGGAGATCCAAAATAATGACAATCACTATAAAGCCTATTAAAATTACAAAAGAAAACTTTTCTGATTTTGGAGATGTAATATCTTCAGAAAATGCAAAACCTATTGATATTAACGCAGGTTACGCAAAGAGATTTGATGATCTTGCCAATATAAATACCCTCAAAGATAAAGGGAAAACTAAAGT
>Ga0209403_10007924_pt1 | contig 10343 bp, 6 predicted proteins | sample ArcticOcean_MG_C_8_FD_187440 | JGI IMG/M metagenome (GOLD analysis project Ga0209403, IMG submission 187440) | Marine microbial communities from western Arctic Ocean - ArcticOcean_MG_CB11_86 (SPAdes) (version 2) | ecosystem: Environmental > Aquatic > Marine > Oceanic | place: Arctic Ocean...
CGACTACGCGAACAGCTGCAAGGTGGCTGGCTCGGCCGAACTCTGGACCATCGCCGACGGGGCCCACTTGCCCGAGCTGTCCGAGCACTTCACGCCGCTCGTCGCCGAGTGGTAGCTGGGCCACCCGAAGCGCTAGCGGTTTCCGCGCGAGGTGTCCGTCTGGTGGCGTTGCTTCGTCGGTCACTGAAGACGGCGGCAACAAGAACCATCCACGACAGTTGCGCTAAATTGGCTTATATGACACTACTTATAAGCAACCGCTTACTTATCTATTGATATGTCATTTGAGAGACTATTAGTAACAGCGACGATGGCGGTCGTGGGAGTGGCGGTGGGTGCCGGCACTGCGTCCTCGCAATCCCTTGAGGACGCGGCAAAGCCGCTCGTCCGCGAGTCATGTGTCCAATGCCATGGCGTCCGCACCGTCACCCCGCTCAACTTGGTTGACCTGGGGTCCGATCTCACGGACCACGAGACGTTCAAGACCTGGGAGAAGGTCTACGATCGGCTGCAGCGCGGCGAAATGCCACCCGCGGCGGCGCGTCAACCGGAGCCAGCCGTCGTGGAGACCGCCCTTGCCGCGTTGAAACGGGAGCTGACCGATGCGAACTGGGCCACCCGCGCTGGCCAGAGGACCTCGCTACGTCGGCTCACCCGCCTGGAATACGGCTACACCATCCAGGACCTGCTGAAGGTCGACGAGGCGATCGGCGCCGAACTAGCGACCCTACTACCGGCCGAGGCGGACTCCGGCGGCTTCGACACGGTGGCGGTGAACCAGAGCATGTCACCGCTGCACGTGCAGAGCTATCTCGAGGCGGCCGACCGGGCGCTCGACGCCGCGCTCGTAGTCGGCCCACCGCCACCGGTCGAACACCGCCGCATCGATTACGCCAAGTCGCCGGTCCTCTTTGGCCTGCTCGACTGCGATTTCCTAGCCTGCGGCGCCATCGTGAAGCTGGACGACGCCTACGTGACCATTTCGGAGGTCTCGTCGACATTCATGTTCCACAGCCTGTCCGAAGGTGTGGCGATTCCCTATCCGGGCCGGTATCGCGTGACGGTCGACGCCTACCCGTATCAGGCGGATACGCCGGTGACGTTGACGCTGTATCGCGGCAGCGGCACCGGAGGGGCCGCATCGCTGGACGAGCTGATCGGCGCGTGGGATCTGATGGGTGACGCGCCCCGGACCGTCGAGGTCACGCCGTTCCTCCGTCCCGGCGACCTCGTGTCGCCGGCGCTCGCCGACAACGACTTTCCAGGCTTCGACAGTCCTGACGGCTACTTCGCGCCGGAGAGGCACGCGCGAGACTACAAAGGGGAAGGGATCGCGTTGAAGGCGATGACCATCGAGGGGCCGCTCCTCGACACGTGGCCGCCGCCGAGCACACGCGATCTACTGACGGGTGTGGGGTTCGATGAGGACGGCTACGTGCAGCTCACGAAGACACCGCGCGAGCACATCGCCGACATCGTCGAGCGGTTCGCGACTCGCGCATTCCGACGACCCCTGAATGAAGCCGACGGCGAACTCGAGGCTTACGTCAGTCTGGCTGAGCCATTGCTGGCAGAGGGGCGTCCGTTCATCGACGCGGTTCGCGTGCCGCTGCGCGCCATCCTCAGCGCGCCACCGTTCCTTTACCAGGCCAGCGCGCCGGGCGAACTGGACGACTACGCGCTAGCCACCCGGCTCTCCTACTTCCTGTGGCGCAGCCTGCCGGACGAGACACTGTTCGACCTGGCGAGCGCCGGGCGCCTGTCAGATGCGTCGGAGCTGGCGCGCCAGGTCGACCGCATGCTGGACGACCCGAAGACCCAGCGGTTCGTAAAGGACTTCGCGGGGCAAGCGTTCCGGCTCTACGAGCTGCGGGCGACGAGCCCGGATCCCGGGCTCTATCCGGAGTACGATGATCGATTGGGGCAGGCAATGGAGCGGGAAACCCAGTTGTTCCTGGCCGAGCTGGTCGCCGAAGATCACGGCGTGGGGCAGTTGATTGACTCCGACTTCACGTTCGTCAACCGCCGCCTGGCTGAGCACTACGGCATCGCTGGCATCGAAGACATGCAGATGCGCAAGGTTCAGCTTGCGGCCGAGAGTCCGCGGGGTGGACTGCTGACCCAGGCGGCCATTCACAAGATCACGGCCAATGGGACAACGACCTCGCCGATTCCGCGTGGCAACTTCGTGTTGTCGAACCTGCTGGGGCGACCGGCGCCGCCGCCACCTCCCGGCGTAGGTACCGTGGAGCCGAACACGCGAGGGACGACGACCATCCGCGAGCAGCTCGACGCGCACCGGTCCAGTCCCGTCTGCGCCAACTGCCACCGCACGATCGATCCGCCGGGGTTCGCGCTGGAAGCGTTCGACCCGATAGGGGGATTTCGTACCAACTACAGGGTGTCCGGCGGCATGATGACGTTCGGTGACTTCACGTTGCCGGCGCCCTACACGCAAGGCGCCCCCGTGGACGCGACCGGCGTGACCCCGGGCGGAGACGCGTTCTCCGACATCGAGGAGTACAAGGCGCTGCTCCTTAACCGCGAGATCGAGCAGGTGGCGCGGCACCTGACCTCACAGCTGATCGTCTATGCGACCGGGGCCGAGATCGAGTTTGCGGACCGCGACTCGGTGGAGCGCGTGCTGGCGACGCTGAGTGATCGGGATTATCCTATTAGAGCGATGATTCAGGAGGTCGTGAAGAGCGACCTCTTTAGGAGCAACTAGATGACCATTCCTGTTGACCGACGTACGTTCCTGCGCGCCTCCGGTGTGGCGCTGGCGCTGCCGATGCTCGAGTCGATGCACCCGGCGCTGGCACGGGCGGCCGCGGCGTCGCCGAAGCGGATGCTGAACATCTGCAACACGCTCGGGCTCTACTCGGACTCCTGGTTCCCGAAGATGGCCGGCGCCGGCTACGAGGCCACCGAGTATCTGTCGCTGATCGATGCGCACCGGGACAATTACACACTGTTCTCGGGATACGCGCACGAGGAGCAGAGCGGCCGGCAGCCGCACAACTCCGAGATCACCTTTCTCACATCAGCCAGACGGCCGGGACTCGACGGATTCCGGAACACCATCTCGCTCGACCAGGTCGCCGCCAACAGTCTGGGGTATGTGACACGGTTCCCGTCGGTGACCCTGGGCACGCTGACCGCGCAGAGTCAGTCGTTCACGACCAGCGGTGCCATGGTGCCGGCCGAGACGAGCCCGGCCGAGGTGTTTCGGAAGCTGTTTCTGCAGGGCACGCCGGAGGAAGTTGAGCGCGAGGCGCAAAGCCTCGACGACGGTGGCAGCATCCTGGACCGGCTCAAGACGCAAACCACCGCGCTTCGCCGCCGCGTCAGCGCGACGGACCAGCGGACCCTGGACGCCTACTTCGAAGCGGTTCGCACCGCCGAGGAGAACCTGGGTGAGGTCAAGGCCTGGCAGCAGCGTCCGAAGCCGGTCGTGGACATGGCGCGGCCTGAGGAGATTCCGAACCCGGCCGATCTCGTGGCCCGGGTCAAGGCGATGTTTAGCCTCATTCCGTTGATCTTCGAAACGGACTCGTCGCGGGTGGTCAGCCTGATGATTCAGGACCACGGCGTGGTGCCGAACGTCCAGGGGGTGACCTCCGACCAGCACAGCCTGTCGCACCATGGGCAGGACGACGCGAAAATCGAACAGCTCAAGAAGGTTGAGCACCAGCTCGTGGAAGCATTCGGGGGCCTGTTGACTGATCTCGGCGCCAAGAGCGACGCCAATGGACCGCTACTCGACCAGACCACCGTGTTGTTCGGGAGCAACCTTGGAAATGCGAACGCGCACACGTCGACCGACCTGCCAATACTGGTGGCCGGCGGCGGCTTCTCGCATGGGCAGCACATCGTCCACGGGGGTGACAACGCCCCGCTCTGCAACCTGTACGTGACCCTGCTCCAAAATCTCGGCGTCGAGAGCGACCAGTTCGGGCAAAGCACCGGCACCCTCACCTGGGGCTAGTACGACTGAGGAGTCTTCAACGTGACACACCGAGAACTTGGTCTGACCGTCTTGGTGGTACTCGCACCAGGCGTCGCCTCGGCTCAATCATTCGAGAATGATCTGAAGCCGCTCGTGCGCGCCTCGTGTGTTAGGTGCCACGGGGCCAGAACCGTGACCCCGCTCAACCTCGAGCGGTTGGGATTCGATCTCACCGATCGCGAGACGTTCCGCACCTGGGAGAAGGTGTACGAGCGGGTGGACCGCGGCGAAATGCCGCCGGCCTCCATGCCGCGGCCCGACCAAGCCGTGGTCGACACGGCGCTCGGGTCGTTGAAGCGGGCGCTCGTCGACGCGAATCTGGCGGCACGGAACGACCAACGCACCCCGCTCCGTCGGTTGACGCGGCTCGAGTACGGACACACGGTGTCGGACCTTCTGCACATCGACGAAGCACTCGGCGCCGAGTTGGCGCAAGGGCTGCCGGCCGAGGCGGACTCCGGCGGATTCGATACGGTCGCGGCGAACCAGAGTATGTCGCCGCTGCACGTGCAGAGTTATCTCGAGGCGGCCGACCGGGCGCTCGACGCGGCCATCGTGTCCGGTCCACCGCCACCGACCGAGCCCTATTTCATCGACTACGCGAAGTCCCGGTATCTCTATAGCATCAGCCAGGCCAGAGCCCTGGGACTGGGCAGCATCAAGCAGCTCGACGATGCGTATGTGGCGTTCTTCGATTTTCCGTCGACCTACACGTTCACCAGCCTGCGAGAAGGATTCGGTGTGCCCTACCCGGGTCGGTATCGCGTGAGCGTCGAGGCCTATCCCTATCAGGCGGATACGCCGGTTGGGCTGATGGTGTACAAAGGGCGGCTCTCGGGCGTGGCGGCCTCGCTCGACGAGATGATCGGTTCGTTCGAGTTCGTGGGTGACACCCCAAAGACCGTAGAGGTGACGCCGTTCATGCGTCCGGGTGACCTCATCGGCGTCGCGCCGGCCGATCTCGACCTCCCTGATGGCACGCACCGCGGCATGTTCCAACCGGCCGTTCCCGCGGAAGGGTATTTCGAGATACTGAAGGACTTTCCGGGTGAAGGGCTTGCGCTGAAGTCGATGACGATCGAGGGGCCACTGCTCGACAGTTGGCCTCCACCGAGCACCCGCGAGCTGCTGAGGGGGGTTGAGTTCGGCGAGGACGGCGAGATTCGGCTGACAAAGGCGCCCTACGCGCATGTCGAAGACATCGTGGCCGCGTTCGCGCCGCGCGCGTTCCGCCGGCCGGTGAGTGCCGACGAACTGGAGGCCTTCGCCGGCCTGGCGCGTCCGTTACTCGACGATGGACGACCGTTCGTCGAGGCCCTGCGGGTGCCGCTACGCGCCATCTTGAGTGCGCCCCAGTTTCTCTATCATGCCGGTGAACCGGGCCCCTTCGACGACTTCGGGCTGGCGACGCGGCTGTCCTACTTCCTGTGGCGAAGTATGCCCGACGCCGCGTTGCTCGACCTCGCAGGTGCGGGGACACTCTCAGCCCCGGCCGTCCTCACCGCGCAGGTGGACCGGATGCTGGACGACCCGAAGCGGGCACGATTCGTTGAAGACTTCACAGGGCAGGCGTTTCGGCTCTACGAGTTACAGGCGACGGCACCCGACCCAGGTCTCTACCCAGAGTATGAGGACCGGCTGGGGCAGGCGATGGCCCAGGAGACGCAACTCTTCTTCGGCGAGCTCGTAGCCGAGAACCTCGGCGTGGCCAGTCTGATTGACGCCGACTTCACGTTTTTGAATCGCCGGCTGGCGGACCACTACGCTGTGCCAGGCGTCGAGGGGCAGCAGATGCGGAAGGTGCCTCTTCCAGCCGACAGCCCACGCGGAGGCCTGCTGACCCAGGCCAGTATTCACAAGATCACGTCCAACGGCACCAGCACCTCACCCATCCCTCGGGGGAACTTCGTACTGGCCAATATTCTCGGTCGGCCCGCGCCACCGCCTCCTCCGGGAGTCGGAACGGTCGAGCCAGACACGCGCGGGACCACGACCATCCGCGAGCAGCTCGATGCCCACCGGGCGAGCCCGGTCTGCGCCAACTGCCACCGCACCATTGACCCGCCAGGATTCGCCATGGAGTCGTTTGATCCGATCGGCGGTTTCCGGACAAAGTATCGGGTGTCTCAGGGCGAGGCGATCGCGGCGAACGGGCGAAGCCGGACGGCATACGGCGAGGGAGCCCCGGTGGACGCTAGCGGTATCACGCCGGATGGTGATCCGTTCACGAGCATCAGGGAGTACAAGCGCCTGCTGATCGACGGCGAGCTGGACCAGGTGGCTCGTCATCTCACCTCGCAGTTGCTGGTTTTCTCCACTGGCGCCGAGGTCGAATTTGCGGACCGAGACGCGGTCGACAGGATCGTCGAGCAAGGCCGTAGGGACGGGCACCCCGTCCGCACGATGATTCACGCGATAGTCCAAAGTGACCTGTTCCGACAGCGATGAATTGATGCTGTCACGGCGGAGATGTTCTGTGGCGCAGGCCCTCAGGCCTGGGGTCGCACGACTGAAGTCGTGTGACACAATTGACTAAGACGAGAGATGACTTTCCGAGACTACCGATGTGTCTTGACCATGGTCGCGCTGGCGACATTCGCAGTGCCGACCGATTCCCCGGGACAGGACACGCCGCACAGGGTCAACACCACGAAGTTCACCATCGTTGACGTCGAGGGCACCAAGCCGTTCTACGAAGAGCTGCTTGGCATGAAGGAGCTCAACCGCTTTGTCACGGGAGGTCTGACCGAGCCGTTCATGGGGTTTGACCAGGGCGGTCGTATCGGGCTGCTGGCATTCGCCGAGAACGAGAACCTGGCGAAGACGCCTCTTCCCGTATCGGTCGTCTCTGTGCCCAACCTCGATGTGGTGGCGGCGCGATTCGAGGCCGCGCGGCATCCGATTCAGATCATCTCTGGCGAAGCGACTGGCGGCGTGCGTCTCGGCATCGCCACCGACCCGAGTGGTAACACCATCGAGTTGGTCGAACGCGAGGGCCTGCCGGAGGTGGCCGGCGCCAGGCTCATCGTCGACGACCGTCAGCAGGCGGAAGATTTCTTCGTCCGGATCTTTGGTGTGAAACCAGGCGAGCGACTCAAAACTGACACGTTCGACGAGGTATTCATGGACTTCGGCGAGGGCATGTTCGTCGCGTTGTTCGAACCGACGGACGCGGCCGCATTTCCACGAAGCGAGCAGCCGGTGGTGGCGATTTATACGACCGACTTCGACGCCGTGCTCGCTCGTGTCAAGTCCGGCGGACTCCGGGTCAGGGAGTTCGGCCAGGGTATGTTCCTGGCCAACGATCCTTCGGGAAACGTGGTCGAGGTTGTTCGTCAAACCGCGCCGTAGGCGTCGTGCCAGGGCTCGAAAGAAGACGCTGCCGCGCTTCGCAGTTCCAGCAGACGATGCCCGGCTCGTCCGGCGTGCCATCCTGGGCGCGCTCACGCAGGATGTTCGGCACGGCGTAGTTGCCCTCGTGGCAGGCTACTTCGAACAGCGGGCCCCAGGCTGTCAGCCTGAGGATCCAAGTTTTTCAAGAATCAGACATTCGGTTGTTGAGGAAAGTCAAAATCATGTTTGCTCGTATCTTGGTAGTAACGCTCATCGCCTGCCTTGTCGGTAGCTGGAGCTTCGCTCAGTCATCGGACACTGATGACACTTACAGAGTACCGAGAACAGAGGAGGGCCACCCCGACTTGCAGGGTGTCTGGAGCACCAGATTCAATACCCCGCTAGAACGCCCCGAAGGCCTCCCTCTCGTACTGTCACCTGAGCAAGCGGCTGGATTCGCGCAAGCGGCTGTTCGTTTTTTGGAGGGGAATGCCGATCCTGACATTGACAGGCTCGGGCCGCCGGTTCTGGCGGTGGTCAATGGTGAATATCGTAGCTCCATCATTACTCACCCGGAAAATGGTGTTCTGCCTTATAACGAGCTCGGTGCCCAACGGGCCGCCCACGTTTATTTTGGGGGCGTTGGTTACGACGGCCCCGAGCAGAGGCCTGGCGTGGAGCGCTGCACGGAGGCCTGGGGCTCCCCTCCCATGCGTGCTTTCACGTATCAGTTGTTCCATGGCTTTGTTCAGGCCGCTGATGCCGTCGTGATCGCAAGTGAAGAACTTGCATCGCTACGCGTCATTCATATGGACGGGAAGAGTCTCCCAGATGCCATCAGAAGCTTTGATGGACATTCTGTGGGGCGTTGGGAGGGTGACACGCTGGTGATAGAAACCACTCACTACAGCGATACCAATCCGGAACGTGCCTCTACCGGTCGTCCCATGCTCATCAGCAGTGAAGCTCGCGTGACCGAGCGTTTTACACGAACGTCTGAGACCGAGCTGAACTATCAGTATTCAATTGATGATCCCAAGTACTACACGGAGTCCTGGCGCGGTGAGTTTTCATTCATCCTGGAAGAGAGTGACCACATTTATGAGTACGCGTGCCATGAAGGGAACTACAGCATGGTAGGCGCACTTCGTGGTCAGAGATCCATCGAAGCGCGGGAAGAGCAAGAGACAAAAGACTGATCGCGAGCTGCGCTCAGAATGGGACGGTCAAGACGATAGGCCGAATTAGACACTCCAGCTAGAAGAGCCCATCCTGCGACCCGTCCGACCACGCTGATATTCTCAAGCTACTACGACGACGAGTTTGTGCTGGCGCCAAACGGCTGGCGGATAAAGCGCCGCGTCAGCAACCGGGACACCCCGACCCGGTAAAGCGTACGTCAGCGGCCGGTCGACTCGGCTCTCTCGGCCAGACGCGCCACGGCGAGGATATTGGCCACGGCGTAGTTGCCCTCCTGACAGGCGTATCTGAATACGGCTGAATCGTTCTCCTGGAACGTCTGCACGGCGGTCTAGGGCGCGGTCCAGACGGTGGGATCCCCGATCGACTGGGTCGAGGACTTTCTGTCAAAGACCAGTCATCATCGGTTCGATCACAACGCCGCCGCTAATGCGCTCCTGAGAAAAGCGCCGCTTTCTTACGAGTGTGTGCCCCCCTGGTCTGCCTTCTGAGGGGCACGCACCCGACGCGCGGTTTACACTACCCACGTGGAAGAACGAGGCGGGTCTGGCGGAGCACGCACGGGCAACGTTATGGGACGGCACTTCGGTACGCCCGCGTCTCATCTGCGTTCCATCGCAGTGATCGAAGGCCTCTCCTATCTGGTGTTGCTGTTCATCGCCATGCCGCTCAAGTACCTGGGAGACATGCCGCTGGCGGTCCGCATCGCGGGGTCTGTCCACGGGGCGCTGTTCGTCTGGCTCGGCCTGCTTGTCCTCGGTGGACTGATCAGGCGCCGCCGGTCCTTGGGCTGGGCCGGAAAGATTCTGGTGGCTTCGTTGCTCCCGTTCGGCACCTTCGTGATCGACCGTGGACTCAGGGCGGAGGTCGAGTCGGATGGACGCCTCGCAATGGATGGCCCTGTGTCAGATGCCGGATAAGGTCGGCGTCCCAGGGTCGGCCTGTCCCGTGACCAGGCGATGGGTGTGCACGCTACCGGAAGCTGAACGAGGTGGTGAGCAGCACTTGCCGCGGAGCGCCGGGATCGGCCGATTCCGCCCGCGAGGTGTCGCCGTTCCAGTAGTACTCCTCGTTCAGCAGATTGTGTGCCGACAGCGTGATGCGCGTTGGGCCGCGGTACCAGGAGATCGACGCGTCCACCAGCGTGTAGGGGTCCAACTCGAAGGTGTTGCCTTGGTCGACCATGACGTCACCCACGTGCTTGACGTCCAGACGCAGGTTCACGGCTGGCGACGGCGTGATGACCACCCCGCCGTTGATGATTCGGTCCGGCGCAATCGGTAGACGGTTCCCCGTCAAGACGGTGTTGCCACCGGAACTCTCGATGACGAAATCGCCAAAACGGTTTCGGTAGAACGCCCCGTTGACGTAGAAGGACACCTGGGGTGAGGCGGTCCAGGTGGTCCCCAGTTCCACCCCTTTGTATCGATGCTCGCCCGCGTTCGTCGGGACGAAGAACGGGCCCTGACGCACCGAATGCACGATGCCATCCCGCTTCATCCAGAAGTACGTGCCCTCGAACGACACTTTTCCGTCGAGCACGCTGGCCTTCACGCCCGTTTCGTAGTTGTCGATGTCTTCCGGGTTCAGTCGAATGTCGTCGTCGCCCGGTCGCAGTCCGCTGGGGCGTCGTGGCGGCAAGAACGCTTGCGAGTACTGCCCGTAGAGGTTGACGTCGGCGCTCGCCACGTCCGGCAGCAACTTGAACGTGCCGCTGACCTTCGGACTGAACGCATCGAACGTATCCTCGACGACCGGGTTGCCGTCCCGGAACGTGAGCGTGTTGTCCAGCTCCATGCGG
>Ga0209403_10007926_pt1 | contig 10340 bp, 8 predicted proteins | sample ArcticOcean_MG_C_8_FD_187440 | JGI IMG/M metagenome (GOLD analysis project Ga0209403, IMG submission 187440) | Marine microbial communities from western Arctic Ocean - ArcticOcean_MG_CB11_86 (SPAdes) (version 2) | ecosystem: Environmental > Aquatic > Marine > Oceanic | place: Arctic Ocean...
TATCGAAATGGCCGGGCGCGTTGCCTTGGCGCTTGGTGCTTTGGATGTCGGCCAGGCGGTAGTGGTCCAGCAGGGCGTTGTTCTCGGCGTGGAGGCAGTAGAGGGAACGGATGCGCTTCTTGAGCGCTGTGCCGGCCTGAAGCGGGAAGGGCGCGGCGGTGTGTTGGTGAAACTTAAGAAGCCAGAACAGGAACGCCGCGCGGATTTACCGACCATTGGCTCGGATACGGTGCGTCGTGCCGCAGAGGCTGGATTACATGGCATTGCAGTTGAGGAGGGTCAGTCGCTCATTCTTGACCGTGCCGACATGGTGGCTGAAGCAAATCGGCTCGGCATATTCGTGGTCGGAATCAAGGTGTGAAAAATACCGCATGTGATTCTTCTTTAATTTTTTTAGTGGCGGGTGAACCCTCCGGCGATGTGATCGCCGCGCGTTTGATGGCGGCATTAAAAAAGGAAACGGACGGCAAAGTACGGTTCGCCGGCGTTGGCGGCGCCCGTATGCAGGCGGAGGGCATGGAGAGCCTCTTTCCCATGCAAGAACTTTCGATCATGGGCCTGTTTGAAATTTTGCCCCATGTGCCGAAATTATTGCGCCGCATCCGCCAAACAGAGAAGGCCGCGCGGCGCGTGGCAGCGGATGTTGTGGTGACCATCGATGCGCCGGATTTTAATTTTCGCGTTGGCCGTCGCCTGAAGGGTTGCGGCATTCCGGTTGTGCATTATGTCGCGCCCCAAGTATGGGCGTGGCGCGCCGGGCGGGCCAAGAAGATCGCTAAATTTCTTACCCATCTCTTGCTGCTCTTTCCCTTTGAGGAAAAATATTTCGCCAAAACAGGCTTGCAAACCAGCTATGTCGGCCACCCTTTGGCGGAGGAAAAAATAATTGAAGCAGACGGCGCCGCTTTTCGCGCTCAGTTTGGCATTCCGCCCGAAGACACGGTATTGGCCGTGCTGCCGGGAAGCCGCGCCTCCGAGATATCCCGGCATTTGCAGATATTCGGCAAAACGGTATCAGCTGTTGCGGCCCGTCAGGCCATTCAGTGGGTCATCATTCCGGCCATGCCTGCCCTGAAAGCAAAGATCGAGGCGGCGGCACGCAATTGGAATGTGAGATTTGTTATGGTTGATGGCAGTGAGCAGGAGGTAAAGCATGCTGCGCTTGCAGCCTGTAACGCCGCCCTGACATCCTCCGGTACGGCGACGCTGGAGTTAGCGATGCTGGCGGTACCCATGGTGGTCGCCTATCGGGCAAATGCGATTACCATCGCCGTAGCGCGAAGAATTGTGCGCGTACCACATATCGCCCTGGCAAATATTGTCGCCGGGCGCCGCGCTGCACCGGAATTTTTGCAAGATGCCTGCACAGCGCGTCAGCTTGTGCCGGCACTGGAGAACATATTGCTTGACCCGACAGCGCGTCATGATCAAATCGCGTGTTTCCGCGACGTAGCGCGCCAACTCGGGCTCGGTGGCACGCCGCCGAGCGATCTGGCGGCCAAGGCCGTCATGCAAGTGGTTAGAGATCACCAACAGAACAGAGGGAATTAAGTATGGGCGATATCAGCACCGAAGCACGCATGCTTCACACCATGATCCGGGTGAAAGATCTGGACAGCTCGATCGATTTTTATACCCGACTGCTGGGCATGAAATTGTTGACCCGAACCGATTATGAAGGCGGAAAATTTACCCTGGCCTTTGTCGGCTACGGGGATGCGGATTCAAATACGGTGATCGAGCTGACCCACAATTGGGATCAGGACACGGCCTATGATTTGGGTAGCGGCTTCGGTCATGTCGCTATTGGAGTGCCGGATATTTACGGCACTTGTAAGCAGCTCGAAGCGGAAGGTGTGAATATGCCACGCCCGCCCGGTCCGATGATGCATGGCACCACGGTGATTGCCTTTGTTGATGATCCTGATGGTTACAAGATTGAATTGGTCGAAGTAAGCTAACAGAAGTGTCCAGAAAAAATCCCGAGCAGGTGAACCCGTTTGCTCGGGATTTGTTTTACTGTGCGAAAATTAGAGTTTCTCATAGGAGCGCATAGGAGCGTGAAATGTTCTAGCGCTACTCGGCACTGCTTGCGCCACGTGGGGAAGTTGGCCGGGGAGCGTTAGAGCAGAACCATTGCCGCCACAATGGCGAAGCCTGCGACCCCCAGGCCGACAACGGTCCAACCAAGTACGGCGCGCCACATGGGCGCCTTATTGTCGTTGGCCGGCCATGCGTGCGAAGGATAGTCAGGTTTTCCGGGCAGGTTGCCAATATCGGCACGCGCGCGCATTCCGCCGGGTTTCGGCGGTTTGCGGTGGGAATTCTTACGGGCGCGCCCGCTCATGTTTAACTCCGATGGCTAAGGGGGACGTAGTTCCGTTGCGGCTCACCAGTATAGAGCTGGCGCGGACGACCGATCTTTTGATGCGGATCCTCAATCATCTCGTTCCATTGTGCGATCCAGCCGACGGTGCGCGCCAGAGCAAAAATTACCGTGAACAGGTGCGGCGGAATGCCTAAGGCCTGCAGAATGATTCCGGAATAGAAATCCACATTGGGATAGAGTTTACGCTCGACGAAATATTCATCCTCCAACGCAATGCGCTCCAATTCGCGCGCGGTGTTGAGCATCTCATTGTCGAGGCCTAGATCATCGAGCACTTCGTGGCATGTCTTATGCAGCACCGTCGCCCGGGGGTCATAATTTTTGTAGACCCGATGACCAAAGCCCATCAGGCGGAACGGATCGTCCTTATCCTTGGCGCGCGCGATGCATTCCGGAATGCGGTCAACGCTGCCGATCTCGTTCAGCATCTGGACAACCGCCTCATTGGCGCCGCCATGCGCGGGGCCCCACAAGGTTGCGATGCCGGCAGCAATGCAGGCATACGGGTTGGCGCCCGAAGAACCGGCGAGACGCACCGTCGAGGTCGATGCATTTTGCTCGTGATCCGCATGGAGAATGAGAATGCGATCCATGGCCTTTGCCTGAATAGGATTAATCTCATAATCCTGACACGGCACCGCAAACAGCATGTGCAGGAAATTTTCGGAATAATTCAGATCGTTGCGTGGATACACGAAAGGCTGGCCAATGGCATATTTATGCGCCATGGCGGCAATCGTTGGCATCTTCGCGATCAACCGGTGGGAGGCAATCATCCGTTGGTGCGGGTCCTGGATATCGGTGGTGTCATGATAAAACGCCGCCAAGGCGCCAACCACGCCGATCATCACCGCCATGGGATGGGAATCACGGCGGAAGCCGCGGAACAGGTGATTGACCTGTTCCTGCACCATGGTGTGCTGGGTGATTGTCGCGTCAAAATCGCGCTTTTGCTTTTCGTTCGGCAACTCTCCGTAGAGCAGGAGATAGGAAACCTCGAGGAAATCACTGTTTTCCGCCAGCTCGCCGATTGGGTAGCCGCGATGCAGAAGGATGCCTTCGTCACCATCGATATAGGTGATCTTCGATTCACAGGAGCCGGTTGAGGTAAAGCCCGGGTCGTAGGTGAAATTGCCGGTCGCGCCATAGAGCTTACGCACATCAATGACGGACGGCCCGAGGCTGCCCGAAATGATCGGAAGGTCGATCGACTTACCAGACGCTGAGTTCGTCAAAGAATAGGTTGCAGAATTGGTAGACGAACCCTGCGGTGCATTGGCGGTCATAAGGAATCCTAACTGAATTATGGATAAACAGGGATAAGCATCATCGATCCGACGAATTCAACGCTCAGGAGATGCGCTCGTCCACGGCCCCGATAATAAGGTCGAAGGCCCTATTTATCAAATCGCTACGATCTATGACGGTGATTTCTAGATATTATCTCTCAAGCGCGCGAGTGTTTCTTCTTGCCCAAGTGAAAATAACACATCAAAAATGCCAGGAGAAATGGTACTTCCGGTAAGCATTGCCCGAAGGGGCTGTGCAATTTTGCCCATTTTCAATGAATGGTTGTTAGAAAAGCTGCGAATTTGTGCCTCTAGCGCTTCGATTTCCCAAGTCGCGAGACTTTCCAACTCATCAATCAATTTTGAAATAATGGCCTGACTGTCGCTATTAATCAGTTTTGCCGCCTTGTTATCGAGTTTCAGAGGGCGCTGACGGAACAGAAACTTAGCACTTTCAGCCATTTCCACGAGGTCCTTCGCGCGCTGTTTTAGGCTTGGCAACAGCAATTCAAGACGTTTCAGCCCCACCGGATCGGGCTCGCCGCTGAGAAGTTCCGACAATTGCGGCTGCAACTGCGACATCAGGTCGCTGTCTTCAGTGTGGCGAATATAGTGGCCATTGAGGTTTGCCAGCTTGTCCATATCGAATCGCGCCGGTGAGCGACCGACGGATGCGAGGTCAAACCACTCAATCGCCTGGGCGCGTGAGATCGTCTCGTCATCGCCATGGCTCCAGCCCAAACGCAGCAGGTAATTACACATGGCATTAGCGAGGATGCCCATTTCTGCATAGGCGCCGACTGCAAGCGCGCCGTGGCGTTTTGACAGTTTAGCTCCATCGGCGCCGTGAATGAGGGGGATATGAGCGTAGCGCGGCGGTTCCCAGCCGAGAGTAAGAAAGAGCTGGGTCTGGCGTGCCGCGTTGGTCAGATGATCGTCGCCGCGTATGGCATCGGTGACGCCCATGTCGTGATCGTCAACCACGACCGAAAGCATATAGGTCGGCGTGCCATCCGAGCGCAGCAGGATCATGTCGTCGAGTTGCTCATTGGCGGTGCGCACCGGACCCTGCACCATATCGTCGATGATTGTCTCGCCTTCGAGCGGCGCCTTGAAGCGGATGACGGACGCCATGCCCACGGGCGCTTCCGATGGATCGCGATCGCGCCAGCGTCCATCATAGAGCCTGGTCCGTCCTTCAGCCCGTGCGACTTGGCGCATTTCGCTTAACTCATCGGGCGTGCACCAGCAGCGATAGGCCTTTCCTGCCTCCAGTAATTGATGCGCAATCGCGGCGTGGTGCTCGGCGCCTTCGGACTGCATGACGATTTCATCATCATGGTCGAGGCCGAGCCATGTTAGGCCGTCGAAAATGGCTTGCACTGCCTCGTCGGTGGAGCGCTTGCGGTCGGTATCCTCAACGCGAAGCAGGAACTTGCCATTGTTGTGGCGCGCATAGAGCCAATTGAACAGCGCCGTTCTGGCGCCGCCGATGTGAAGATATCCGGTCGGGGAAGGGGCAAATCGTGTAACGACGGTCATGCTTTCGTGGCCACCAATCAAAGGCTAGAGTTATGAGAGAAATTATGCCCGGCATGTAGCATACTCCAGACGAGATAGGGAAAGTTCTCTCTTTCCGCTGGCTGGAGCGCAATAGGCCGGCACCACAATAATCGGCCGGACTGAAAACAGCCGGTTTTGACCCAACTGAGGCATTTCACGCCCCTCGTCATGGGTCTATAAGTTTAAAAGTCGTCCAATACGCGTGATGCGCAGACATGCGTGCCCATAATGGCATAGGTTGATGTTGGATGCCGTTGAGCCGCGATATGAATTGTGATGTCATAGCCAGAAGTTAACTTCCGCCGAGAGAGGCGATGTTGCACCAAAAATTTATCGGCACATGGCAACTCCAAGCGTTTGAGCAGCGCGGCATGGAGAATGATGCGGCATATCCGATGGGGTCGGACTGCCGAGGCATCTTGATGTACGACAGTTCCGGCAGGTTGTCTGTGCACCTAATGAGGGCTGGCCGCCCCTTTTTTTCAAGTGGCGATCCGTTCGGCGGCGCCGCGGATGAATGCAAAGCTGCATGCGATGGCTACATTTCTTATTTAGGTCATTACGAAATCGACGAAGAGCTAAAAACTATATCGCACCATATCGAAGGCAGCATGTTTCCGAATTGGGTCGGCGTCACGCAAGTGCGCCACTACGAGTTTGAAGACAAAGACAGTATGATACTTAGTACGCTGCCAATGGAGATCGGAGGAAGGACTGGCGTTTCGGTTCTCACTTGGTCGAGAGTTGCTTAACCGGACATAGAAACCGCAAATTCCAATTTGCCGATATTAACGTACGTTGTCTGGCGGGGAGCAAACGTAATTTTGATATGTCATTTTTGCCTTTTCCGGACCTAGGCTGTGACATAAATTCGGCCAATACCACCATTAGAGGAAATATCAGCCAGTTACATAATGTTGCAGTCTGAAAACTGTTGATTTAATTGAGGCGGGCAATTTCAGAATCCAAAGAAAATTGCGCCTGGAAAGCTTAGAAGCTGTTTTGACACAGCCTGGACCCGAAGCGAACCCTTGCACTCTCGGTGTAGGCAGGTCCAACGCACTCATGCTATCGTTGACTGTGTAGGGAGAAAATTACATGACAAATCGTGCCGAAGCGGGTTCCGATCAGATTCCTGAATACAGCTCAATTGCGTCTTCGTTTCGGTTGGAGGACATAACGGATCTACTTGCCGGCGACCTTGAGAGCGGTCTCAATGTTTGCCATGAGTGCTGCGACCGTCATGCCGATTTAGATCGTATCGCCGTTTACTGGGAGGGCGCTGACGGAAGTCAATCGACCCACAGCTTTACGGAGCTGCGGGACCGCGCAGCGCGCTTTGCCAACTTCCTCACGGCACAAGGTATACAGCCGGGTGATCGGGTTGCCTGCATGCTGCCGCGAATTACGGAGCTTTTCGTGGTCGCACTCGGCGTGTGGCGGGCGGGAGCTGTGTACGTACCGATATTCACCGCCTTTGGGCCGAAGGCGATTGAGTACCGCCTGCAGAGTAGCGCCGCCCGTCTCGTCGTAACCGACGCCGTCAATCGGACCAAGTTAGACGATGTTGCAGATGCGCCGCCAGTGATGGTGGTCACGCGTCAACCGGATGAAACAGTCCGCGAGGGGGACATTAGTTTTGACGAGGCGCTCGCCGACCAGCCGGCGGAATTTGAGCCTGTCATGCTGACCGCCGAAGACCCCTTCATACTTATGTTCACGTCCGGCACCGTCGGGAATGCCAAAGGTGTCGCCGTGCCTCTGAAGGCGTTGCCTGCATTCATCGGCTATATGAAGTACGGGATAAACCTCCGGGATACTGACCGATTTTGGAACATGGCCGACCCGGGTTGGGCTTACGGGCTGTTCTACGCCGTGGTGGGGCCATTACTCTTGGGTTCAGCAAGCCACTTCTATGAGGGCAGCTTCAGCGCCGAGAGCACCTACCATATGTTCGAGAAGTACGGCATCACACTGTTGGTGTCTGCTCCGACAGCTTACCGGTTATTGAAGGTTGCCGGAGATGAATTGGCTGATGCTTGCCAAAGCGGACTTCGCGCTGCTTGCAGCGGCGGTGAGCCCCTCAATCCGGAAGTAATTCGATGGGTCGCGGATCATCTAGGGTGCCCTGTTCGTGACCATTATGGTCAAACCGAAATCGGCATGGTGGTGTGCAATCATCACGGCTTGAGCCATTCGGTAAATCCGGGATCAATGGGCCTACCCATGCCGGGCTTTCGCATGGTTGTCCTCAATGAAGAGTTTATGGAAGTGGATCCCGGGGGATCCGGAATGTTGGCGGTCGATACAACTCAATCACCGCTCTATTACTTTCAGGGATACAGGGGTCATACGGAATCACCCTTTCAAGGACCCTATTATTTGACCGGTGATATGGCGGAACTTGGTCAGGACGGTATCTTGACCTTTAAGGGACGAGCCGATGACATTATACTTTCCGCCGGCTACCGCATTGGTCCCTTCGACGTCGAGAGCTGCCTTATCGAGCACCCGGCAGTCGCCGAATCCGCAGTGGTTAGCAAACCGGACTCCGAACGCGGTGAAATCGTTGTTGCATTTGTCGTGCTTCGGTCCGGTCACAACGGCTCTCCCGAGCTCGTAGAGGAATTGCAACAACACACCCGCACCCGACTCTCAGCACATTCATTTCCGCGTGAGGTGATTTTCGTGGATTCGTTGCCCAAGACTCCGAGCGGAAAAATACAGCGCTTTATCCTGCGCCGGCAGTGGGTGGTGTAACGTCGGTATTGCAGGCCTTCGGCTCATAACAGCATAACCTCGAACGGCAGGCCTTTGGCCTAGCTAGATCGAGGTTTCACACTGTTGCTAAAATCCAAGTGAGCTAGGTGCGACAACGCCTAATTCATTGTTTCCGATTGTCAGCCGAGAATTACAACTGCGACACTGTGGTGAGCAGCAGAGGCGTGTCGGTAAACGCTTCGGAGCTGGAGCAGACCCTTAACGCGGGCGACGCGCGAGAGCAGGGACGCCATGGTGATTCTGATCATTGCAAATCGCTTCCTCCTGCCGTTTCAACATACGAATTCGCCGACCGCGGCGGGGCGCTTAACAGTTAACACAACATCCGGCGTGACGCAGCGCGCCGCCACGGCGGCAGTGGCTTCACCCTGGTCATGTGCTGCGCCAAGCGCAGCCGGAGCTATACGCTTTGTTGCTGCAAACGGACCAAAACCCACCCTCAAAGCGCCCGCTATTTTCCCCGCAAAGAAACGCCCGTTTAGCGTTTCTTCCAGTTGCCGCTTTTCTCCACCGCGTCGGCGACCCGAAGCACGGTGAAGTCGTCGAACTGCCGGCCGGTCAGCATCAGGCCAATCGGTAAACCGCCCTCCATTGCGCAAGGCACGCTGATCGACGGATGACCGGACAGGCTGATCGGACAGGTGTTGGCGATCATGTTCAAAGCCGCCTCCATATCCTGCTCGATCGGACTATCCGTCGGGATGATCGCCGGTGTCTGAAACGGTATCGTCGGCATAGCGATGACATCGCATTTCTCCAGGGCGCGGTCGTAATCCGCATCCAACAGATAGCGTTGGTTTTGCGCCTTCGAGTAATAGCGCCCGTGATAATTACGGTGCATATATTCGCCAAGCAGCAATACGAACTTGGCCTGCGCCGGCAGGTCGCCGGCCCGTGAATCAAAACCGCGGCCAGCCGCTTCGCGGAGCCGCGTGTTGTAAAAGCCGCGCCAGTTGGTACCCTGGTTATAGCCCTTCAGCATGAACTCGGCTGAGCCCTCAAGAGCGATCGCATTCCAGAGATGCGGGCCGACCTTGTGCATCGGCGCCGAGACGGTCACCACTTTGGCGCCCTTGGCTTCGAGCACTTTCACCGCCGCCTTGCATTTCCGATCGACCAATTTGTCGCTCGCCGGGAAGCCGAGATCGGGCCATGCCTTCTGGCTAAAGCCCTCTTTCAACAGGCCGACCGTGAGGCCTTTGACACCTTTATCGATGGCCGGCATATAGTCCTGCACATAATCATCAGGGATCACGCCGCGCTGGCGCGGATCCATCGGGTCCGGCCCGGCGATCGCCGTGAGCAGGCGCGCGGTGTTCTCCACCGTGTCGCACATCGGCCCGAGCGCATCGATCGTCATCTCGATCATGACGGCGCCGGTGTAGGGGACCAGGCCGAAGGTCGGCTTGTGCCCAACCACGCCGCAGCGCGACGCCGGTAGGCGAATCGAGCCCGCCTGATCGCCGCCGATCGCCATTTTGACATCGCCCGCCGCGACCACTGCACCGCTGCCGCCCGACGAGCCGCCCGGCGAATGGGTCGGCTTGTGCGGATTGCGGATCGGCCCGAGCGCGCTGGTGTGGCCGCCGGCGGAAAATGAGCAATCCTCGGTGGTGGTCTTACCGACGATGGTGCCGCCAGCGTCGAGAATGCGGGTGACAATCGTCGCATCGACGTCGGGAATATAGCCTTCCAGCATCCGGCTGCCGTTCATCGACGGAATGCCGGCGACACCCACCGGGTCCTTGATGCCGACATCATAGCCTTTGAGAATACCTGACTTCGCGCCTTTGATGTCGCAGCGCATATACCAGCCGTTATAGGGATTATCCTCGGCGGTGGGCCGGTAGCCGGCGTTGCGTGGATATTTTTGTTCGGGCCGCCATTCGGGAATATCTTCCAGCACCCGGTAGGACTCCATCGGCCCGCGCATGACATTTTGGTAGGACTTGGCATCCTCTTCAGTCATCTCGATGCCGAACTCATCGGCAAGCTCTAGAATTTGATTAACCGTCGGTAGATCAGCACCCTTCGACATGTCTTTCTCTCCCTGATTTCACGCCCCATGTGGCATGTCCATTATCATTCCAAACGAACGCTCAGCGGTCAAATTTCATAATTCAAAAAATGCAAATTATCTTTAGCCACATCCCTGATCTCGGCCTTAACGATGGCTAAAATCTTTTCGGATCCCGTATCGGTGGCGCCCTCACGAAAAATGTTTGACGTCAGCGCCTATGGAACAAACTAGTCGGATTGCATAAGGGAGGGTTTCTGGCTCATCGAAGTGACCGAAGGGAACGAAGATGAGACAGAAA
>Ga0209403_10007927_pt1 | contig 10338 bp, 8 predicted proteins | sample ArcticOcean_MG_C_8_FD_187440 | JGI IMG/M metagenome (GOLD analysis project Ga0209403, IMG submission 187440) | Marine microbial communities from western Arctic Ocean - ArcticOcean_MG_CB11_86 (SPAdes) (version 2) | ecosystem: Environmental > Aquatic > Marine > Oceanic | place: Arctic Ocean...
GGGCGGTAGACCACATCGAGAAGCAGGCCGTCGCCGAAAGCGACCTGACCGTCTACGATATGCGGACCATGGATGAACGCGGCATGCGAAGCGTCATGGCGGAGGCTCTGGAGACGGCCAGCCGCCGGGGTGGGCATCTACATGTCAGTTTGGATGTTGATTTTCTCGATCCGGAGATTGCCCCCGGAACGGGCGCGCCGGTCCCCGGAGGGCCTAGTTACCGCGAAGCACAATTGTGCATGGAGATGATCTACGATTCCGGACTGATGGGGTCCCTGGATATTATGGAGCTCAATCCGGCAGATGACGTCATGAACAAGACGGCGCAACTGGTTGTAGACTTGGCGGCTAGTCTGTTTGGCGAGCAAATCCTGGCCCGCCGCGATTCGCCGTACCTCATAGACTAGCTCTCTTGCAGCTATGGAAACCGGCCTAGTCAGGCCCGAAAAGTTGTGTCGCAACGGGACCAGAGTTGAGGGCAAGACTAATAAACCGAACTGCCTCTATAAACCAGAACCGGTTTTCGGAGGGCACGTCAACGATTTTGGCTCGATATCCGCTCAATCCGCCGCCGATGGAGCCCCCCCTTAGTCAACGCCAGTAGTCTAAACTTCAGGAAGTACTCGACTATGATGAAAAGGAGAAATACAGGATCTTAATATTATCTATAAGCATAAAAAGTAATAAATACATTCGATTTAGTAAAATATATAATGATAATTATGCAAAACAATACAAGATCATGATTTAGTTGATATATAATTATTATTTACTCTGAATCACATTTATTCAGAAAAAAATGTTTTTTTAATTGTGTTTTCCAAAATTATTCCCATATGTACTCAGAGCTTCGCGAAATTTTTCAAATAATTACAGGTACTTTATGCCCCTGGGATTCTCAGGACAATCGACATCACAGCCTTACCCACTCAAAAATGGGCCCCCAGCCGACACGCTGGCCGCTTCCTCGGATGCACCTCCGCACATGGTGCCAGGCGCGGACAGCGCCATCGTCTATTGCGAAGCGAATTTTGGTGCCATCGACGGCAAAACCGCCAATGGGCTGGTCCGGCACTCGCAGAAATACGAAATTCTCTCGGTCATCGACAGCAGCAAGGCTGGCCTCGACACCGGTATGGTGCTCGACGGAACGCCAAACGACATCCCCATCTGCCGCGATCTTGCTGCCGCTCTGACACACGCCGGCGGTGTGCCGGACTTTTTCATCTTCGGGATGGCGCCGGCAAGCGGCGTTCTGTCGCCTTTGGAGCGCGTCATCCTGCTCGAGGCGATGGGACGCGGGATGAACATCGTCAACGGTTTGCATGAATTCCTCAACGACGATCAAGAGTTCGCAGCGGCCTCGATGCTGGCAAACGTGACGATCCGTGACGTCCGCAGACCTCGCGCACTGAAGGGCCTTCGGACGTTCAGCGGCCGCATTAATGAAGTTACCTGCCCCCGCATTGCCGTGCTCGGCACCGATTGCGCCATCGGCAAGCGCACCACTGCCACCATCCTGACCCAGGCCCTCAACGATCGCGGCGTGAAGGCGGTCATGGTCGGTACCGGCCAGACCGGCCTGATCCAGGGCGCGCGTTACGGAATAGCGCTCGACGCCGTCCCGTCACAGTTCTGTGCTGGCGAACTGGAGGCCACCATTGTCGAGGCATTCGAGGCCGAAAACCCGGACATCATCGTCGTCGAAGGACAGGGCGCACTGAGCCATCCCGCCTACTCCACTTCTTCCTTTATCTTGCGCGGGAGCTGCCCCGACGGGGTTGTGCTACAGCATGCACCGGGACGTACCCACCGCTGCGACTTCGCCAAGATGGCAATGCCGACCCCGGCCAGCGAGATCAATCTCATCGAGACTTTCGCCAACACGAAGGTCATCGGCCTGACGATCAACCATGAAAACATGACCGGCGCGGAAGTCGATACGGCGATCTCTCGCTACGAGAGCGACCTCGATATCCCCGTTACAGATGCGCTGACCCGGTCGCCGGAGCGCCTTGTGGATATGGTACTCGCCGCTTTCCCGGCGTTCGGGGTTGCGTTGACTGCCGGGACGGAATGACCGCGCCACGCCTGGAAATCGACCTCGACAAGATCCACCATAATGCCCGCACCCTAGTCGATCGACTGGGTCCGCACGGAATTTCGGTGACCGGCGTCACCAAAGCGGCGCTCGGCGCGCCCGAAATCGCCGCCGCGCTGGTCCGCGGCGGTGTGAAGGTACTGGGCGACTCGCGCATCGCGAACATCAGGACCATGCGCAAAGCAGGCATTACGGTGCCGATGATGCTGGTCCGATCGCCGATGCTGAGCCAGGTGAAAGAGGTCGTCGCGCAAGCCGATTTGAGCGTCAATACCGAACTCGACGTCGTCAGCGAGATTTCCCGTGCCGCACTTGCGGCGCGGCGCACGCATGGCGTCGTGCTGATGGTCGAGCTCGGTGATCTGCGGGAAGGCATCATGCCCGGCGACCTTGAGCCATTCGTGCACGCGATGCTGGATTTTCCCGGCGTCGCGCTCAAGGGTATTGGCACCAACCTTGCCTGCCGTAGCGGTGTGGTCCCGGACGCCAGAAATATGGCCGAACTGTCAACGCTGGCCGATTCGATCGACGCTACTTTCGGCCAACGGCTTCGCCGTCAGCTCGGTTCTGCCGCCGGTTCCGGACTCGAGATCGTCTCGGGTGGCAATTCGGCCAACCTCCAGTGGGCTCTGAGCGGCGGCGACACGGGGCGGATCAACGACTTGCGCCTCGGCGAAGCAATCCTCCTGGGCTGTGATCCGCTTCACCGCCAACCGATCGACGGCTTGCACACCGACACCTTTACGCTGATCGCCGAAGTGATCGAGACGAAAGTCAAACCGTCAAAACCATGGGGTGAATTTGGCCAGACCGCGTTTGGCGAGGTGTCGAACCTTGCCACGGACCAGTTATCCGATCCCGTCACTGAGCGGGACCGTACCACGCAGACAATCCTTGCCCTCGGGCGCCAGGATATCGATCCAGAGGGCCTTCTTCCGCCTGCCGGGATTGAGATCCTCGGGGCCAGCAGCGACCATCTCGTTGTCGATTCCGGTTGCGGCGGTCTGTCCGTCGGCGCCGAAATCCGGTTCCAGCTCAACTACAGCGCGCTGGTCCGTGCCATGACGTCACCCTTCGTCGCTCAGGTAATGAAGGCGGCCAGCCTCCCCATGCCCACCCTTATGCATTGAGCGATGCGGCGGACAGTATGTGCGGGATGGTAGCCGAAGCATCAGGGCGGTTACCCTGGCTAGACGCACAGGGAACTAACGCATAATGCTAGTCATCCCCGCAAATCGCCGTCCTTCAACGTGACTGGCATAAGGCATGTCATGACAAACACAGACCCTGATTTCAATCTTGCTTTGTTCTGCGATTTCGAGAACGTCGCGCTCGGTGTCCGCGACACCAAAATTCCTAAATTCGACATGAGGCTGGTCCTCGAACGGCTTCTGTTGAAAGGCAGTATCGTCGTCAAGAAAGCGTATTGCGACTGGGACCGCTTCAAGGAATTCAAGCCCACCATGCACGACGCCGCGTTTGAGCTCATCGAAATTCCGCACACGCGACAATCCGGAAAGAATTCCGCTGATATCCGCATGGTCGTCGACGCGCTCGACCTTTGCTACACGAAGGAGCATATCGACACCTTCGTGATCATGAGTGGTGACTCCGACTTTTCGCCGCTCGTCAGCAAGTTGCGCGAGAATGCAAAGACGGTAATCGGCGTTGGCGTGAAGAACAGCACTTCGGAACTTCTGATGAATAACTGTGACGAGTTCATCTTCTATGACGATCTCGCCCGCGCCAAGAACTCGACCAAGTCAAATCGACAGCGTCCCACGAAACGAAAGTCCGCAGCGGAGAGGAAGCCAGCCAAGTCGAGTGGGACGCCCAAGACGGCAGCAAGCCCCAACGATGCAGAGGCTGAATCGGGCCGGCAGGACGAGGCCATCGAGGTCTTACTCGAGACGGCGGAAGCGCTTCTCGCAGAGCGCGGCGATCAGGTGTGGGGCTCGATGATAAAGCAGACCCTGAAGCGCCGCCGCCCCGGCTTCAATGAGAGCTTTTACGGATTTCGGTCGTTCAGCGAGCTGTTGGAAGAAGCGGAAAGCCGCGGCTTCCTGGAAATGGAAATGGACGAGCGCTCCGGGGGTTACGTCATTCGGGCGGTGCATCGCGACGAGTGAGTCCAGGCACCGCCCTTTCGCTATCGTCGCCCTGTAGTGCGGCATGGGTCTTGCCTTTGCCCTGGGACCAAGGGCTGCGCGAACGGTCGACAAAGGTAGCACAGGCCGCCATTCTCCGCTGCCCATGGCCGCGATCATTGAAGTCATTCTGCCCATCTTCGCCATCATGCTGGCGGGTACCCTGGCAGCACGGACGCGCTTGCTCAGAGGAGATGCCAGCGAGGCTCTGAGCCAGTTCGTCTACTACGCAGCGGGACCGGCGCTCGCCTTCATTTCCCTGTACCGCACTCCGGTCGGAGATTTCTTCAACATGCCGTTTCTCGGCGCCCTGGGTGGCGGCATGGTTTGCACACTGTGCTTCAGCCTGCTGGTCGCCGTCCGTTTCTTCCGCGGAAGCCTGACCAACTACGGCCTGCACGGCATGTGCACGATGTATTCGAGCACCGGCTATATCGGCATCCCGTTGCTGCTCATCGCATTCGGCGACGCGGCGCTCGTACCGGCGATCATCGGCGCTGTCATCACCGGGGCCTTTTTCCTGCCCATATCGATCATCCTTGCAGAAATCGACCGCGGGAAGGGCCAATCCCGCAATCTGCTCCGGCCTTTTGTCAGGGCGTTCCTCAGTCCGCTGGTGGTGTCGGCGATGGCGGGCCTTGGGGCCTCTGCGAGCGGCCTTCAATTGCCGACCGCAGCCGTTACCTTCTTCGACATGCTGAGTGGTGCCTTCGGCCCGTGTGCCCTGTTCGCGGCCGGGTTGTTCATCGGCAGCCGCAAGGTCCAGGCGGACTCCAGGGAAGTAACCTGGCTGGTGTTCGCAAAGCTTATCGTGCAGCCGCTCATTACCTATTGGCTGGCGTACCAGGTATTCGGCCTCAGCGGCATCTGGGCGGCGGCTGCTGTCATCCATGCGGCCCTGCCCACGGGTGTGCCTGTTTTCGTCGTCGCCCAGCGCTACGGTAGCTATGTCGAACGCTCATCGGCCGCCGTCGTGATCTCGACGGCCATCTCGGTAATCACCCTGTCGGTGTTAATGATCCTGTTGGACGTGAAATAGGTCCGCATCCGGGCTCTCCACCTGGTGGTCAGCCAAGTGAAACGAGTTTTCCGCCTCGGGAGACGAGCCGACCGTTTGCAAATGGTCCCAGAGTGAGAGGATTCTAATCCTCGTTACTTTCCAGCTTATCAGGCGCCGCAAAGTCGGAATGGCGTCCAAATCAATTTGGCCGCAGATTCAGTCAATCATGAACTTCCGAGCATTCTGAAATGTAACCACATTTTGGCACCTATGTGTCGCCGAGGGTGCATTCCACCATCAGAAGCGATCAAGTGGCTGCAATAAGCGGGAACATAGTGAAGCGGGAACATAGTTTCGAGCAGTCTGGCTGAGACTTAGTGTCTCGACCCGCGACGTCAGTAAATCATTTCGCTTTCGTCACTTCCGTCAACAATGATGACATCGCCCGCATCCGCCAGGTCTTTGCACTTTGCGACCATTGCGGTTTGTGTCTCCTGTGCGCGCCTTTCATGTCCACCTGTGAAGTGCCTTGATGCGCGTGATGTTGAGCCACCTGTCCGGCGTACAGGGCGCCGCCGGGCCGTCGTTCAGCTTCTTTGGTGACTTCAATGGCAAGCCGACAGGCATCCTGGCCAGTATGTTTGGCCTGCCGCCGCACCGGCGCATGACTCTCGTGTTCGTGCTTGGGCCCCATGGCGGCGGGCTTGCGCACCTCGACTTGGATGGTAACCGTGCCGGCGACCGCGAAATCGAGCTCGAGAGGAAAGGTCTGCCCTTCGATGAGGGGCACGCTGAGGCCCATCAACATGATGTGCCAGCCGCCGGGTTCGAAAACAGTCGGTTCGCCGGGGATCACCTTGATCGCCTCGACCCGTCGCATCTTAACGACATCGCCATCCACCACATGGCTGTGCAGAGCAGCCCCCTTGGCAACCGACGTGCTCGCGCCCGTCAGACGGTCGTCTGTGTTTCCGTCGTTGTGGATCGTAAGAAATGCGGCCCCGTTCCTCGCCTTGCCGATCGAAGCCCGTGCCCACGGCTGACTGATACCGATATCGCCGATGCGGAAGTCGTGCGCTGGGGCAGCACACGGGATCGTCAATGCGATGGCGAGCGCCACTGCTGCGGCTTCAAATTTCAAAGCTTTCCCGCTCCCAATTCATCCAGACATCGGCGGCGCCGAGTCAGCCGGGGACCAAGCCCACTACCACGACATTCCGACCTGTACCTATCTCGGTCATTCTTCTGGGCTCGATCTGCTCAATCATCAATTTGGTAGAGCAGATTCACGCGCCCCAATCGGGCCCGATCTGCTCTAGCGCAAAGAACGGGCAAAGGCACGGATATCGCTGACCATCAGTTCCGGTTCTTCCATGGCACCGAAATGTCCGCCGCGTGGCATCTCGGTCCAATGCGTCACATTGTAGATCCGTTCGACATAGCTGCGGGGCGGCCAGGCGAATATTTCTTCCGGAAACAACGCGCATCCGGTGGGAACTTCGACGCGCCTTCCCTCGGGCGACAGGATGTGGCCTCCATCCTCGCGACGGCCGTAATAAATCCAGCTCGCTGAATTGAAGGTGCCCGTGACCAGATAGACCATAATGTTGGTCAGCATCTCGTCCTTGGTGTGGGCGCTATCTACGTCGTCACCCTCGGTAGCCGACCAGGAATTGAATTTCTCGACGATCCAAGCGGCAACACCGACCGGACTGTCGTTCATGGCGTAACTCAACGTCTGCGGCCTGGTCGCCTGTATGGTCCGGTAACCGTCCTCCACCTCCTGCTCTTTTTCGAACCGGGCGGCCCAGGCCTCCTCTTCCGCACCTTGGGGTCCATCGGGATGGCGGTTGATCAGGATGTTGATATGGATGGCGCGGCATGCAGGTGCGTGTTCAAGACCGAGCCAACTGGAGATGGAGCCGCCATAGTCGCCGCCTTGGGCGATGTAGCTTTCATACCCCAGGACGTCCGTCATCAGCCTGGCGAGCACATTTGCCATGCCGCGTGGCCCCATGGGCCGAGAAGGGCGGCCCGAGAAACCATACCCGGGCAGCGACGGAGCGATCACATCGAAAGCGTCTTCCTCGTTTCCGCCAAAGCGTTCGGGATGCGCCAACGGTTCGATAACTTTGACGAACTCAACCACGGAGCCCGGCCAGCCATGGCTGATAAGCAATGGCGTCGGTGCGGGACCGCTGCCTTTCTCCCGGATAAAGTGAATGTCGATGTCGTCGACCGGCACGGTGAATTGGGAAAAGCGGTTGAGGGCAGCCTCCTGCGCCCGCCAGTCGAACGCATCCAGCCAATAGACGCACAGCTCCTTCATGTATTCGAGATTGGTCCCGTAAGCCCAGCCGCCATCAACCGGCATGTAGTGCCAATCGTACGCGGCCACCTTGGCGCGGATGCGCTCAAGCGCCTCGTCGGGAACGTCGATGCAAAAGGGCTGGACTGCAGTCATATCCTGCAACTGGTTCCGGTTCGAATTCGATCGATGTCTCTCTAGGTCAGCGCGAAACCTTCATATCCGTGCGCCGCGACATCGGCGCATTTTTGCGCGTACTCCGGTAGACCACCGATGTAGGGCATGAATATGCGCGCCTTGCCCGGGATGTTGGCGCCGTCGTACCACGAACCGACTTTTGAACGCAGTGAAGCATCAGCCAATTCATTTACGTGAGAGATCCAGGCGTCTTCGGCCTCACCGTGCGGTTCGATCCGCGTGGCGCCGTGATCGCGCATGTACAGGAGACAATCGCTGATCCAATCGACGTGCTGCTCGATGGACACGATCACGTTGCTCAGGACCGAGGGACTTCCCGGGCCCGTGATCATGAAGAGGTTGGGGAAGCCTGCCGTGGCCAGGCCGAGATAAGCGCGAGGGCCTTCGATCCATTTATCGCGCAGTGTGACGCCACCCCTGCCGCGGATATCGGCCTTGAGCAGGGATCCCGTAATGGCGTCGTATCCGGTCGCGAACACGATCGAATCGACTCTGTATTCTTCACCCTTCGCCATGATCCCCTGCCGCGTCATGCGTTCGATCGGCGAATCGTTGACGTCGACCAAGGTGACGTTCGAACGGTTGAACGTCGCGTGATAATCGGTGTCTATGCACAGCCGCTTGGCGCCGATGATATTTCGCGGCAAGAGCGCTTCGGCGACTTTTGGATCCGTCACCGTTTCGCGAATCTTTCCGCGCACAAATTCCGCGGCGGTATCATTTGCGCGCTCGTCGGACAGTAGGTCCGCAAAGGCGGCCATGAAACCGAATCCGCCAAGGGTCCAGCGAGATTCATACTCGCGCTGTCGCTCCTCCGGCGTCACTTCCAAGGCGGATGCCGGATTGAATTGGGTCAGCATACCCTGAACGGTTTGCCGAACCCTTTTCCGCAGGTCCGCGTAATTTGCCTTTATCTCCCGCACAAATTTCGGATCCAGCGGTGCGTTGCGTGCCGGGATCGTGTAACTCGGTGTTCGTTGGAAGATGTACAAATGCTCGGCTTGCTCGGCGATGACCGGTATGGCCTGAATGCCGGAGGAGCCGGTGCCGATGACGGCGACCCGCTGGCCGGTGAAATCGACTTCCTCATGTGGCCATCGGCCGGTGTGGTAGGTCGGTCCGCCGAATGCGTCAATATCCTCAAATTTCGGAATATTGGGCTCTGACAGACAGCCCATTGCCGTGATGCAGAACTTCGCCGAGACCTGGACACCATCATCGGTATCGATGATCCATGTTCCGGCCGTATCGTCGAAAGACGCCGCCGTCACGCGCGTGTCGAACTGGATATCCCGGTGGAGGTCGAACCGGTCGGCTACATGGTTTGCGTAGCGCAGGATTTCCGGCTGTGTTGGGAAGCGCTCGGTCCATTCCCATTCCTGCTGAAGTTCTTCGCAGAACTGATAGGAATATTCCATGCTGTTGACGTCACAGCGCGCGCCGGGATAGCGGTTCCAATACCACGTGCCGCCGACACCGGAGCCGGCCTCGTAGACGCGCGCAGAGAACCCGAGGCCGCGCATCCGATAAAGCATGTAGAGCCCGGCGAATCCCGCGCCCACGATCACCACGTCGAATGTGTCGAAGGATTGTTCGCGAAACGCTTCAGATTCTGACATCGGTTCCGATATTTTCTGTTCCTCGACCAAAATTCATGGTCGGATCTTCGGCCTTGATTTTCATTCCAAACCTCTATTTATCTGACCCATATCATCTGGTCGAGCGGACGTTTCGTTCCTGCTCCCAGGAAGCCAAAGCCAGGAGTTTCGGGTTCCCGATACCCCTGTCGTCTGCAACCTAAGGAGTGTGTGAGATGATTGTGACCTTATACGGCACTGGCGCCAATCGTTCTGCGCGTTGCCGGTGGGCCCTGGACGAAGCGGGCGTTGAATATACCTCGGTTGATCGGCATGAATTGGCCAGCCCGGATGAGCTGCGGCAATTTCACCCCCTGGCAAAGGTACCGGCGGCGGTTATCGACGGCCAGAAGCTGTTCGAATCCGCAGCCATTTGCACCTACATCGCCGATCGTGTCCCCACTGCGGAATTGATTGCCAAGCCCGGCACGTTCGCCCGCGCCGAGCACGACCAGTGGGTCGCATTCTGCTTGAGTGAGATGGAGGCGTGGTTGTGGAACTCCGCCGTCAACACCTTTGTGTTGCCCGAGGAGAAGCGCATTAGCGCTGGGCTAGAGCAGAACGTGAAGATGTTCAAACGCAGCGCATTAGTTCTGGACGCCCATTTGGCCCAGCACGACTATCTCGTTGAAGATCGGTTTAGCGTGACCGACATCATCGTTGGCTGGTGTTTGAACTGGGGACGCCGTCAGGGGCATCTCGGCGAATGTCCGGCATTGGGCCGCTACCTGGAGCGTCTGCTGGCCCGCCCGCTGTGTGCCCTGGCTCGTGATTGAGTAGAACTGTACGCATCGGAGAGAACGCAGCCAGTTCGGCTGCTCGAATAACCGAGTGCAGATGAACCAGCACCGCCGCCGACTGAATGGGTGGTTGTTTGGAGACTTGAAGAATGCCGACAAGGCATTTATCCAGAAATTGGAATCAATAAATCGGGATTTCTCGGCCTT
>Ga0209403_10007929_pt1 | contig 10337 bp, 11 predicted proteins | sample ArcticOcean_MG_C_8_FD_187440 | JGI IMG/M metagenome (GOLD analysis project Ga0209403, IMG submission 187440) | Marine microbial communities from western Arctic Ocean - ArcticOcean_MG_CB11_86 (SPAdes) (version 2) | ecosystem: Environmental > Aquatic > Marine > Oceanic | place: Arctic Ocean...
TCCTCCCTTTTTTACATTACAGTCAGAACAAGCTGTTACAACATTGTTCCAATCAGTTTTGCCTCCTCGTGATCTAGGTAACAAATGATCAAATGTAAGCTCGTTTCCACTACCACAATACTGACATTTAAATTTGTCTCTTAAAAAAACATTAAATCTTGTAAAATTTGGGTTTGATTTAGGGTTAATAAAATTTTTTAATGCAATAACACTTGGTAGTCTCATACTAAAAGAAGGGCTTCTAACTATTCGATCATAATTATTGACTATTGTAACCTTATCTAAAAATACAGATTTTACAGAATCTTGCCAGCTCCAAAGAGATAACGGATAATAACTTAATGGTCTGTAATCAGCATTTAAAACTAAAGCAGGACATTTTTCTAAAGAAATATTCTGTTCAACAAAATTCATAACTAAGATAAGACTAGCTTAATTAAATTATTTAATCAATAATTAGAAATAATTTTTTATTAAAGATTTGTTAAACTTTAAAATTATTTTTTATATAATTTAATGCTGAACTTGAAGCCTCAATTGGAATATGATGTTCGCAATTTTTTATCATTTTGGTCTCCACCTGAATATTATTTCTAATCATAAAATCTTTTGCTTCTAATAAGTTATTTGGAGGAACAACTGTATCCATATCTCCATGCATCAATAACATCTTAGTGGATGATGTTTTTCTTTTTATAAGATCATTTTTATCAATAATTTTTCCTGAAAACCCAACTATGCAATTATAATTTTCATTAGTTGTTAAACCTAAATTTATTGACATCATACATCCTTGACTAAAACCAGATAAACAAATTTGTGAATTTTTTAAATTATAATTTTTTTTAACTTCTTTAATAAATTCATTAATTTTTTTTTCTGACTTTTTAGATTCTTCCAAAATATAATTTGGATCATCATCGCTTAAATTGAACCATTGATAGCCATTAGGATTTATAGAACATCTTTCATATCCATCTGGACATAAAAAAACTGTATTAGGTAAAAATCTTTTCCAGTTTAAAGCTAACATACTTATATCTTTACCAGTACCACCATATCCATGAAGCAAAATTATAGCACTAGTAATAGAAATATTTTTTTCTGGTTTAATGATTGAAGTGTTAAGACTAAATGTCATTTTTAAATTAATTAAAATTTTTTAACCAATTAATAAATTTTTGATCATTAAAATCAACATAGCCAATAATTCTTGCGAACTCTTGTCCTTTTTTATTAATTAAAATAGTTGTTGGAAGACCTCTTAATGAAAATTTATTTGCTAAATCAACTGTTGGATCGAAATATATATCTAAATTTTTAATATTTAATTCCTTAAAAAAAACTTTTGATTTAAATATATCTTCTTTGCCAACATTTATTGGAAAAACTTTTAAATTACTCAGCCTTTTGTCAGATTGTAGTAAATCTAATGATGGCATTTCTTCTCGACAAGGTGCACACCAAGTTGCCCAAAAATTTACTATTAATAATTTATTTCTAAAATCGTCTAAATTTATATCTTGATTATTAACATCTTTAAAAATCACATTTTTATAACTTTTATTATCTTTATTTATAACAATGTTATTAATATCGGGCAGTTCTATCGAGTAGCTTACACTAGTTATTATTAAATAAAATAATGCTGTTAAAAATTTAAATACTAAAAATTTCATAGTAAATGAGTATAGTTAATTATCATGGCTAAAAATAAAAACAACCAAGCAATATGGAATACGAGAATTAAGAAAGATGTCTCATCACTATTTCAAAAAGTAGGTAGTTCTATAGATATAGACAAAAAACTTTATAAAGAGGATATTGCTGGATCTATCGCACATGTTGAAATGCTATTTAGACAAAAAATAATATCTTTTAAAATAAAAAATAAAATAATTTACGGATTAAATAAAATTGAAAAGGAAATTATTAAAAAAAAATTCGAGTATAGTAAGAAATATGAAGATATTCATATGAATATTGAAAAAAGATTATTCCAAATAATTGGTGAAGATGCAGGATATGTTCATACTGCAAGATCTAGAAATGATCAAGTGATTACAGATTTTAAAATCTGGATAAGATCAGCAACAAATGAAATTAATAAAAGTTTAGATAATATTATTAAAACAATCTTAAAAGTTTCGGAAAAAAATATTTATACAATTATGCCTGGATTTACACATTTAAAAAATGCTCAAGCTGTTTCTTTTGCACATTACTTAATGGCTTACATTGAAATATTTAACAGAGACAAAAAAAGATTTACAAACAACTTAGAAAATCTGTCTGAAAATCCTCTTGGTGTAGTGGCTCTGGCAGGAACTTCATTTAATATTGACAGAAACTTTACAACAAAAAAATTAGGTTTTAAGAAACCTACAAATAATTCAATTGATACCGTTGCTGATAGAGATTTTGTTTTAGACTTTTTATATAGCGTTTCAGTATGCTCTTTACATATTTCAAGAATGGCAGAGGAATTCATAATATGGAATTCGGATGGATTTAACCTCATTAATCTTTCTGACAAAGTAGTTACAGGTTCATCAATAATGCCGCAGAAAAAAAATCCTGACTTATTGGAATATCTAAGAGGAAAATCAGGTATTATTTTCGGAAATTTATTTTCAATGCTAACAATATTAAAAGGTTTGCCATTATCTTATTTTAAAGATCTTCAAGATGATAAAGAAATAGTTTTTAAATCAAATGAAACATTAAATAATTGCATTAAAATACTTAATGAAATTTTAAAAAATTTTAGTCCAAACAAACAAAAAATGTTAGAACTTGCTTATACTGGGTATATCACGGCAACTGATTTGGCGGACTATCTAGTAAAAAATCATGAAATATCTTTTAGAAAGGCATACCAAATCACAGCTTCAGTTGTGAATTACGCTGAAAAAAAGAAAAAAAAACTACATGAATTAAACATTAGTGAATTAAATAAAATAGAACCAAAACTCACAAAAGATGTATTAAAGATTTTTGACTTAAAATACTCAGTGAACTCAAAAAAATCCTTTGGTGGAACATCTTTTGATAATATTAAAAAAATGATAACTAAATATAAAAGGAGGTAAAATGATAAAAAAAACAATGTTAATTGTTCTGTGTATATTTTTTTTATTTTCATGTGGAAGAAAATCAGACCCTGAATATAAAGCGAAAAAAAATAATATCTTTATTACTAAAATTTAATGAAATATTTAAATAAAAGTTTTTTAATAGAACGTGTTAAAGTTAAAAATTTAGTAAAAAAATTTGGCACACCTATTTATTGCTACTCATATGAAAAATTAAAAAAAAATGTAATTAATTTTAAAGAAAATTTTAAATCTTTTAGTCCATTAATTTGCTTTGCTGTAAAATCAAATACTAATGTAAATTTATTACGTGAAATAAGAAAACTTGGATATGGTGCTGACGTAGTTTCAATTGGTGAATTAATGAAAACTTTAAAAGCAGGATTTAATCCAAAAAAAATTGTTTTTTCTGGAGTAGGAAAAACATCAAAAGAATTGAATTATGCTATTAATAAAAACATATTACTAATAAATGCAGAATCTAAAAGCGAAATAATAGAAATTGAAAAAATTGCTAAATCTAAAAAAAAATATGTAAATATTGGAATTAGACTTAATCCAAATACAGACGCAAAAACATTAACTCAAATTTCAACTGGTAAAAAAGAAAATAAATTTGGTGTCACAGAAAAACCTTTTTTTGAATTAGTAAAACACACAAAAAAATCTAAATATATTAATCTTAAATGTCTAAGTGTTCATATTGGAAGTCAGATTGTTAATAATCAACCTTATGAGAAAATGTTAAAAATTGTAGATAGAATTATAAAAAAAGTAAACCATGAATTTGAATTTATAGATTTGGGTGGAGGCATGGGAATATCTTACAATAATAAAATAAAAAAATTAAACTACAAAAAGTATAGCGCTGCAGTAAAAAACTTTTTGAAAAATCACAAATCTAAAATTATTTTTGAACCAGGAAGATCTATTATTGGCAACACTGGAATACTTATTTCAAAAATAATTTACATTAAAAAAAATAAAAACAAAGATTTTATAATATTAGATGCTGCAATGAATGATTTAATGAGGCCAGCCCTATATGGAGCAAATCATCGAATTATTCCAGTAATTAAAAAAAGTAAAAAATCAAAAAAAACTTATGAATTTGTTGGTCCGATTTGTGAAAGTACAGATAAATTTTTAACATTAAAAAATTTTCAAAAATTAAATGAAAAAGACTTAATAATAATTTGTGATGTAGGTGCTTATGGAATGTCATTAAGTTCAAATTATAACGTTAGACCAAAACCTATAGAAATTTTAATTAAAGGGTCTAAAATTAGCATTATTAAAAAAAGACAAAAGCTTATAGATTTGATTTAGCTTTTGATTAAAATGATAAGAAGTTTTTTATTTTCAATTTTCTTTTTTTTAGGAATTATTTTAATTTCTATTATTTTTATACCTTCATTTTTCTTACCTCAAAAAGTTGTATTATTTGGGGGAAAAATTATGGGACATTGGTCAGCTCTTTGCCTACGAATTTTTCTCTCAACAAAAATAATTATCAAAGGAAAAGAAAATATAATTACTAATGAAAAATTTTTTATAGCTTGTTCACATCAATCAATGTTTGAAACATTTTATTTACAAACAATATTTAATTCGCCAATATTTATTTTAAAAAAAGAATTAGTTAAAATTCCTATATTTGGATGGTATTTAAAAAAAATTGGATCAATATCAATTAATAGAAATAAAACTACAAAAGATAACCTTGGTTTTTTTGATCAAATATCTTATATGGTCAATAAATCAAATAGACCTCTAATAATTTTTCCACAAGGAACGAGACTAAGTCCAGATGGTAGATCGCCTTTTAAAAAAGGAGCAGGCAGAATATATGATGAATTAAAAATTAAATGTCAACCAGTAGCAATTAATTCTGGAATTACTTGGCCAAAAAATGGCCCATTAAAATCAAACTTAATATTAACAATTTCAATTTTAAAACCTATTGAAGCTAGACTAGATAAAGAAACTTTCCTAAGAAATTTACAGGATAATATTTATAGTGAGTTAGACATTTTAAATTAACCTTTCATTGGCATAACTATAAAAATACTATCAAAATCAGATGGATCCTTAATTAAAGCAGGAGAACCTGTATCATTTAAAAATATTTCTATTTTTTCTCCATCTAATTGAGAAGCTATATCAAGCAAGTATCTTGAATTAAAACTAATATCTAAATCATGATCAAACTTTACATTCAAACTTTCTTTACCATCTCCACTATTGGCATTATTAACTGATAAATTTAATGTATCTTTTGTTAAATTAAATTTAACGCCATCTTTCTTGTCGACCGAAACTGAAGCGACTCTATCTACTGAATCTAAAAACAGTTGTAAGTTAACCTCTAACTTTTTTTGATTATTTTTTGGTATTACCTGAACATAATTTGGAAATTTACCGTCTATTAATTTTGAAATTAAAATACTATTATTTAACTCGAATTTAATCTTAGAATTTATATTAGAAATTTTTACGTCTCCTTCATAATCCTCCAGTAATAAACATAATTGAAATATAGTTTTTTTTGGTAAAATAACTGGTTCAAATTCAACTTTTTCATTCAATCTTAATTTAGATATAGACATTCTATGACTATCAGTTGCAGCTGCAGTTAAAAACATTTTATCTTCTATTTGATTTTGGTGAAAAAAAATTCCGCTTAAATAATGTCTAGTTTCGTCATTTGATATTGAAAATTTACATTTATTAAGTAATTTTAATAATTGCTTTGATTTAATTACAAATTCATTTTGAATAAAATTTTCGTCTGTCAATGGAAATTCAGATGAATTTATGCAATTAAGATGAAAAATAGACTTTTCTGATTCAAGTTGTAATTTATTATTATTACTTAGTGAAAAATTAATTTTTTTTCCAGAAGAAAATTTTCTTATTATATCATACATTATTGAAGATGTTGTTGTAGTTTTGCCTTCTTCAATTATTTCTACATTATTTATCGAGTGAATAAAAATCATATCCAGATCTGTTGCAGTAATTGTTAGTTTTAAATTACTAGCATCTAAAAGCACATTTGATAAAATTGGTAAAGTACTTCTTTTTTCTATTACGCCCTGACAGTAATTTAATGATTTTTGTAAATCTTGTTGATTAACGTTAAACTTCATTTTCTTTATTGTATAAAATTTTATTTTTTAGTGTGTCAATATTGTTAATCAGTTCGGGATCATCTTTTTTCAATTTCTCTATAGTTTTTACAGAGTGTATAATTGTGGTGTGGTCTCTATTTGAAAATTCTCTGCCAATTTCTGGAAGTGATTTTGAAGTAAGAATTTTAGTTAAATAGATAGCTGTTTGTCTAGGTCTTACCAAATATCTAGATCTTCGCGAAGACAACATTTCATTTTTACTTATTTTATAAAATTTACATACAGTCGACTGAATAAGATCAATTGTAACTTTATTTTCTGGCAAGTTTAATAAATCTTTTAAAATTACTTTTGTCTCAGATATATTTGGGGCTTTGTTATAAATTCTTGAAAATGAGACAATTCTGTTAATAGCGCCTACTAATTCTCTAATACTAGTTTTTATTTCTGAACTAATAAATTTTTTAATTTCATCTGAAATATTTATCTGATTTGAATAAAAAACATTTAATTCCTCAGTTTTGATTTTTACTATTTTGTATCTAAGATCATAATTAGATTTTTGTATATCAACTACGAGTCCACCAGAGAATCTTGATTTTATTCTCTCTTGAATTCTTGATAATTTATTGGGAGCTCTATCCGCTGAAATGATTATCTGTGAACCCTTATCTATTAAGGCATTAAATGTATGAAAAAATTCCTCTTGCATTGCTTCTTTACCATTCATAAATTGAATATCATCAATCAATAAAATATCAGTGTTTCTAAAATACTCCTTAAACTTAACCATTTCATTTGATTTAATTGATTTCACAAATTGATACATAAATCTTTCTGCTGATATAAACATAACTTTATTTTTTTCTTTTAAGCTTAATCCAATAGCATTTAATAAGTGTGTTTTCCCCATGCCAACACCACCATAAATATACAATGGATTATAACGAGAAATATTTTCAGTTATTTTTTTTGAAGCTTCAAATGCAAGTTTGTTGCTAGATCCAATAATAAAATTCTCAAATTTTTTATTAGAGTCAATTGTATTATATTGAAGATAAGTATCTTTTATAAATGCTACATTTCTATTTTCATTTAGTGAACTAATTTCCCCCTGAGAAATTTGATTAATATTTTCATCCTTCTTTTCATTAATCTTTAATTCAACTCTATTAATATCTTTTTTATATATTTTTATAATCTGCAATATCTGATCCAAATATCTTGAGGTAATCCAATCTCTGATAAATCTTGTTGGTACTGATAGTAATACGTAGTTTTTCAATTCTTCAACAAAACTAATTTTTTTAAGCCAACTTTCATAAATCTCATTACCTAATTTTTTTCTGATTTCAGCCTGAATAATGCTCCAATCAAGCTTAGTAGAAGTAAAATTTTCAGTATTTTTATTTAAAATATTTTTATTATTCATGACATGAAAAAATTACACTTAAAACTATAATTTAATTATTGCAATAAAAAATTTTCTTAAATAAAAAAAAAATAAAATCTGAGAGTGCATTGTATTGATGCCACAACCTGCTAACAAATTAAATTAAATTAAGTTAAAAAAAATCTAAAAATCTAAATTAAAACTTACGGATGCAAAAAAGTAAATTTTATTATAATTTTATCTACATCTAGTAATTATTTTTAAAAAAATTTTATATTTGGTGTAATACTTTTAGTTGTAATTTACTAAAACTTGAATCAACTATAAGTGGTTAGTGTAATTAATTTTAAAATTATTTATTAATAAAAAATATATATTTTAAATTTTATAATCAACTACGAGTAGTTAATTTTATAAAGCGCTAATTTTTTTTGTTATTCTTGAAATATTTCTTGACGCGTTTTTCTTTTTGACAATTCCAGTCTTGGCAATTTTCATTAACTCTGAGTTTAGTTTGGGTAAAAAGGCTAAAGCTTCCTTTTTTTTTTTAGAATCCAAAAATAAGTTCATTTTTTTAATGGCATTTTTAAATTTACTCTTTCTAGATTTATTCACTACAGTCTGTCTTGAAATTTTTCTAATTCTTTTAATTGCCGATTTTGTATTTGCCATAAGCGCAGTGGTATAGCTCGAGAATTTAAAGTGGTCAACAGAATAATTGTTTAATTTTGGCACTTATTGCAAAAGAATGTTGATCTTTTAGAGATGATTTTTTTTTCTATTTTGCCTCGGCAATTGTATTTTAAACATTTTAAATGTTCTCTTTGATAAACTTGAAATTCATTTTGAAATAAACCATCTTTTCCAGAAACATTTTTAAAATCTCTTATACTTGATCCACCAAATCTTATAGCTTTTTTAAGCACTAATTTTGAATAATAAATAATTTTTTTACATTCAGCTTGATTCAGATTCCGAGCTTTTTTTTTAGGATTAATTTTACACAAAAATAAGATTTCACTCGCATAAATATTTCCAATTCCTGAAACAAATTTTTGATCTAATAAAAAACTTTTAATATCTTTTTCTTTATCTTTTAAATAATGATGAACATAATTTAAATTAAATAATTTAGAAAAAGGTTCTGGTCCAAAATGACAAAATCTTTTAGAAAGTTTTTTTTTATTTTTTATTAATTCAAAAAAGCCGAATCTTCTTGGATCATTATAAATTATACTAAAATTCTGAAATTGAATTTCTATATGGTTGTGTTTATTTGATAAAATAGGGGACTGATAAAAACTAAGATTAGTAAATTTTTTTTTTTTATAATTTTTAACTAAATGTATTGTACCAGACATTCCAAGATGAATGATACAAAATGAATCATCATCAAAATGAAGTATTATATATTTTGAAAATCTAGATATTTTTTTTATATTTTTATCTTTAAGAAAAACTTCAAAATTTTTTGGAATTCTAAACCTTAAATTTCTGTTTCTTACTATTACTCTTTTTATTTTTTTAAATTTAATCTTTTTATCTAATGATTGTTTAACGATTTCTACTTCTGGTAATTCTGGCATTTCACACTATATTATTAGTCATAAATATTTAATTTATCATGCAACAATATCTTCAAAATAAAGAAAGGCTAGTTCACAACGTTTTTAATAAAGTATACGATAAATATGACTTAATGAATGATTTTATGTCATTAGGTATTCATAGAATTTGGAAAAAAGACTTAATTCAATTAATGAATCCCACAAAAGGAAAAAAATTAATTGATGTTGCATGTGGAACGGGTGATCTTGGAAAAATTTATTCAGATACTGTAGGTATCGGAGAAAAAATTTTATGTGTAGATCCAAACAGAAAAATGATTAATAAAGGAAAAACTAAATTAAAGAACTATAAGAATATTAAATGGTTAATTGCTGCCGCCGAAAATTTGCCTATTATAAAAAATTCTTTTGATTATTACACAATAAGTTTTGGCTTGCGTAATACAAAAAACTTAAATAAATCATTTTCTGAAGCTTACCGTATATTAAAACCAGGTGGTCGTTATTTATGTTTAGAATTTTCAAAAATAAAAAATTCAAATTTAAATTTTATTTACAAAAACTATTCAAAATTGATACCTTTAATAGGAAAAATTATTGTTGGTGAAAAAAAACCATATGAGTATTTGATTGAAAGCATTAAAAAATTCCCAAATCAAAATCAAGTAATCGACTTAATGAAAAAAAATAAATTTAAAAATTGTACTTATAGAAATTTAAGTGGCGGTATTGTTGCTATACACTCTGGCTGGAAAATATAATGATTAATAAAATTATAACCTTATTTAAAATAGCTAGAAAATTAGCTCAATCAGATGCTATAAAAATAATTGAAAAATTTCATGAACCTCCAAAGATAATAAAGATTTTTTCTTACCTATTGTCTTTTTCTTTTTCTGGTTCAAGTAAATTAGTAGATAAAAATCTAAATGAAGAACAAAAACTATGTAGTTCTATTCAAAAAATGGGAACTACTTTTATTAAACTTGGGCAATTTTTATCTACAAGGCCAGATATCATTGGTAATGAAATTGCACAACAATTAGAAATACTTCAGGATAAACTTCCTCCATTTTCTTCTATTGAAGCAAAGCAAATTATGAAAAAAGAACTAGGTGAAAATAATTACAATTCTTTAATCGATATA
>Ga0209403_10007932_pt1 | contig 10334 bp, 9 predicted proteins | sample ArcticOcean_MG_C_8_FD_187440 | JGI IMG/M metagenome (GOLD analysis project Ga0209403, IMG submission 187440) | Marine microbial communities from western Arctic Ocean - ArcticOcean_MG_CB11_86 (SPAdes) (version 2) | ecosystem: Environmental > Aquatic > Marine > Oceanic | place: Arctic Ocean...
ATTGAATGGCAGCAAAAAGGATTTACCAATAAGATGATAACTCTTGAGGTTAAAGATGTTATAGATGCGGATGCTCTGGGTAATAACCCCATATTTAAAAATGATAAAGTTGTTGGACGTGCGACAGGAGGTAACTATGGTTTTAGAGTGCAAAAATCACTAGCGATAGCTATGGTATCACCAGAATTTGCAAATATTGGAACAGAATTAAGTATGGACATATTAGGTAAAATACACAAAGTAGAAGTTATTGCAGATAGTCCTTATGATCCAAATAATGATTTAATTAGAGCGTAAGTTTATGAAAATATTAGTTACCGTTAAAAGAGTTATCGATTACAATGTGCAAATAAGAGTTAAAGCTGATGGCTCTGGCGTTGAAACTGATAATGTTAAAATGTCAATGAATCCTCCTGATGAAAATGCTGTTGAAGAGGCTTTAAGAATAAAAGAATCAGGCAAAGCAGATGAGGTAGTAGTTGTTTCTATTGGGGAAGACAAGGCTCAAGAAACTATTCGTACCGCACTTGCAATGGGAGCAGATCGAGGAATTCATGTAAAGGCTTCACAAGAAATAGAACCCTTATCTGTAGCAAAGATCTTAGAAAAAATAGTTGAGAAAGAAAATCCTAAAATTATTTTAATGGGAAAACAAGCTATAGATGATGATTCTAATCAAACCGGTCAGATGCTTTCCGCAAAATTAGGATGGGCACAAGGAACTTTTGTATCAAAAATAGATTTGCAGGATGAATCCGTTATTATTACGCGTGAAATAGATGAGGGACTTGAGAAAATTAAGACATCTCTACCTGTTGTTGCTACTTGTGATTTGAGATTAAATGAACCTCGCTATGCTTCACTCCCTAACATTATGAAGGCAAAAAAGAAGCCAATTGATAACTACACCCCAGAAACTTTAGGTGTAGATGTATCGCTGCGTATAAAACAATTAAAAGTTGAAGAACCACCAAAAAGAACCAAAGGTATTATGGTTGCAGATGTAGCTGAACTTGTTCACAAATTAAAACATGAAGCAAAGGTAATTTAATGAGCATACTAGTATTAGCTGAACATAATAACAAAGAATTAAAATCAGCAACTTTAAGCGCTATTACTGCAGCAAGTCAAATTGATGAAAGTATTGAGGTTTTAGTAATTGGTTCAGAATGTGATGAAGTAAATAATAAATTAAAAAATATAAAACTTGTTAAAAAAATAATTGCAGTTGATAATTCCAAATATATTAATCCGATAGCAGAATTAATTTCTCCAATAATTGTTTCTTTAGCGGGTAATTATACTCATATTATAGCCCCAGCCTCTACATTCGGTAAAAATATTATGCCTCGCGTTGCAATATTATTAGATGTGGCACAAGTAAGTGATATTATTAAGATAGAAAGTCCTGATACATTTGTTAGACCAATATACGCAGGTAATGCTCTTGCTACTATTCAGTCTAGTGATACAAAAAAAATAATTACTATTAGACCAACTTCTTTTGATCCAGCTTCTATAGAAGGAGGGGTAGCCGAAGTTGAAAAATTAGAATTTAATAGCGATATATCTTGCACGGAATTTATAAATAGAGATGAAAACAAATCAGACAGACCCGAGTTAGGAACCGCGAGAATAGTAATTTCTGGAGGAAGAGGTCTTGGCAGTTCTGAGAATTTTGCATTATTAAATGATATAGCAGATAAATTAAATGCAGCTGTTGGAGCTTCAAGAGCAGCTGTTGATGCAGGCTATATAAGTAATGATTCACAAGTTGGGCAAACTGGAAAAGTTGTAGTACCAGATTTGTATATTGCTGTTGGGATATCAGGTGCTATACAACACTTGGCGGGAATGAAAGAAAGCAAAATAATTGTTGCTATCAATAAAGATGAAGAAGCCCCTATTTTTAATGTGGCAGATTATGGCTTGCATGGAGATTTATTCGATATTCTACCGCAATTATCTTCTGAATTAGATAAATTAAATACTATTCAGAATTAATTTTTAATATACATATATTTTACAATGGGCGAAGAAATTCAACGTGAAGTTATGGAGTATGATGTAATCATTGTAGGTGCTGGACCTGCAGGTCTTTCAACAGCAATTAAGTTAAGACAATTAAATCCTAAAATAAATGTTTGTATTTTAGAAAAAGCATCTGAAGTTGGGGCACATATTTTAAGTGGAAATGTTTTTGAAACAAGAGCTTTGGATGAATTAATTCCAAATTGGAAAGATGAAGGTGCACCAATTAAAACAAAAGTTACAAAAGAAAAATTTTTATTTTTAAGCAAAAAATTTGCTTTAAGTTGGCCTACTTGGTTATTGCCTTCAGTCCAGCAAAATCATAAAAATTATATTATAAGTCTTGCAAATTTATGTAGATGGCTTGGAGAAAAAGCTGAGGCACTAGGTGTTGAAATTTTTCCCGGATTTCCAGCATCAAAAATTTTATATAATGATGATGGTTCTGTAAAAGGAGTTCAAACTGGGGACATGGGGATAGATAAGCTGGGAAATAATAAGGATAGTTTTGAGCCAGGAATTGAAATTCATGGCAAGGTAACAGTTTTTTCTGAGGGATGTCGAGGACATTTAGGTAAAGAATTAATTGAAAAATTTTCACTTAATAAAAATAAATCTCCCCAACAATATGGGATAGGCTTTAAAGAAATATGGGAAGTTGGAGAAGAACAACATGAAGAAGGAATGGTTATGCATACAGTCGGATGGCCATTAGATAAAAACATCTATGGAGGAAGTTTCTGTTATCATGCAGAAAATAAACAGATATTCATTGGATATGTTATTGGCTTAGATTATCAAAATCCCCATTTATCCCCTTATGATGAGTTTCAAAGGTTTAAGACTCACCCAGTCATAAGTAAAATTTTAAAAAATGCTAAAAGAATTTCATATGGGGCAAGAGCCTTGATAGAGGGGGGGTTACAAAGTTTGCCTACTATGCATATGCCTGGCGCTTTACTTGTAGGATGTGACGCTGGTACTTTGAATATGCCTAAAATTAAAGGATCTCATACTGCTATGAAAAGTGGGATGATTGCAGCTGAGACAATTAATGAGTTTTTAAGTCAAAATAACCCTTTGTCATCGTACGAAATAAAATTTAAAACTTCATGGGTTTATAAAGAACTATATTCAGCTCGAAATGTTAAGCCTAGTTTTAAATGGGGTTTGATCCCTGCAATATTATTTACAGGAATTGATCAGATATTATTCAGAGGAAAACTCCCTTTTACTTTAAAGCATTCTCATGCAGATCATGAAACTTTGCGTCCTGCATCACAAATGAAGAAAATTAAATATCCGAAATATGATAATATTTTATCATTTGATAAAACGAGCTCAGTATATTTAACAGGAACTAATCATGAAGAAAATCAACCCGTTCATCTAAAACTTAAAGATAAAAATTTACCAATTAATTATACTTTAGAATTATATGATGAGCCAGCACAACGTTATTGTCCAGCAGGTGTGTATGAAGTTCAAAGAAACAAAGATGCATTAAATCCTAATTTTATCATTAATGCACAAAATTGCATTCATTGTAAAACCTGTGATATTAAAGAGCCTTCGCAAAATATTACTTGGATTACACCTGAGGGAGCTGGCGGTCCTAATTATACTAATATGTAAGTAATAAAAAAAAGGAGCCCGGAGGCTCCTAAAAATGATTTAAATATTAATTGGGAGGAAAAATATTAAATCTAAGTTATAAATAGCATTTTAGTTATGCATTACTAATATGATAATTGTATATTTGATATGCAAAAATAGAATAATTTATAAAAATGTATATTTTCTGTTGTTTAAATAAAATATAATAATTAAAATTTATACTTAATATAAAAAATGAAAAAGAAAGATAATAAAGTTGCATTTACCTTTGCCAGCTCTGAAGTTAATAAATTAAGTCAAAGTTTTATTAAAATAACTGAACTTTTAACTGGGAAATTAACTTTAAAAAAATTATACGATGAATATTTGGTAGAAGAAAATCCTCCTGAAAATTTTTGGAAAGATGCTATTAAAAAATTAGAATTAAATCTTATCCCCCATTATTATTCAAAAGAACAAATACCACAAAAAGGTAGATTGATTGTTGTAGCTAATCATGCGTTTGGTGTAGCAGACGGAGTTAGTATTTGTTCTTTGCTTTCAGATATTCGTCATGATTATAAAATGATTACCCATAAAGTTTTAAGACATGCTGAAGCAGTTAAAGAAAAAATTATTCCTATTGATTTTACTAATACAAAAGATGCAATGATAAATAATATTAAAGCAAGAAGGTCTGCTGAAGATGTTCTCAAAGATAATGGAGTAATAGTAATTTTTCCTTCAGGAACTATAGCTACCAAATCATCTTTAGGAAAAACAATTAAAGCTACTGATGGAGATTGGAAGCAATTTACATCTAAACTTGCCATTCGAACAAAGACTCCAATATTACCGATTTTTTTTGAAGGGCAAAATAGCCAACTTTTCCATATCGCTAATAAAATTGGCTTAACTTTTCGCTATTCTTTAATGATGTATGAATTAAAAAGAAAAATGGGAGAAACAATTAATATACATGTGGGAAATATAATTTCTGCGGAAAAAATAAGAGAAATAGGCGATTTAAGAGAAATAACTAAATATATTCGTGATAAAACATATGATTTAGATCCAATAAAAAATCTTAATTAAAACAATTATTTGTTTTATTTTAAAATAATTTGTATTAGGCAAATAATATGGCTGGATATATTGGGGAAAGAGCAAGACGTAAAAAAAGAAATCTTATTTTTTTTATCATATGTATATTTTTTATTTTAATAATTTATTATCTTTTACCATTATTAAAATTATCAGAAGTGAAACCTTCTGAAAATCTTTTACCAAACGATCAAGAAATTATTTCTCCAAAAATTAAAATTACTATTGAGGAATTAGAATTAAAAGTTTTTGATAAAGAGCAAAAAATAATCTTTCGAAATAAACAAATTGAAAAATTTAAAGATGAAATAAAAATATTATCTCTAGAAAACAAAAAACTTTTAGAATCTGTTAAAGGTTTAGATAATGTAATCAATTTATCATCAAATAACGAAGACTTAATTAAAGATCAAATTAAAAACCAAGATGAATTAATTAAGAAGATAAAAAAAGATGGATTAAATGAGTTGCAAAAACTTAAAGATATTACTTCACAGTTAAAAGATAAAAACAAAAACTTATTAAATAAAATTGAAAAATATGAAATTGATAATAATTCAATTAATAAAGAATTTAAAAGTATTTTTAGTAAAAATTTGAAGCTAAAAAATTTAAATGAAAAAAATAATAAAAAAATTAAAGAAAATAATAAAAAAATTGAAGAAAATAATAAAAAAATTCACGATCTTCAAGATCTCTTGGAGGAACAAAATTTAATAATTCAATTATTAAAAGATAGAACTCTCCATGGTTGATTTTATTTATTTTTTTTTCGAAATTTATAAGGTTCTTCAAATATACTTTTCCAAATCCCTACCTTATTCTTTCGGGCATAATCCTCATCTTTAATAAATGCTTCTGAGTAATAGCGATAAGCTATAGCCCACCCTTTTCTAAACATTGTTTGATTAATATTAAGATCGTTTATATAGCAAATAGCCACATACCTTTTATATTGATCAATATCAGTTATTTGACATTTGACATTTTACATTTTGATCATTAATTATTTTCTTTAATTCAAAAGTAGATTGTTTACCACATTCCTAATTTTTATCCCCATCAAGACATGTTTGTTTTCTCTCTGGTGCATCAATCCCATGAAGTCTTATTTTATTGTTATCGATATGTATTGTATCTCCATCAATGACTGTAGCGATACCAATTATGGTTTCGGCATAAATGAGATTATTATTAAATAAAAATATTAAAAAAAATATTTTAAAAATCAATATTTTTTGAACCATCTACAAGTAAATTAATTATATATTGAGCATGAGAACGATTAGTATGTAAATTAATACTTTGCTTTTTACTTTTTTGATGATTTCTCACTATTAATACTGGTACTTTAATAAAAATAGTCTGTGCAACAGATGATTCTTTATTAAGAACTTTATCTAAGTCAATGACCATAAATTTTGATAATAATTTATAGAGACGTGAACCATTTAAATTTAATATTGTTCTATTTTCAGTGACATCAGTAATAGCTGTATTTTGAGCATTTAGTGAATATTGTAAATCTGTGAATATTTTATTAAAATCTTTTATTTCATATATTTCAATTAACCACTCGTTAGGACTAAGCCAAATAATTTTTAATTTGTTATTACTAATACTCGTATTAGGTTCTGTTGGAAGAAGGATGTCTAAAATTTTTCCAACATTAGTTATAAAATCTTTATCTGTAATACTTCCTCTTAGATTAATTTTAGGAATATTAGATAATTCCTTAAAATCAAAATCATCACAATCTTTAATTAAAATATTTTTAAGTACATTCTCTCTTATTAACATTAAGTATTTAACCTTTCATTAGAAGGGTCAATAAAAACTGGACTGGTAATTTCAACTTCAATTGTTTTATTAGGCATTGGAGCTAATAATTTAAAACCTTTTTTATTTGATCCGCCTTTAACTAAAGCTAAAGCAAAAGATCTGCCAAGATTTGGCGAATAATAACTTGAAGTAACATGCCCTACCATAGCCATAGGAAGTGTTGTTTCTTTTTCAACTAATTGAGCGCCTTCTTCTAAAATTTCATTAGAGTCCTTTGTTAGTAGACCTACTAGTTGTTTTCGATCTTCCTTTATTGTATCACTTCTATATAGAGCTCGTTTTCCAATAAAGTCATATTTTTTCTTACTTACGATCCAATTCATATCTAAATCAATAGGAGTAATAGAGCCGTCAGTTTCTTGACCTACTATAATAAAACCTTTTTCAGCTCGAAGGACATGCATAGCCTCAGTTCCGTAAGGAGTGATATTAAACTCTTTTCCAGCTTTAATGCACTTTTTCCAGAAACTATTTGCATAACTTGAAGGTACATTAATTTCATAACATAATTCTCCTGTAAAACTAATACGCATCACACGACAAGATACATTATCAATATTAATATTTTGAAAACTCATATGAGGAAAATTCTCTTTTGAAAAATCATGAGAAGGAGAAATTTTTTCCATAACCTTTCTTGCATTAGGTCCATTTAAACTAATTGTTCCAAATTGTTCAGTTATTGAAGTTAAATATACTTGTAATTCGGGCCATTCAGTTTGCAACCAGTCCTCTAACTTACTCATAACACTTGCTGCATTTCCTGTAGTTGTAGTCATTACATAATGATTTTCATCAATTCTGGTTGTAACTCCATCATCCATAACCATTCCATCATCCCCTAACATTATCCCATATCTACATTTACCTATTTCAAGTTTTAGCCATGCATTAGTATAAATACGATTTAGAAATTCTCCCACATCTCTTCCTTTGATATCAATTTTACCAAGAGTAGATGCATCTAATATTCCAAGACTATCTCTTGTAGCTTTGACTTCACGATTAACTGCGTTATTCATGTTTTCATCGGCTTTAGGATAATACCAAGCTCTTTTCCATTGGCCAACGTCTTCAAATAGAGCATTATTATCTATATGCCATGAATGCATTGGTGTTTTTCTTTCAACATCAAAGAATTCTTTTATGTGTCGACCAGCAAGAGCACCAAATGTAACTGGGGTGTACGGAAGCCGGAAAGTTGTAGTACCTAAATCATCAATTTTTCTATTAGTTGTGTCACTTATTATTCCTAAGGCATTAATATTGCTTGTCTTACCTTGGTCGGTTGCCATGCCAGTAGTTGTATAACGTTTGACATGTTCAATTGATTGGAAGCCTTCACGAAGGGCTACTTTAATATCTTTGGCTGTCACATCATTTTGTAAATCAATAAACATTTTAGTCTTACCAAAATGTTTTGTTGATGGAATCAGCCAGGCATGTTTGTGTTGATTATTTATATTAGTTTTACTTTTATATTTTTGATCTATTTGAGCATTATTATTAAAACTTATTAATATTTCTTTAATTTTTATATAAGTTTCATCTAAAATTTCATTAAGGTGAAAGGTTCCATTGCAAGATCCTATAGAAACAGTATCTTGAAATGGTTGATTAGGAATGAAAGCACCATCATGGTTACGATAAATTAATTTACCTCTAGATTGAGTAAATAAGTGCACAGTTGGAGTCCAACCTCCTGAAACACAAAGAAAATCACATTTAATTTTTAAAGAAGGTCCAATAATTTTTTTAACAGAGTCATCAATTTTATTAATTGTCACAGATTTTATTTTTAGTCTTCCAGAAGTATTTGTTACAGCATAGTTATAGTAAATTTTAATGCCTAATGATTCTGTCTTTTTAATGATATCACTTTCTTTATAACTTCGAACATCAATAACCGCTTTTACATTTGTTCCTTTTTTATGAAAATCAATTGCTGTTTGATAAGCACTGTCATTATTTGTAAAAACAACCAACTCACTAGCAAGTTTGACACCATAATAATTTAAAAATTTACTTGCACTATTAGCTAGCATGATTCCCGGGCGATCATTATTATCAAAAGTTATAGGTCTTTCAATTGAACCAGTTGCTAAAATTACTTTCTTAGCTCTAATTTTCCAAATAATTTGTCGTATATTATTTTTTTTCTTTAAACCATCTAATGGATTCATATCTTGAATAGCTAAGAGATAATTATAGTGCATATAGGCAAACAAGGTAGTGGATGTAATAATTTTTATATTAGCTTTTGTTTTTAAATTATTAAGTATTTTGTCTTTCCATTTTAATAGTGACAAATCATTAATTTTTTGTTCGCTATTTTGATCAGATAATAAAGATCCTCCCAGCTCATCTTCTTGCTCAACTAATAATACTTTAAGATCTTTTTCAGCTATCATTTCAGCTGCGTATAAACCACTAATACCGCTTCCAACTATTAGAAGGTCGCAATGATAATGATAATGTTCGTATTGGTGAGGATCATCAGTTTGTGGAGATTTACCTAAACCAGCAGCATGACGAATAAAGAATTCATATTTTTTCCAAAAAGTTGGTGGCCACATGAAAGTTTTATAATAAAATCCAGCAGGAAAAAAAGGCGATAGAAAATCATTGATAGCACCAAAGTCAAATTTAATATTTGGCCATCTGTTTTGAGAAGTGGCTCTTAATCCTTCATAAAGTAATACTTCAGTAGCGCGTCTATTAGGCTCTGTTACATTATCATTTTCTAATTGAACTATCCCATTTGGCTCTTCTGTCCCAGCACTTAAAAAACCTCTAGGGCGATGATATTTAAAACTTCTTCCAACTAAATGTATTTTATTAGCTAATAGTGCAGAAGCTAAAGTATCGCCTTTGTAGCCAAAATAATTTTTTCCATCAAAATAAAAACTAATTTTTTGATTAGTGTCTATATTTTTATTATTTGTTAATCGGGTACTATTCATTTGTTTTTAGCAGTATTAGTTGAGGTTGAAAAATTTCCTGATCCTATACTTGGTTCGCCAGATGGAGTTGTAGGTTCTTCTATTTCTACAATTGGCGCTTTTTCTCCCATATTATAAATTTTAATAATTTCATCCGTTGCAGTATTTCTTGCAACGTTAAACCATTGTCTACATCCAAAAAAATGATTCCATCTTTCAAGTTGCAAACCTTTATTATTTTGTCTAATAAATAAATAGTCGGCCCATTGATCATCAGTTAATTCAGGAGGATTTTTTGGTCTTATAATATGTGCCTCTCCCCCACATGTAAATTCTGCTTGTTCTCTTTCACCACAATATGGACATTTGATAATAAACATAATTAATGAGCCACTGCTGCTGCCCCGTGTTCATCAACTAATTCACCACTAGAGAAACGGTTAATATTAAAAGGAGCATTTAAAGTATGAGGTTGATTATTTGCTATTGTATGAGCAAATACCCAACCTGACCCAGGGGTTGCTTTAAAACCACCCGTGCCCCACCCACAGTTTATAAAAAGACCATTTATATGAGTTTTACTAATAATTGGGCTCGCATCTGGACAAATATCAACAATACCTCCCCAATGACGAAGCATTTTCAATCTAGAAAATAAAGGAAATAATTCAACAATTGCCATAATTGTATCTTCGACAATATTAAAGCCACCTCTTTGAGAATATGAGGTGTATCCATCAGTGCCTGCACCGATAACTAATTCGCCTTTATCAGATTGAGAAACATAGGCGTGAATTGTATTGGACATTATCACAGTAT
>Ga0209403_10007934_pt1 | contig 10331 bp, 7 predicted proteins | sample ArcticOcean_MG_C_8_FD_187440 | JGI IMG/M metagenome (GOLD analysis project Ga0209403, IMG submission 187440) | Marine microbial communities from western Arctic Ocean - ArcticOcean_MG_CB11_86 (SPAdes) (version 2) | ecosystem: Environmental > Aquatic > Marine > Oceanic | place: Arctic Ocean...
TTCCTTTCCAAATACAACGGGGCTATAAAATTAATCTGGACGGCAAGACAAAGTGTAAAAACAAACATTCGAAGGGCCTGACCAACAAATGTTATTGGTTTTTGGCTTGTACCTAGCCACTATTGGCAAAGCTCACCATCTACATTGATTATGTGGGCAATCGCATCCGCTGCCTTATCGTAGATAGTCGCGGTTCCTTCAAATAGTTTTTCCGTCCATTTAATGAGTGGTTTTGAAATGTCTGTAGACAAGATGACCGCCAACATGGCGGCGGCGTCTTTTTTGACTGAGTTTTTTAAAACAGAAATTTGTGATTTGACGAAACGTACATCGTCTTTAAATTTTCTTCTGGTCTTAAGTTCTGAGAGATAGGCATATATTCGGGCAGCTCGATCCCCCTGATGTAGATATGTCTTTATGGCGCCCAAGGTTTGTTTTTTAGCAGATAGGCCCGACATCAGTCGTTTCATTCCGTAATGATGACATAAAGATTGGAAGAATTGAAGTTAGTTGGTGGACTAGAAGTCTTTAATGACTATGAAAATTCACGACATCTGGGAAACACAAAAGCAGTAAAAGTGCCTAATCAAGTGCCTAATCACGTTATACAGCTTTTAAAAAACCACCTAACCCCTTGAAAAGATTGGTGGGTGCACAAGGACTCGAACCTTGGACCCGCTGCTTAAAAGGCAGGTGCTCTACCAATGGGTCCTGTATTGGACTTCGAATCCTGTAAGGTTGAGCACCCTGTAGATAAATCGTTAGCTTATAACCTACCGCTTACTTGGATTTATGCAGGAACCGGGTTTTGCGGTAAAGCGTGTATCGGGTCTCCGCAACCACTTAAGGCGGTATTGTGAGGAAAGCAGATACTTGTGTACGAAATAGTAGAGATCGTGCCCCCGCAACCAACCTTTTCATGATACAGAACAGCTACTTCGCTCCCCAAGCCGGGAGCTTTTTTTTGCGATGGAAAAATGGTGAAATCGCCAAACCATCACTTTCCGGGTTACCTTACGTCTGGCCCGTGTTGTCGCTCAGCACGCTCCCTTGGTCTTCCGGTATGTCGTCAAACGACGCGTAGTTCATCCGGTAAAGTCGGCTATACAAGCCGCCGACCGCCATGAGTTGGTCGTGTGTGCCGGTTTCAATGATCCGGCCATCTTGCAGCACGATGATCCGGTTGGCGCCGCGAATGGTGGCCAGTCGGTGGGCAATGACCAGGGCTGTGCGGTCTTGCAGTAGCGTGCTTAGCGCGCGTTGGATTTCCAGTTCGGTATGGCTGTCGACACTGGCGGTAGCCTCGTCCAGGATCAAAATCCGTGCATCGGTAACCAATGCCCGGGCGAAGCTCAGCAACTGGCGCTGTCCAACTGACAAGTTGGCACCGCCTTGGTCTAGCACGGTGTCGTAGCCGGCGGAGAGACGCATAATGAAATCATGCGCGCCGACCGCTTGCGCGGCCGCGATCACCGCGTCGCGTCCGGCCCCAATGTGGGCGTAGCGGATATTCTCAAAAATTGTGTCGGAAAACAGGAACGGTTCCTGTAACACCATGGCGATGTTTCGGCCAAGCGAACTTTGCTTGACATCGCGCACATCATGGCCGCCGATCCGCACCGTACCTTCCGACACGTCGTAGAACCGGTGGGCGAGCGCGGTAATGCTAGTTTTTCCCGACCCGGTCGGCCCGACCAACGCCACGGTTTCGCCCGGCGCGACTTGGAAGCTGACATCGTTCAACACAGGCTGGCCGGTAACATAGCCAAAAGTGACATGGTCGAACGTGATCGTGCCGTCGATCTGGTCCAAGGCCAGTGCGTCGGACTTGTCAGCGACCTCGGCCTTGACTTCCAGCACCTCGAAGATGCGCTGTCCGGCGGCCATTGCTCGCTGCATGATGCTATATTGGATGGTGAGCGAGCGGATCGGGTCAAAAAACCGTTGGACATAAAATAGAAATGCGACCATCACGCCGACGTCGAGTCCCTGGTCGAGCACAAGACCGCCGCCGAAGATCACGATGATCGCCATTGCCACCCCGGTCAGCCCGTCGACGATCGGGATCAGCACATTGGTGAATTTAGAGGCACGTAAATGAGCTTTCAGATTGTCGCTGGCCTTTTTGCCGAAAAGCGCGAAATTGACATTCTCGCGGCCTAATTCCTGCACCACCCGCACGCCGTGAATGCTTTCGGCCAGCGCGGCATTGGTGGTGCTTGAGGTTTCGCGCGTCTTGAGGAAAGCCTTGCGCGCCATCGGCAGCCAGACGATCCGCACGAGCAACAGCACCGGCACCACTGAGAGGGTCATTGCGCCGAGCCGAATGTCCAGACTCAGCAGCACGATTATGATGCCGATCAGCAGCACGAAATCGCCAATCGCGAATATCGAAGATTCCAGAAATTCCTGCAACGCATTGACGTCACCCTGCAAGCGCGACATCAACCGGCCGACCTCGGTCTTATCCATGAACGACAGCGAGACATATTGTAGATGGGCATACATTGCCCGGCGCAGGTCGAACAGCAAATGCCCGGCGACCCGCCCAACGATCGATTCCTGTACATGATTAGCGAAGTAATTGACGGTAATCACGGCACCGAAGATCATCAACATGATCAACAATAGACCACGCCCGTCCGGCCCTGGCACCAGCGCGTGGTCGATCACCATGCGGATCACCAGGGGGATGGCTAATTGCATCAAGGTAAACAATAGAACCGCACCGATCGCCACCGCGATGCGCCGGCGGTAGGGCCGCAGATAGACCAGAAAACGAGACACCACCCAGCTGTCGAATACGCGGCCGAATAGCTCCTCGTCCTGCGAGATTTGGCTGCCCACCACCGCCAGCGGTGGGCGCTGGTTTTTGGTGGGCGTGGAGAAGTCAGCGGGCATGATCCTACCTAAACTAAGTGACTCTCGTCCGCGTTGCTGTCGCTGGTTTGCAACTTATAAAGGCTGGCGTAGCGGCCGTTCCGCGCCATCAGTTGGTCATGACGGCCGCGCTCGATGATTTTGCCGTTGTCTAAAAAGACGATCTCATCGGCGTGCATCAGCGAGCTCAAGCGGTGGGCGATGATGATCACCGCGCGTGTTTTTACGGCATCTTTGAGCGCGGCGTTGATCCGTTGTTCGGTCGCGGCGTCGATTGCGGCGGTCGAATCGTCGAATACCAACACCGCGCCGCCGAGCAAAATGCTGCGAGCGATCGCCAGCCGTTGGCGTTGCCCACCGGACAACGACACGCCCCGTTCGCCAACCAAAGTTTGATAGTTATCCGGTAGCGACTCGATGTAACTATGTAGCTGGGCGGCGGCGGCCGAGCGTTCGATATCGCTGCGCCCGGCCCACGGGTTGCCGTAAGCTAGATTGTGGTCGATTCCAGCCGTGAACAGGAACGGCTCTTGCTGTACGATGCCCACGGCCTGGCGCAGCGATGTCAGCGTGACGTCGCGAATATCCTGCCCGTCGATGGTAATCCGCCCGGCTTCGACGTCGTAATAACGCCCGATGAGGTGCGCGATGGTGGTTTTGCCGCTGCCTGGCGGGCCGACAATGCCGATGGTTTGGCCGGGTCGGACCTCCAAGTCGATGCCGCTCAACGTGCGCTGGTCGTCGGCCCAGGCGGGGTAGCGAAAATCGACCGCTTCGAATCGCAGCACACCGTCGTTGATTTCTAATGGCCGGGCGTCCGGCGCATCGGCAACCGACGGTTCCAGGTCGAGCACGTTGAGCAGCCGGCCGCCGCAGGTTGAAGCCCGGGCGATCGAGTTGATCATCCAGCCGATCTGGCGCACCGGCATTTGCAAAATGGTCATGAACGCCAGGAACTGTGCCAGTTGGCCCAGGCTGATCTCGCCGTCGATGGTCTTCAGCCCACCAATCCACAGCACCAGCCCCATCGCCACAAAATAAATAAACGTCATCTGCGTCGTTGAATGCACGAACAGCGCAATCCGTTCATGCGTCACCTTCAGTGCTCGATTCGACACCCGGTCGTAGCGCACCAGTTCGTAGGCCTGAGCGGCGAAAGCACGCACCACGCGGATTCCACTCAGATTTTCTTCCATCACCTGGGTCAATATCGACAGCTCGTCCTGCAATTGCATCCACGTGTCGCGCAATTTCAGTCGGGCGACCGAGGCGCGTACCCCCACGATCGGCACGAAGCTCAGTGCCACCAGGCCGAGCATGAGATCAATCCGGAACAGGATGACGGCGCCACCGAGGATCAGGATGCTCAATAACACAAACCGCAAAATGCCGGTGCTAGTCCACAGGCGCACCCCTTCGATATCCAGAATGCCGCGGGTAATCAGATCGCCACTATGGATCTTGTCGTGCCAGGAGAAGCTGAGCCGTTGCAGCTGGCGGTAATAGGCCAAGCGCATATCATAGCCAATCAGTTGGCCGACTGCCTCGCCCTGATAGTTCTGCATCATGGTGAAGAGTCCGCGCAGCAGGCTGACGCCGATTAGCAATAACGCGGTTGCCATCAACGCATCTTCGGCCCCCGCCCGGCTACTGGCGTTTACGTCTCCATGCAAAAGTCCGCGTGCTTGATCCACCGCTTGGCCGAGATATTGTGGCACGTAAATCTGGAAGAACCCCGCCAGCCCGGTCGCCCCAATCGCCAAAGCCATCCGGCCCGGATGACGAAGCGACATCGCGGTAATCCGCCACAAGACATTGATGTCGATCTTGGAAACCTTGATCCGGTAAGTCTCGTCGGCATCACGATCCTCGCGCGCCTGAGATTTTGGAGCCGTCATTTCTGGCTTACTCCGGAATTTTCCAAATAGCCCTCCTACGTGAATAATGATGGTACCATGAGGCGCTTTCAATATCCACAGATCCTGACAACCGAGGTCCGAACGATAGTGATTTATGGCCGCAAATATAGTTTGCTACCCCGAAATTCGAATGACTGGAGACGCTCTAAAAATGACATTCCGAGCAGGGAAGTGACCATGTCAGATTTGTTAACAGAGACTGCAAATTTTGCATACTCGAGAGAGCCAATTGCAAGACTTTTGAGACGGTAAGGCGCGCCTAACCCTATACCGTTTGCAGTTTGGTACGTTTTGGTGAACTGCAGCTTTTCTACGTCGATGCCAATACGGGAAGCGTCCAGGGGGCTCAACACTACGTCACTTGCTCCGGTATCAATCATGAAACGGAGCTTTTTCCCATTTGCTTTCCCATTGGCATAAAAGTGTCCGTCCCTGCTTACCGACAGGATGATTGTATTCCCCTCTAAGATAATAGCTTGCCCGGGCACCAGTTCACCAATGACACGATAATAAATCCCGGTTAGTTCGCTTCGATACGTGAAGCCAAGCAAAAGCACAATTGCTAAACCGGTCCAGATCGAGATATTTCGGATTACTTCTCCTAAGTTGATCCGGCGCACAAAAATCAACCCGCTGGACACCATGGCCAGCATGGCAACAAGTCCGACAACATAGAGATAGTCATATTTTCGGGGGGATATCCTCCCAGGAAATGAGACAAACAGCGCCCATATGCCGCCGCCCACCGCCAGAAGCAGGGCAACCCAAAGAAGTAGCCCCAAGGGGAAATGCCGTTCTTTGTTCCGAGAATATTGTTCCCAAGGTCCTTTTTTATCAGACATGCGGTATGTTCCTGAAGGTTTTAACTATCGAGAACCCCCAACAAACGCAGAAGGAATACCCATCAGAACTGGCAGCAGACGTTTCATTCTGTGATGATGACATAAAGTGGGGATGAATTGAAGTTAGTTGGTGGGGGAGAGGGTCCCGACATCAACTCACTAATGACGAGAGATTAAAGTTTATCCAGGAGTTCTTGTCGCTTGCGGGTAGCATCCTCTTTCGAGATTAGGCCCTCAGCTTCAAGCTGTTTCAATTTCCGCAAATGAGTTTATAAATCATCAGTACTTTGCGATGAAATACTCTCGCTTCCGGAGGATTTAGACGGTTGGTCACGAGTGGGTTCATTAACAGCTTTATTATTGGAGTTCTGGGGGGATTGATCTAACAATATCTAATTGAGTAACACTTGAAAGATATGGAAAGACGCTAATTCCTTTATTTAGTTTTGCAAAGTATTATATTTTCGTGAATTTTAGCTTTGCCGTCTTTTACCTACATAGTCTAACAACGATGGAAAAATAGGTCAAAACAACAATACAATTTTTCCCAAATATGTCATATTTTCGGGATCGGAGATGAGGATACATGCCCCTGAGTCCGTCGCGCAAACCGGCCCAAGATCTCGAATTATTGCGGCAACTGGAACGCAAGGTCCTGTGGCTTTCCGCCTGGATGATCCACAACGCGAACTATCTCCGTGCCAAGTCGGATGATCTAAAGGTGGGCGGTCATCAAGCTTCATGCGCATCCATGGTCTCGATCATGACGGCACTTTATTTTTCAATCTTGCGACCGGAGGATCGGATCGCAATCAAGCCGCACGCGAGTCCAGTGTTCCATGCCATCCAGTATCTCCTCGGCAACCAGACACGGGATAAACTTGAAAGATTTCGCGGCTTCGGAGGTGCACAATCCTATCCGTCTCGCACCAAGGATACCGACGACGTGGATTTTTCGACCGGCTCGGTCGGCCTCGGTGCGGCGATCACGGCCTTTGCGTCGCTAATCCAGGATTATATCGCGACGAAGGAATGGGCATCCGACTTCGACGGCGGGCGCATGATTGCCCTAGTCGGCGACGCCGAGCTCGATGAAGGCAATATCTATGAATGCCTGTTGGAAGGATGGAAACACGGCCTCCGCAACACTTGGTGGATTATTGATTTCAATCGCCAAAGCCTGGACGGCATCGTACACGAAGGCCTCTACGACAGGATCGAGCAAATCTTTCAGGTGTTTGGTTGGGAGGTGGTAACACTGAAGTATGGTGAGCTTCAGTGCGCCGCCTTTGAGGAGCGCGGCGGGGACGTCCTGAAGGGATGGATTGATGCCTCCCCGAACCCACTCTATTCGGCGCTCATCTATCAGGGTGGCGCAGCCTGGCGCAAGCGCCTGATGGATGATATCGGCGACCAGGACGACGTGACGGCGCTACTCGATCGGCGGTCCGACGACGAGCTGGCAAAACTCATGGCGAACTTGGGAGGGCATTGTCTCTCAACCCTGATCCAGGCATTCGACAATACTAAAGACGACCGTCCCCACTGCTTTATCGCCTACACGATCAAGGGTTGGGGCTTGCCGCTTGCCGGCCACAAGGACAACCATTCGGGCATTATGACGCCTGACCAGATGGCGACCCTCCAGGCTAATATGAACATTCGTGATCGCCGCGAATGGGAGCCATTCGAAGGACTTTCCGTATCCCAAAAGGAGATCGAAGAGTTTCTTTCCAACGTTCCATTCAATGCACGTGTTAGGCGGCGTTATGCCGCCGCCGCCATCCCCATTGAAGGATTTCCGAAAATTGAGGGTGCCCGGATGTCCACCCAGGAAGGATTTGGAAAGATCCTCAATGAAATTGCGCACTGTGACGCGGCCTTCGTAGACCGCATCATCACCACGTCTCCGGACGTGACGGTTTCGACCAATCTCGGCGCCTGGGTTAACTATCGGAATCTGTTCGCGCGGCAGGCGATGGTCGATGTGTTCCGCGAAGAAAAGGTGGTGAGCGGACAGAAATGGTCCTTCAGTCCATCGGGTCAGCACTTCGAACTTGGTATTGCGGAGAACAATCTATTCTTGCTGCTTTGCGCAGCAGGACTGGCCCACAGCCTTTTCGGCGAGCGGCTCTTGCCCATAGGGACTGTCTACGACCCGTTCATTTCCAGGGGCCTGGATGCACTCAACTACGCTTGCTACCAAGACGCACGTTTCTTGCTGATCGGTACACCATCGGGCGTCACGCTGGCGCCAGAAGGTGGTGCCCATCAGTCCGTCGGCGCGCCACTGATCGGTTTGTCTCAGGACGGGTTGGCGGCTTTCGAGCCCGCCTTTGTTGACGAACTCGGCGTCATCATAGAATGGGCCCTAGAATATATGCAACGCGATGGGGACAGCAAACGCGACGAAACGAATTGGTTGCGCGACGCTACCGGCGGTTCGGTCTACATCCGTTGTTCAACACGGCAAATTGACCAGATTTCTCGTGAGATGTCCGAAGATCTCAAGCGCCAGATTATTAACGGCGCCTACTGGCTTCGAAAACCGGGTCCTAACTGTGAGCTCGTTATCGCCTATCAGGGTGTGATAGCGACTGAGGCAATTGCCGCCGCGGGATTGGCCGGCGAAGATAGGCGTGACATCGGCGTCCTTGCGATAACTTCTTCCGATCGCCTCAACGCGGGGTGGCAGGCCACCCAATCGGAGAGACGGCATGGCACGCCCTCGGCCCGCAGCCATGTTGAGAGGCTCCTTCAGGAAGTACCGCGCAACGCCGCCATCATTACCGTGCACGATGCCCATCCGGCGACGCTGTCCTGGATTGGTAGCGTTCGGGGCCATCGGGTTGCGGCCCTCGGCGTCGAGCACTTCGGCCAAACGGGAACAATCTCCGACCTGTACCGTCATTTCGAAATCGATACCGAAGCGATCCTGACTACTGCCAACGAGGTGCCGCACGGTCGGCCGCTCAGATACGCACCAAAGATATAGCCGGTAGCTGGCATACAAAAGGCATTTAGTTATCTTCCAAAACCATCGGGATTTTTGTCACCCCCTGTGTCACCCCGAGCCAAATTCAAAAAGAAATGAGCTAGAGAGTTATCTCTAATCCATTGAAAAGATTGGGGGGCGATCGGGTGCTGAAAGGTGAACGAAGCCTTTGGAGCGAAAGACGACCTCTAATCATTTAAAACTATTCATAAACCGCTTCAAATACCTAAAATTTTTACCAATACAGATGGTATCCGTTTAGCAGGGTTATGAGTAATGAGTGCGCTGCGCCTTGTTGTCTCCTTTTTGGCCACATGGGAACCGTTCTCTGCTACGCCTGTTATTTGTATAAATATTCATTATTACATAACAAGACATTTATATTACTGGACAGTAGTAGACATTAATACTCACGCCTCCCTCCGGGTTTTTATAAACGTTTGCAGGTCCGGCTCGCTGATCCTCAACTGATGGCCGATGCGATGAGTGATCAAGTCGCCAGCTTCAATCCAGCGCCGTATTGTCTTGGTCGAGACATCCAGTTGCTTGGCTGTTTGTTTGATAATGAACAAAGTAGGCAGGGAATGTACTGGCATCTTGACTTCGTCATCGGTCATGACGGGTTCCCTTGTTGCCTGAACTGGAGATAGAAGAGGAGACGGTGCTGGGACTGGAAGTGCTTTGCGCTGATGCTGATGGCACGGCAAAACATTCCTGAGCTGCCTGGCGGGCGAGCAGGCCGATGAGTTGCAGAGTGTTCGCGGGGCTCTGTCTCGTGGCGCCTTCACGGGAATCGGAATCGGGTCCCTGCCAGGGCTTGGCGCGTCAGTGGCAGCGATCCTCGCCTACGGCTGGGCGCGGCGATCCTCGCGCGACCCGGATGCGTTTGGGAAGGGGAGCCTCGAGGGACTGGCGGCCGCTGAATGCGCCAACAATGCCGAGACCTCGGGAGCGCTCCTTCCGTTCCTCACCCTCGGCATTCCCGGCAGCGCTTTGATTGCCATGCTGGGAGGGGCTTTCCTACTGCACGGGCTGGAGCCGGGACCGCTTCTCTTCGAGGAACACGGCGATAAAATCTACGCCCTTTATTGCGGACTCATCGCCATCAATCTGGTCATGTTGGTGGTCGGACTCGGCGGCATGAACCTCTTCCACTACATAGTCAGGGTGCCTACGGACATTCTCTTTTCCACCGTCCTGGTTCTCTGCGTCGGCGGCGTCTACGCAGTTTCGTCGAGCCTGCACGAGGTGTCGGTGATGTTGATCTTCGGAGTCGTCGGTTACGGAATGCGTAAGATCGACATCCCCATCCCGCCGTTACTCATTGCCTTCCTGCTAGTACCGATGCTTGAGCATTCCTTCCGCCAGGCCCTGCTCATCTCGGGCGGCAGCCTGTGGGTCTTCGTTACCCATCCCATCGCCGCCGGATTCCTTTTCTGCACCGTGGCCTGGGTGATATTTCGGGCTATCCGCAACCAGCGGTCGTGACCTGATGGCCGCAGCTGTCACCGGGTACGAGACCGGTTGCCGGCTGGGCTTCGCCACTCAGCCAGACCACTGGAGGGCGAACCACTGCGTTACCATTCGCCCCTGCACATTCTTGGCAAGAATGACCCCGACCTGGAGGAGGGGGTGCGGGGCCTAAACGAGATCTGGCACTCCCTCGAAGTCGGCTTCAAGCCCTATCCGGTGGGG
>Ga0209403_10007936_pt1 | contig 10330 bp, 8 predicted proteins | sample ArcticOcean_MG_C_8_FD_187440 | JGI IMG/M metagenome (GOLD analysis project Ga0209403, IMG submission 187440) | Marine microbial communities from western Arctic Ocean - ArcticOcean_MG_CB11_86 (SPAdes) (version 2) | ecosystem: Environmental > Aquatic > Marine > Oceanic | place: Arctic Ocean...
CACCCGCCCCAACCCAAGACACCAGTAACCTCTCGCCGCTGGAACTCGCTCGCATGCAGGACGCCAGTGACAACACGGCCGCACCTGCCACCCCCCCCGCTCCTGCCGCTCCTGCCGCCAAAGACAAACCTGACCAGACAGCTCCCGCCGAAACCCAAGACACCGCTGCTGCTGCACCCGCCCCAACCCCCGACACCAGTAACCTCTCACCGCTGGAACTCGCTCGCATGCAGGACACCGGCGGCAACACAGCCGCTGCTGCACCAGACGCCCCGGCTGCTGAGCAGAACGTGGCCGAGGAAACAGCGGTTGAAACCGAAGAGGTGGTCGAAGAGGCTGTGGCAGAGGGCGAGACTGACTCGGCGGCAGCAAACGTCGAGATCCCCGATGCGGAAGGCCCAAACCGAACTGCTGCCATCCTGGCCGCCTGCCGAGCTCAGGACGGCGGCTGAACTGGCCGTCTAAACATACTCGGCCCCCCCGATAGCCCCCCACATGCGCATCGCCTACCTCGACTGCTCGACCGGAATCAGCGGCGACATGACGCTCGCCGCTCTGATCGATGCCGGTGTCGATATCGAACTGATTCGGTCCGGGATCGACTCGATCCAACTCGATGACGTGCGGCTCGAATGCCAATCCGTACAAAAGGGCGGTTTCCGAGCGACTCACGTCCAGGTCGTTCACCCCGAACAGCACGCTCATCGACACATGGCTGATATCGAGGCTCTGCTCGATCGAGCCGATCGGATCACCGAATCCCAGAAAACTCTCGCTCGCGAGATCTTCCTCGCAGTCGCTCGCGCCGAAGCCCACGTGCACGGTGCCACCGTCGACACCGTACACTTCCACGAAGTCGGAGCCATCGACTCGATTGTCGACATCGTCGGAGCCGCCATCGGATTCGATCTGCTCGGAGCCGACATCGTTGTCTGCAGCCCGATCCCCACCGGACACGGACAGATCCATATCGACCACGGCATCTGCACGGTCCCCGCCCCAGGCACCGCCGAACTGCTCAAGGGAATCCCACTCGTCGACGTCCCCATCGAAGCCGAACTCACCACGCCCACCGGTGCCGCCATCGTCAAGACGCTCGCCGATCAATTCGGACCACTCCCGGAAATGACCATCGAGACAATCGGCTATGGAGCCGGGACAATGGACTTTCCACAACGAGCCAACCTGCTGCGATTGTTTGTTGGCTCAGCCGTCGCCTCGCCCGAAACCGACTCCGTCTGCCTACTCGAAACCAACCTCGATGATGTCGGCGGCGAAACGATCGGATACGCCAGAAAAAGACTCGTCGAAGCCGGTGCCCTCGAGGTCTACTCCGTCGCCGCACAAATGAAAAAAGATCGACCCGGCGTCGTGCTCTCGGTCATCTGCCGACCCGAACATCGTGAAACCATCGAATCGATCCTGTTCGACGAAACCGGTACCTTCGGCATCCGACGACACACGATCGAACGGTCCCTCCGACTACGCGAAGCCACAACCGTCGAAACACCCTGGGGAATCGTGGCCGGAAAACGAGGCTGGCGACAAGGCGGTCGCGAACTGTTTACACCCGAATTCGAAGACTGCGCCCGATTGGCCAACGACGCCGGCGTCCCGCTCAGAGATGTCTATCGCGCCGCAGTCGCCGGGTTCGTGACCAACCCACAACTGAAACCGCCCGCAATCGACACTGATCACGATCACGATCACGACCACGACCACGACCACGACCACGACCACGACCACGATCAGAACTAGCGATCAGGTCGGCATCAAGGCGGCGACCGAGTCGGCCTCCATCAAAGGCATTGTCGATCCGTCTTCGATGGCGAGTTCCATCTGAGGATCGATGCCGAGATGCCGGTAAATGGTCGCGGTCAGTTCGGCCGGATCCACCGGGCTGTCGGTCACACTGCCAGCATTGGCGTCGGTGGCACCAACCACCTGGCCACCGGGCACGGCTCCGCCAGCCACCATCGCCGACCAGGCACCCGTCCAGTGATCCCGACCACCTCGGGAGTTCAGCTTCGGCGTCCGTCCAAACTCACCGGTGGCCACAACCAGAGTGTCCCGCCACAGCCCGCGACTGTCGAGATCGTCCAGCAGGGCGGCGGTGGCCTGGTCGAACTGAGGGCAAAGCATGTCGCGGTAATCGATCAACGTCGCCGGAGCAGCTTCGCCGGCGGCATGAGCGTCCCAGGTCACTTGGCCATGCAACCGATCAAACAAGTTGACCGTCACCACGGCCACTCCACGCTCGACCAGCTGCCTGGCCCGACAGCACAGCTTTCCAAAACGAGTCTCACCATAAGCACGTCGAGTCGTGTCCGTTTCGCTGGCAAACACGTCGACATCGAGTCCCGGCAGCTCGGCCGCAGTCGATCCCGAAGTCCGGAACACCTCGGGCACCTGCACGCCAATCTCGGTCGACTCGAACTCCGAACCCAAAAACGCAGCTTCCTGTCCGCGTCCCATCCTGACCCCGGTCCCATCGATCCGACGTGGCAGCACTACCGATGCGGGCACACGACGATTGGGGCCGAGTACACGCGAGGTGACCGATCCGAACGACGGGAAGTCCTGGCCACCGCTCGCCAGTCGACCGGTCTGCAACAACTGCAGGCCAGTTTCGTGAATCGGTGTGGCCGAGTGGTTCAACGAACGGACAATCGACAGGCGACCTGCCCGCTCGGCCAATTTCGGCAGTCCCTCAGAAAACGACACACCCGGCACCGCCGTCGAGATCGCCTTCAGTGGACCGCGGACTCCCGACACCGCACCCGGCTTCGGATCAAACGTCTCCAACTGACTCGCACCACCGCTCATCAGCAGCAAAATTACGCTGCGACCCTCGGTGCCGCCACGACGAGCCAACGCGGCACGCTCGGCAACCGAGAGGCTGACAACGCTCAGTCCACCCACCCGAAGAAAGTCTCGACGCGAAACCACCGATCCGATCCTCCGACCGAACAGTCGTCCAAAAATTCGTCCGGGTCCACGACCCGAATCCTGCCTGCGACCCACCGAGAACATCGCCTCCCCTTGCGGCCTCTGCTCCCGAGACCGTCACCAATCCGAATCCAGTTGTCACTTCAATTGTTGCACCGCTCGAACCCACCACCCGCAACGGACAACCGGCCCCGAACGTCCCTGCCCGGCAACTCCCGACCCGCGAGACTCACCGTGCTCCCAATACTCTACCGTCACCAACCCAGCCTTCAAGCTCTACTCTGTAGCAACCGGGCAAAGTCCTCGCCCCCACCAGTGGCAGCCCACACGCCCAGAATCGTATAACTCCCTCACCACACGTCGGCCGACTCGTGGACCGTCCACGGTCGATCTGACTCGAAATCGGGACAGGCACCCTGCCTGCGACGAGTGAGCCAGTCCCTGGAGTCCACCGCCATGCCTCCCATCACCCGCCGTCAAGCGCTCGCCACCCTGCCAATCATCCTCCCCACCGCACGAGCGGTTCTGGCAGCCGCACCACCCGAGTCTTTCTCGGTCAACGACGCCATCCGTGCCGCCGCCGCCCGAGCTCGACTCTCGATGCTCTTCGAAGGATCGACCCGAAACGACGCCGTGGCCTGGCAAACGGAGTTCCGCAACACTCTCAATCGACTCCTCGGAACCAGCCAACCTCCCAACATTTTCCGCGTCAAACAGGAAGCTCGGTCCACACAACCCGACCACACCCGCCACGACCTACTGCTCGAATCCCCAGGTACCGACAGCGTCCCGGTCTCGCTGCTAATCCCCGCCGACTGGAAACCCGGCCAGAAACGACCCGGTGTCCTGGCCGTCCACGGCCACGGTGACCACGGACATCACCCGGTCGCCGGCAGAACGGATCTCCAGGGCGTCGCCGCCGCCATCAAAACCGCCAACTACGACTACGGCCTGCAACTGGTCCGCCGCGGCTACGTGGTCGTGGCCCCTGGCATGATTCCCTTCGGACGCCGGGTCGACAAGACGAAGTACGGAGGCACCGACCCGTGTGCCACCACCTTCGTTCGCATGCAGGCACTCGGAACTCTCTCGATCACCGCCAATCTCCGAGACCTACGCTGGTCACTCAGCCTGCTCCAACAACGCCCAGAAGTCGACGCCACGCGACTCGGCTGTGCCGGACTCTCGTACGGAGGCCGCATGACCATGCTCGTCTCGGCCATCGACAGCCGTATCAAGGTGGCTGCCATCAGCGGTGCACTCAACTTGCTCCAGGAACGCATCCGCGGCCGCTACAGCTGCGGATCCCAAGTCATCCCCGGCCTGCTCGAATATGGCGACTACTCCGAAATCGGCTCGCTGATCGCGCCACGACATGCCGTCTGGGAAACCGGCTCCACCGACCCCCTGATCGTCAAGACGTGGGACACACTCTTCCGCAACCGGCTGCGAAAGATCTACCAAGCCATGGGCGCCAGCAACCACCTGCTGTTTGATCGGTTCGAAGGAGGACACCGCTGGAACGGACAGTTGGCTTATCCGCTGTTCGACAAGGTCCTCCGAGGCTGACTCAGCATCGGCCTCGATTCGGCTCCGCAGTTCAACGGCCGAACCACACGGCACCAGCCGACACCCGAACGAACGGCCACGTCCGCCGACAACGATTCGGCCACGCCCGCGTCAGGGACCAGCATCCAGATCGTCGGACCCCACGACGATTGGCCAACTCCGCGAATGCCCGCACCCCGAGCCCACTCGACCAGCGACGACATCTGCGGATTCCAATAACAACCACCCTGCACCGAAGCAAACGATTCGCCCACCAATCGGCCGAACTCGTAAAGCCCTTCACCCGTCTCCTCGATGTCCGCCTCACACAAACCCGGCAGCACACTCTGAAACAACAGCCGAGTCAACTCGCCGGTCGTTACCTCCGACATCCCGCCCAAACAGGCAAATGCCTTACGCTCAACCGCTCCCGATACCCCCGCACCAGACTCCGGACCCGCCAGCACAATCCTCCAACCCGAAGGCACATCCACCCGAGACACCAGCGGAGCAATATCGGACTCTTTACGGCTGCCGGCATCGACCAGGAACCCGCCGTGCTCGAAACCGTGGATCCCGATCCCCGAACGCATGCCTCGACCCACTCGACCAGCCAACTCGACCGAAGTCGATGGCATGTCCCAGAGACCGGCCGCAGCGCGGGCGGTTGCCAAAGCCAACTGAGTGCCCGAGCCGAGTCCTGAATGAGCAGGAATCGTGCCGCGAATCTCGATCCGACACCCCCCCAGGTGCGTCTCGCTGCCGCGAACATCCGCCAACCAATCGACCACTCGCTCGATGGCCGCCGCATCGACAACCGACGACTCGAAATCAGGATCGATCACCACGCCATCCACCTGATCCGACACCGCCTGCAGTCTCACGCCCGGGTCCTCGATCATCATCCCCGCACCGCCGAACTGGCGGACGCCGCCGGAACGAATGTCTCCTCGAGCCAACAACCCGAAGTGCAACCGCGATCCGGTGCTGACCGAAAAGGACGCGGGTCGAGTGAGAGCCTCCTTGAGGTAGTCTTCGAGCAAACCGAAAGCCTGCCGCTCGGTCGGGCCAGCCGTCTTGTCGACCACAACCGCCAGCTCGGAGAATTGACGTCTGACCTCCGACACCGGAAGGATGTGCACCCGAGTGGCCAGGATCGCAGCTTCGAGCACGGCGTGACGAGCCCGATGCAGGCCGAAGTAGTCCCGGATTCGACCCGAATGGACAATGCGGGCCGTCAATCTGGTCCGCTCGGTACTGGTATCCGCCTCCTCGATCCGAAACTCGTACCAGCGGCACGCTCCGGCAATCACCTGGCCGGAGACCTCCTCAGCCGAAAATAACTCGGGCAGTGGGTCCACAGTCCCGATCGCCGCCCGAGCCAACAGCAGCACATCGTCGGTGACATGGAACACCCCTTCAGGATGCTCCAACAGGTTGGCCAGCGTCGTCGATGACTGGAATGGCCGCAGCACCAAGGTCGACATCTCGTCGTCAACGATCGGCCCCATCGGGGCCAGGTTAACCTGCCCCGCACCCGAAACAGTCGTCACCAGCCCTTCCAGAATCATCTCCGCAGCCTAGCACCTGCAGACACGACTTGCAGCGCAACCCGGCTCCAACTATCGGTTGACCCCGATGTAGAAACTGAAGATTCGCTTGTCGTCCAGATCCTGCTGGATCAATGGGATGCCCCAGTCGACCGCGATCGGGACCGGACCCATCGCCGCAATGGTGACTCGTAAACCCGCACCCAGAGTCAATCGGAAATCGTCAAACGCCACGCCTTCTTCGATCGTGCCGAAATCGGTGAACACCACCCCCGAAATCATCTCGTCGGCCGTCACCGGGAACTGATACTGCACACTTCCCAACGCCATCCACTGGCCACCGATGCCAATGGTGTCGAAGCCCGGCTCGCGTGGTGTCACGCCACGGAAATCAAAGCCACGGAAACTCTGGTAACCGCCGGCAAAGAACCGCTCGTAAATCGGCGTGCTGTCACCCGTCCAGCCCAGCTGCGACGAGAGTGACAGCACGTGCCTGCCGTTTCCATCGGGACGCTCGTGAAGAGTGAAATACTGCTTCGCGTCGCCTCGGACCTGAGGAAACGAGAAGTCGCCGAACGCCTGCTCGTAACTGGCCTGGTAGAAATGTCCCTCGGTCGGCAAAAACGCGTTGTCGCGAGTGTCATGGGTCACCGCCACCTTGCCCGACGTGAACCACGTCTTGCCCAAAGCTTCGGTTAACAGTTGAGGCGGCGGGTTGACCGCCGGGTTGTCGATCTCGACCTCCTCGAGACGCAACGATCCTGCCACTGACCACTCGCGAGTGATCTGACGGCCCAGAGTGACTCGACCACCCACGCGGTGCTCGTCCCAGTCGTAGAAAAATCGCTGGTAATAAAAACCAGCGACACTGAGCGAAAAATCGGTGTCCAGGAAATAGGGGTCCGACCAGTTGAACAGGTAACGACTGAAGTAATATCCGGGCATCGCCTCGATCCGGAACCGCTGTCCGCCGCCACGGAATGCCGTTCCGTCGGCAATGTCCTGGAAGCTGGTCGGCAACCGCAACAGGTCGAAGTTGTTCTCGTCGAGCACAATCGACCCGATAACTCCTGAATCACTGTTCACCCCGGCTCCGAACATCAATCGACCGGTCCGAGCCTCAGTCACATCGACATCGATATCCAACAATCCGTAATTGGGATCGGTCAAGGCCCGACCCAACGACCCGAACGGATCGCCCAATGGCGAGTTCTCAAGAATCGGGTTGAACGGCAGGGCAGACTGAGGCAGTTCGCGACTCTGGCCGCGAACGACAGGCGAATCGCCGGTCACGACGTCTGTGAGCAACCGGTGTGAGGTCTGAATCAGAGTCCGCGTCGATGCCACCGCCGATGAAATGGAATCGGATCGTTGCACCAGTTTCCGGCGAGTTGACCGAGTTGGATCGCTGCCGGGCCGGACGTTGTCGTGATGAGTTCGAGGGATGAGACCCGAGAGTGGTTCGGCTTGAATTTTCCGGGGCACCAACTCGTCGGGCTCCAATGGCCGCACACGAATCCGAGGCCCTCGCATCGGGCCTCGCTCGAAAATCATGCCCGCCAACCGACGCTCGCTGCGACGGATCAGCTTCGGGTCGGCCAGTTCACCGGGTTGGAACAACAGCCGATTCAGGACAACGGTTTCCTTGGTGTGAGGGTAATCGCCGTGAAAATGAACGTCGATCGGACCGATCAGGTAAGGCCGGTCCTCGTCAATCTCGTAAATGACGTCGACCATCCCCGCAGCCGACTCGTCGAAACGCGTCAATGGATCCACCTTGGCAAACAGGCGACCCAAACTACCGTACTTCTCCTTGATCCGTCGCACGTCGGCTGCAAGATGCCGCTGGTTGAACGATTCCCCCTCGACCAACTCCGAATCCACCTCCAACTGCTCGGTCGAATACACGGAGTTGCCTCGCAGAGTGATACTGCGAACCGTGTACTGTCGACCCTCGTCAATCGTGTACTCGATCGTCAGGTTGGAGTCGCCAAGTCGGAAGGGGTTGTAGAGAACATCGCCGGTCATCACGCGGTGCGTGATCTTGACGTCGAAGAAACCCAGGCCGCGGTAGTAATTCGACAGACCTCTCTTGTCCTCAGGAATCGTCTTGGGGTCGAACTTGCCACCGAAGAAGTCGAAGCCGAGCATGGCTCGCTTCGTGGTGATCTTGGTCTTGAGAATTCCGGCGGTGGCGTAACGGTACTCGTTACCCACGAAGGTCACGTCGAACACGACGACCTTCTGGCCCTCGACAATCCCAAACACCACGTCCCGATCGCCTCGCTCGCCACCGGTGACCAGCTTGAGCTTCGCAAACGGGAATCCCTTGTCACTGTAAAACGCCTCGAGACGACGCAATGCCTCACGGTTGGCACTGATGTCGAACGGACTACCCACTCGCAACCCAATCGCCTCGGACAATTCGTCGTCGTCCAGTCGCGAGTTGCCGTCGTAACGGATCGCACGGATCATCGGTCGCTCGACCAACCGGTACACCAGCAACCGGCCGCCCGGCTTCATCGGATCCGCCCGGTAAATCGGTTCCACGCTGAAAAACCAACGCGTGGCAAACAGCCGCCGCACATCCTCGCGGACCTGGGTCTCGGTCACATTCCGTCCCGCCTGGACTCGCAACAATCGCCGGATGTCGCCGTCACTGATCGATTCGTTGCCCTCGATCTGAACAGCCGTCACAGGCCGCTCGGCAATCGTATCGGACGAGTCGGACGAGTCGGACGAGTCGGATACGCCGGTCGACAACAACCGCGGAGGCGATGTCAACTCGGGCGATTGACCACGGACCATCGGCCCGCCCTGGCAACCCAACTGGAAGACCAAGGGAAACAGCATCAATGCGATCAAGAACCCAGCCACGCCTTGCGGGCGCAGGTTTCGATCACGCAGGAGGACCGCCATAGCGGGTCTCACGGAATAGGATCTGGTGGGAGACGAGTGAGATAACTCGAAGAGATCGCGTATGTAGTGCAATCCTGCCGACGCAACAACCCGAATTCTTCGTCATCTACAACCGATCCCAATCCACACAAATCGGCCGCCCTCACCGCCCTCACCGCCGTCACCGACCAACCGCAGCCGCCAGAATCGGCCAGCACTCGCCGACTCCAAAGACGCTCACGACTCCAACAACTCGCCAATCCGATAGATCGCTTCGGTGTCGAGAACCTGGTCATTCGAGTCGAACAGACGCTTCAGAGCAGCCGTGTGGATCTGCATCTTGGTGCCGCCGACACCGATCGCACCGTAACGCACCACTCCACGCGCCTCGACCGCCTTGTCTGTCATCTCGACACCCTCGATACCCAGTGGCGGCACGGCGTTGAGATCGATCGCCACCTGGATATCCTTGGCCGCCGCCAAGGTCTCGGCCGATACCAACTGCACACCCGTGGTCCCGGCCGCAATCACCGTCGAAGCCCCCGACAACGCCGACGACACACTCTCGGCATCTCCCGTGGCAACCGCTTCGAGTGTCACACCCTCGAGCCGTTCAGCACCAAGACGACCGGCAATCGTTTCGCACGCCTCCCCTGCTCGCTCGACACTGCGGCTCCCCACCCGCACAACAGCACCCTCCAACGCCAACAACTCGGCCACACGAACTCCAACCGGACCGGTCCCACCCAGCACCACAGCCACTGAACTCGACAAAGGGATATGCCGACGAGCACGCAGGACCGCAGCCGCGGCCGTCGTGTTTGAACCGTTCGCGTCTATCATGACCGAAACACGCATCGGACCGAAAAAAGCCGACTGCACCGCCGCGAATACTCGCTCGCCAGCCTCAACGTCGCTGCCGCCCACGAAAATCGCCGTGCTCGAAAGATCGGCGATCCCCCGTGTGAAAATCGTGCCGTGTACCAGCGACTCGACCGTCTCGGCCGTGACACCACCATAGGCAAACAACTCGTCAACACCCGCGTCAACTGCCACCACCCGGTCGAATACACTCGGCTGCTCGTCAGTGTCGAATTGCACCAGGATCGACTTCATCGACTCGTCACCTCCAACACGTCCATACAACAGCCCAAACCGAATAAAACCGCCCGGTCCTCTCGTGACAAGAGAACCGGGCAGAGTCCTTGACGCTCAGAATTCCGAAGCGACCCGGCAACTCATTCGCCACCTCCGCCAGCGTCTCCACCGCAGTCACCGCCAGCGTCTCCGCCAGCGTCTCCGCCAGCGTCTCCACCGCAGTCACCGCCAGCGTCTCCGCCAGCGTCTCCACCGCAGTCGCCGCCAGCGTCTCCACCAGCGTCTCC
>Ga0209403_10007937_pt1 | contig 10330 bp, 9 predicted proteins | sample ArcticOcean_MG_C_8_FD_187440 | JGI IMG/M metagenome (GOLD analysis project Ga0209403, IMG submission 187440) | Marine microbial communities from western Arctic Ocean - ArcticOcean_MG_CB11_86 (SPAdes) (version 2) | ecosystem: Environmental > Aquatic > Marine > Oceanic | place: Arctic Ocean...
GGTGGCCGAACGGTGGCCGAACGGTGGCCGAACGAGTACGCAGAAGTACGGAAGTAAGTACGCAGAAGTACGCAAGACAAAGAGAAGCCCCCGACCGGGAAGGGAATCTCGGTCGGGGGCTTCAGGGGTTGACGGGGGTTCGCCGTTGAAGGCGGAAGGGTTGGCGTTACCCCGTCCGACGCATCTTGCGTCCTCGCTTGCCTGCTGAACGGGCATCCAGCAGATTGTTCATCTTGGCGACCAGTTGCTTGGGAAGCTCGGAGGCTTCGCCGTACACATAGTCGGGGAATAGGTCTGTGACGTAGCAGGCTCCGCTTCCGATGCCCACGCCGATGACGTGGATGCCTGCTTCCTTGGCAAGCCGGATCTGGCGGCGAATGACCGGCTCATGTCCACCATCGGGGCAGCCGTCAGTGATGACGAACAGCACTCGGTAAGCCTCTCGGCGGGTGTTGAGAGCGTCCAGAGCGAACTGGATGCCATCGGCCATCGGGGTTGAACCCTCGGCGATGGTGTTGGCGAACCGCCACTTGACTGACTGGAACCGCTCGTCGAAGCCCTTGAACACGTCGTTCCGAACACCGTGGTAGCGATGGTACTCCTTGCCATAGCCGTCTCGGGGTCCACGGTAGCTATCGTAGTCACCGTAGTTGCCGTTTCGGAATCCGCTCACCTGCGTCTTGACTCCCAAGGAATCCAGAGGCTCGGTGATCGCCATCAGCATACGGGTGGCGTCCTTGAGCAGCCCGCCCATCGAGCTTGACTCATCAAGGACAACCGCAGCCGCCATGCTCGTATCGAACTGGTCGTCTCGGTCGTAGTATGCACGGTCGGGGGTCTCGCCACTTCGGAGAGCGCAGTAGCTATCTACCAGCATACGCTCGGAGAGGTCACGCCCTTGCCGCACACCATGAACCGTGTGGGTCATCTCCATCGCCTTGACGATGTTACGGAGACGGGCTCGCAGGTATGAAGCCTCGTCCTTGACGCTTGTCAGGACTCGCTTGGCCTTGCGGTCGTCTTCGCCCTGACCCTTGTAGGTCGGGGAGATAAACTCAACGCTGTCGAGGTTACGGTCGTAAGGCTTGTAGCGGCGTTCGCCGTCCTCCACCGAACCCTCTCGGATCTCTTCCTTCTCGACCTCGGCATCGAACTCCTGGCCCAACGCATCGTTGTTGTCGAGCATCCCGTCAGTGCCGTCCTTGCCGTCCTTCAGTGCTTCCTGCACGAAATCTTGGTACTCGGTACGGTCGGGGTTGTCACCCACATCACAGTGGCCGCCACCCTGGTTGGAATCGTTCTCTTGGGTCGGGTCAAATCCGCCCTCGGTCTTATCATCGATCTTGGCATCGTGGTCCTTGGCAGACTCGTCCTTGGCTGGACCTTCGTCTTCACCGGGCTCACCGTCTTCGTCGGAGTCGGAATCCTTGTCGGAATCCTTGTCGGAATCCTCGCCCTCGGCGTCCTTGTCGGAATCCTCATCGGACTCGTCACCCTCGGAGCTACCCTCGGACTCGTCACCCTCTTCGTCGGTGTCCTCACCCTTGGAGCCTTCGCCCTCGGTATCATCGTCGGACTCGTCATCGGACTCGTCGGAACCCTCTCCCTTGCCGGAACCCTCTTGGGGCTCAAGGTCGGAATCGATGTTGTCGCCTTCGCCCTGACCATCGCCTTCAACGATCTCGACTTCCTCTTGGTGTCCACAGACCGTACAGGTCAGCAGAGCGTGGCTCTCGTCCTTGTTCCCGTAGTATCCAGCCTTGGCACGGATACGGAGCTTATCAGCGGAGGCACCGCAAGACGGGCATACGGTCTTACCCTTGCCTTCACCCTCGCCTTCACCCTCGCCTTCACCCTCGCCTTCACCCTCGCCTTCTCCATCGGAGATCTCGGCGAGCAGGATCAGTACGTCCATCGCCAGCCCGATGCAGCCCATGTCGTCTGCACGGTCCAGAGCGATGGCTTGACGCAGGTACGGGGACAGGGGACCGTCGAGAACCAATGCGGTAGCCTCGGGGCTTTCCTCGCCATACTTGGAGAGCGCAGCTTCCTGCTTTGTAGTCTTGTAGCCAAGCCCAACGTCACGGAAGACGGAGCAGACAGTCGTCATGGCGTTGCTCGTCGGCATCCCGTGGGCTCGGGCGTTCTCTCGCCCATCGGCCTCAAGGTCGAGGATGAAGTCTTGGAGATCGGCCATCTTGTTGCGGGTTCCTGGGAACTCGGCGCAGCCAAGACGCTCGATACGGATGTCTTCGATCAGGTTCGACCACTCCATGAGCAGCTTGTAAAACTTGCTCCAGTCGTCCACCTGTGCCCATCGGGGCAGGATGATGGAGACGCACTCATCGACGCTCAACTCACGTCGAGCGGAGTAGAGCGTGTGCCATGCTTCGTGGTAGCCACCACCCACCAGAGCCATCGCCGTCCGGTCGGATAGCTTGTCGGGGGTCGATGCGATCACAATCGCCGGGGCGGGAACATGCTCGCCATTGGCGGCATAGACCCAACGCTCAACGTCAGTATGGGTTGGGATGCACTCGGGGTTTTTGTGAGCCCACTCGCACATGAGGGACAGCACCTTGCGTCCGGTCCAACGGTCCTTGTTGTAAAACCGATGTCCCTTGTCCACAACGGGTCGCCGGATGCCTACTGGCAGTACGGCATTGACCGTCTGTTCGTGCGTAGCTTTGATTGCGTTACGCTGCTGGATGTTTAGTTGACGTGTCATTGGTTTCCCTTCCTATGAACCTTCGATGTGCCCTTCACTCTGTCTACCCTGATGGATCGAAAAGTAACCGGATAAACTTGGAGACCTACCACGAACCAAAACCGACTTTCCCGAGCTTGGGAATGACCTCTGACTTACAACCAACCTAATGGATGCAGGGTCTCTCGACTGTGCCGCCCTACTGTCAGGTGACAGCTTTGGTCCGTGCGGCGGATACTCCAAGTTTTCAAGGAACCTTTCGTCCTCCTGTAATGCCTACCTCCGGGGATCGAAAAGTAACAAGGAGTTCGGAGCTACGTCGATTGAGCCGAAGCGCAGCATCCTCCGTCCTTCACAACGCCTACCTTGACGGATCGAAAGGTAACAAAGTTTCTGGAAGTTTCACTTACGCGTGCGCGTGTATATAAGGATGCTGTACGCACGGGGGGTTTCTTCATCCCGGCCCCCACAAACTTTCATGCGAAAGTTTGTTACTTTCAGATACCCGGGGGTAGACGGTGTGACGGTGGCAGTGAGTCACTCGTTGAGTCGATGAAGGCTGCGACTCGCAAACGTAAGGTCAGCCCACAATCGATGTTACTTTCCTGCCCCCCAGGGTAGGCGTTGTGAAGGAGGACGAAGCCCAGGCGAAGGGACGACGCTGCGATGTACTTACCCGTGAAGCACTCCGTCGTGAGCAGTTCAAACTGCATTTCCCCACCTTGGACTTTTTCCGTTACTTTCCTGCCCGTCAGGGTAGACATTGTGGACGGGGCAGACGCCCCTTGAATGGAGACACGAAGCACCCAAAAAAGAGTCACCGATAGGCGGTTACTTTTTGATGCCCCAGGGTAGACAGGGTGTAAAGACAATCTGAATCTCAACACCCCATACCGGGGCAGAAGGTCAGGAGAGGATCAACATGGCGACACGAACCACCAAAACCAAAGGCAAGAGCAAGGCTGACCCGAACAAGGTCACCTGCGCTGTCTGCGGCTACGAGGATTACTACCTCGCAGACCATCTGTTGGAGGCCCACGGGCTCTCTGTCGAAGAGTACGTCAAGCAAAACGCTGGGGCCGAGACGGTTTCCAACGCTCTGCTCGACGCATACAACAGCGAGAAGGGCAACCCTCGACGCAGCGGGCCTCCGGTCCCTGGCGAGTTGACCGTCGAGTTCGCAGGCATCGAGTTCTCCGTGAACGTAGACGTGCCCGAGTCGGAGTGTCTCCCCTGCCCGTCTCACTACAAGATCCCCGAGCATGGCGATCTTGCCCGTGACATGAAGCACGCTGCTATCAGCATGAAGCAGCTTCGCTCCATCTACGTGCATGGTCTCCAGGGCTGTGGCAAGGACGCCTTTTTCCACTACTTGAGCGCCAGCCGTCGCATCCCCGCCAAGGTGTTCACCATCGAGCCGGGAACCGACATTCGCTCTTGGTTTTTCAGCCGCTCGTTCGACAAGGACGGAACGGCTTGGGACGAGGGCGAACTGCTCAAGGCTCTCCGTGACGGTTACAAGACCGCTACGGGCCGAGTGGTGCCTTACATGATCCTCATCAGCGACTTCGACCGTGCGGACCGAGCGCAGGCCGAGAGCCTTCGACTGATCCTCGATTCGATCCAGGGTCGAGTGAAGGGTCCAGCAGGCGTGACCTACCCGGTGCTTCAAGGCACCCAGGTTGTGATGACTGGCAACAGCGCAGGTGGTGGAGACACCCGAGGTCGCTGCATCAGTGCCAACCCCATCGATTCCAGCCTCTTCGACCGCATCGACCGGATCTTTGAGTTCCGTTGGATGGACTGGCTCGATGAGGTCGAGATCTGCAAGGCCAAGTTCCCTCTGCTCACCGAGAAGGCTCCCGAAGCCCTTGGGATGGCGGGGAAGGCTGTCACGAAGATCCGTGAGGCGATCTACAACGAAGACCTCTACTGTGAGTTCAGCCACCGAGCAGTCTGCTCCTGGCTTGGACATGCCGAGGATATGCTGTACTGCACGGGAACCACGTCACAGGCGGGAACCCTGCTCCGCAAGGCTGCACGGGCCGTACTCGACGGGATGCCCGACGAAGAGACCCGTACAGGCGTCCGACGCATCATGGACCCCTTCCTCAAGGGTGGCGCACTCGACGAGGGCGACACCTCACACATCAACGACGGAAGCCTCCACGAGAGCTTTTAGACCCGAGTGGTAACACACCACCAAGGAGATTGAACATGGCACGTAAACGAGCACAGGGGCTTTCAGCCCGAGACTTCCGAAACCCCCTACTCATGGTCCTGGGAGACTTGAGCTACGGTGTAGCTGGACGCTGCATCTACTTCAAGGACACCTACGGTCCCGTCTGCGAGAAGATGGGGATCACCGCTGACCAGTTTGGGTCACAGCCCTCCACGGGCAAGCTGTGGGTCCATCAGTGGATCGGCTTCGCCTTCAAAGCCCTCAAGGCTCCCAAGGAAGGCATGACACAGCCCGGTCGCAAAGGTCGATGGGCACTGACCGACAAGGGTCTGGCCGAGTACCTGCGGTTGCAGGATGGTGGATCGAGCTTCGTGGTCGCCGCTACTGTCGCAGCCGCCTCCGAGCCCGATCTGGCGCAGATCCAAGCCAAGGTGATCGAGAACGCCACACCCGGCGGGATGTCGCTGATCTTGGGTGGACGGACCCCTACGGACGACTACCACGTTGATCCATACATCCGGTCTCTGGCGATCTTGAACACCCGATGCTTCGGCAACTACTCTGCCAAGTCTCGTACCTGTGGCAAGTGTCCTCTGGCGGGACGTTGCCAAGCCAAGATGAGCATGGACCTGTCGGTCCTCGCCTCTCTCTGGCGGGACAACGAGCGCAGGGCAATCGAGGAAGCTGCCATGCCCAAGGCTACCGAGGTCGATCCGTCTACCGTGCAGGAACCTACCCAGGCCGAGCTACCCGAGGGTGCTGACTACGTGATCGCCGCCATGCCATCGATCTGTGTCCACTGCGGAGGCAAGGTCGAGAAGGGAGCCCGCACTATCTGGCTCCCCGAGACGGGAACCTTCCACACGACCTGCCCGGTCGCCAAGGCATAAGCCACCAGGGCAGACCCCAACCGAATCGTTGGGGTCTGTCCAGGCTAAGGAGTGAGACAATGGATGACGAGACCATCATCAAGCGAATCCAAGTGATCAGCGAGAAGCATGGGTGGAAAGACACCGATGCCATCTCTGCCGATGAAGTGGAGTCCCGACTGCTGACTGTCAGCAAGGAAGACCCTGAACTTGGGAAGTACCTCTTCGAGAAGATCTCCGCAGAGCCGGAGAAGGAGACACCATGAGTAACTACACAGAGACCATCAAGGGAGCACTGGCTGCTCTCGACGGCCACCACCCAGATGACATGGGTGAACTTGAACTGACTGAACAGGTAGAGCTTGGTGCTGCCCTATGGGACATCATCAACCGTGCTGGCAAGCTCATCGACCCCATCAAGGAACGCTTGCGCCAGGAAGCCATCGAACACCTCAACGGTAACGAAGGTGCCCATGAGTTCGTGGGAGTCAACGGTGGGAAGGCTACGGTCTTGATACCCAAGGCCAGTACCAAGGTACGCAAGGGTGCAGACATGGAAGCACTCAAGGAGCACATGGGTGAAGACCTGTTCGACCAAGCCTTCACCACTACCATCTCGTACAAGGTCAAGCCTGGACTCAGCGACTCGGCGACCAAGATAGCTGCCTCGTTTGAGGTGGACTCCCTCTTCAATGTCATCGAGATCAGCGAGAACACCCCCCGTGTCAACTTCAGACGATGAGGTAACGGGAGTGGTAGTCACAGCTACCACTCCCACCCCACCACTACTATGATCTTACTACCACCAGGACATTCTTCACTCCTCCCTCAATCACCAACCAGTGATGGTAGTAGTGGTAGTGGTAGGAGGGGCGGACCCCACCAGGGCACAGAGCCCGTGGTAGACGGTCAAGCCGTTGGGGGTAACCCCAACCGCAGCCCCCTGACCAACAACAGTCTGTCATGGGCTGTCATGGGAGACTCCAACGAGCACCCCAGGATGGTTGTCCCCCAGGCCACACGTCCTACCTACACGCACAGGGGAGAGGGGAGCGATGCCCAGGAGGGTGTCTACTACCACCACTGGAGCGTTCTGGGGGGAGGCTGAATGAGTCCGTTACTTTTCGGTGGCCCGAGGTAGACGCTCTGAGGGTTGAGGTCCATGTCGGTTGGAAATAACCGTATGGAAAACCGGTGGGGGGGTACCCCCGGGTCAAAAAAGCCGGATTGAACCTGCGTTGAAAAAGGAGCCCTAATCTTGAAACCAGTGCTGGAAGCTAAACCCCCAACTGACCAAAACCGCCCGGTAATCGGGGGGCATTTGGTAAGCGGAATCAAAAATCCCCAGTTTTTCCTGGGGTTGGATTTGGCGATTACAACCCAAAGGGGGGTGCTTTTGGCAAACTCAAGAGTAAGACCCAATAGAGGATCACGTTTTGCCTAATCGAGTATTCAGACACAGGCCGGAAGACACTGGGAATCTCATACCCCTCCTTGTGGTGGGTGGTGAGGAATCCCTGGTCAACGGCAACTTGAAGAGGAAGCTGGAAGGCTTGGGCCTTCATCCGTCACACCATGTCACCAACATGAAGGTGGTGGAGTCGATACCCCATGACTGCCAAGGCGTGCTCATCATCACGGATATGTGCAAGCACAGCCTCTCAAACTCTGCTGTGGAGCTTGCCAAAAAGAAGGGCTTGCCATTCGCCGCTGTGCAGAGGAAGTGGTCGCAAGCCATCGAGCATATCGAGTCTGCCTTCGCCAATCTGATTACGAAACCGGGGGATGAACCCCACAAGGCACCGGAGATTATCCCCATGCCCGATCCCGAGAAGCTCCAAACCTGGGTGGTGGCATACATCACGCAACAGGTGGTAGAGGCCAAAGACCCTCCATCCCACGACGAGATTCGGGGCGCTGCTGCTGCCCATTTCAATATCCCGCAACCAGAGAGGCTTGGATTGACGAACATGGCAATCAAGCAAGCCTCTGTTCAAGCCTACCGACGAATCACCGACACTCAACATAAGGTTGAAGATCCTATGGAACACGCTCGCAACCTCCCTGCTGCTGACCAAGTGCGTGAAGCTGCTCGTATGATCATCTTGGAGAACCCCGAGGTTCTGCTTGGTGCCCGCAGGACCGCCGTCAAGCAAGTACGTGATCTCGCCGGGACACCGGAGGTCAAAAAGTGGGCTGGGAAACGCATCGAGAAGATCTGGTCAGAGGAAGCAGGCCGAATCCAAGGCTCATGGTTCCGTCTCCAGGGTACGACCGGGGACACCGAGTTTAGGGCCGAGGTCGATGCCATGCGGAACAAGTGGATCTACCGCATGATGTCTTCGCAGTGGGCGAAAGATGGAGTCTTCCCCAAGGTCGCAAAGATCATGGAAGACTCCAAGACCATCTTTGGGAGATCGGTCCACGGGTCCGTCGTGAAAGCTATCCGAGAGTTGATTCTCGATGGCAAGCCCATGCCGTCCGAGACCATGCCACCGGTCATTCCGACCCAGGTCGGAATCAAGGACGTGCAACAGGCCGTCGTTGAGACAGACTCTCCCGAGCACCCGAAGGTGCAGGAAGCCCTCGACCAGTACGACCACCTTGGCAACCACGCCCATTCCGTAGGTGAGGTGTTAGCCGACTTTATGCAGGGCTATCACACGTTGGGCAGTGCCCTTGGCGTGTACCACGGCTGGTGCAGAGACAATAACGTCGAGCCCCGCATCAAGTCCAAGGACCACTTCGGCAACCTCGTCCGTGATGGGCGGATCAAGAACGGGACGAAGATCCCACATCCGACCAAGACAAACCACAGACCCGTGTGGGGCGTTCAATCAGCCGACATCATCGAGTGGGCGAACGAGTACCACGCAAAAGACACAGGAACCGACGTACCCGAACCCCAAAAATCGACCTCTACCGAAAATGGCTCCGCTGGCGCTACGCCCAAGGCTGGCGCTACGCCCAAGGTGGAACCGGAAGCGAGAATCAACTTCATGGAACTGTCCAACCTTTCACCAGACGACATGGCCTTTCTCATCGTCGAGGAAAACGCCAAGAGCGCCAACCGAGCGTTCTCCGCTGCCTTCACGGACTTCCGTGAGCAGATGGCCCGAGCCACCGAGCAACAGATGGCGAGCCTTCGGTCCGATCTCAAGGCCGAGATTGCCGATGAGAACCGGGCTACGTTGGAAGGGCTCAATGACGCTTTCGTGACTACCTTCACAGGTATGGCTACGACCATCGCCAAGCTCTCGGATCTGCTTGAGACCCAGAGCGTCCATCTGTTCGACCTGACGGCACAGATCGCTGACTTGAAGGACAACATCCCTACCGTCCCGACCATCGTGACGCCCGAGGGAGTAATCCGTGACCCGAACATCGAGTACATCGTGACCCGCTCGGCAGAGAGCACTGATTCATCCCCCAGCATCAAGTCCCTTGCGGAAGCAGGGCTTGTTGTGACGGTAACTGCAAAGGAGCAAACCCATGAGCACTAACCCCGTCAAAATCCCAACCAATGACACCCTCAATGGTGGAATGGTACGTCTCGGAATCGACCGCCCGACAGGCCACTGGTTCTGTCAGGTCTATGACGAGAAGACCACGCCCGTTGAGACCCATAATGAGATCGACCGTGATGGCGTGATGGGCATCATCCGCAAGTACGGCGACATGGAGAACGTCTACACCAAGAACGTCCTCCGTGCCGTGTCCCTGGACCTCGATCCATCCACACTGCCTGTCGGCTAAAGGAGAAAACCGTGCTGGTAGATGACTCACAGAAGTCCCTCTCGGACCCGATGCTCGACGCCCAGACCTCACATCCAAACGCCAACAAAGCCCAGGAAGCCCGTAAGGCTTGGGTGGTGTACTGCCAGAGCAGAAATGCCAACGGCGAGAAGCGATCCGCAGACGGCTTCGATCCCATTGAGGGTGACCTTCGGCCCGAGGAACGAGTTGCGATGCTTGCACGGTGCTTCCCGGTCCTTTGGGACAAGCCCTGGTGCAACCCTTTCGATGCCGCACAGCTTGACGCCTGGGCCTCGGAGAACCGTGATCGCCTCTCGCATGGTTCTTTGTGCGCCATGCAGTTCCTTCTGTGGCTTTGGGGGGGTGACAGAGAGTGGAAGTTGGGTAAGTTCAACATGCGCTACGCCTGGGGGCGTTGGGACGCTGATCAACGACTGGCTTGGAAGCTGTGGGCTTCCGAACCTTACTTCCCATAGGAGACCCTGTGCCGCACCAAACAACGTCTGATAGGAACCAAACAATGGCTGATAGCCTGCCCATAGTCATGGACACCATCAAGGGTGTCTTGGACGAACACGGACCTTTGGTCCTTGCCAATGCCCTTCGGAAGTTGGGATGGGAAGGTCGGGAACTCGACAAGGTGGTCGAAGCGAACACCCTTGAAGAAATCCACCAGCACGACCTGTTCGATACGCAGGCTGATCTAAAGGTTCATGCCCCCAACTGGTGCGGCACCGAAGCAGCCAATCGAAGCCTCGACTCGTTGCATGATTACAACGGTGAGCACCTGACCACCGAAGAGATTGTCCATCGTGA
>Ga0209403_10007938_pt1 | contig 10329 bp, 7 predicted proteins | sample ArcticOcean_MG_C_8_FD_187440 | JGI IMG/M metagenome (GOLD analysis project Ga0209403, IMG submission 187440) | Marine microbial communities from western Arctic Ocean - ArcticOcean_MG_CB11_86 (SPAdes) (version 2) | ecosystem: Environmental > Aquatic > Marine > Oceanic | place: Arctic Ocean...
GGATATTCTGTCTGGATTTAAAAATCTTTCAAAAATTAAATCAAATTTAATTGGGTCAATATCTGTTATTGAAAGAGACCAAGCAACTAAAGAACCTGCACCTGAACCTCTACCAGGGCCAACAGGTATATTGTTTTTTTTTGCCCATTTTATATAATCTGAAACAATAAGAAAATAACTCGGATATTTCATCTTACAAATAATGTCTAATTCATGATTTAATCTTTCTTCGTAAATGCGTTTAATTTGATTCTTATCTTTGTCTTTATTTTCAGCATAGACATAGTTTTTTAACTTTTCACTTAATCCTACTCGGGCTTCATCAATCAATAGCTGATCAACATTTTGTGCTTCGTTAGTTTGAATATTAGGTAAAACTGGCATGGAGTTAGTGGGTCTGTAAGAAATCCTTAAATGAAAATTCTGATTATTTATTAATGCTTCAGGCACATCATTAAAAAGCATATGCATTTCTTCAGAAGTTTTTAAATAATGTTGATCTGAATATTTTTTCCTATCTTCAATGTTAACATATGTTTTTTCACCTATACATAGATAAGCATCATGCGCTTCATGCATATCTTTTGTTAAATAAAAAACTTCGTTAGTAGCAATTAAAGGAAAGTCAAATTGTTCAGAAAAATCTAGTAAAAAATTTTCATACAATTTTTCACCAACATCATTATGTCTTTGTAGCTCTAAATAAATATTATCTTTAAATATTTTCTTAAATCTTTTTAAAAGGATAGATAAATCACCTAGTAGATTTTTAGAAAATATTTTTCCAAAAAAACCATCGAATGAGCCAGTTAATAATATTACGCCTCGATGAAACTCTTCAATATCTTCAATTTTACAATGAGGTTCTTCATCATCATTTATATCTAAAAATGATTTTGAAGAGAGTTTTATTAAATTTTTATATCCCTGTAGGTTTTTAGCAAAAAGAGGTATTTTACCTACAAAGTTTTTATATTTAATATTTATTTGAGTCCCGATAATAGGCTGTGTCTTAGCTTTAGCCAGTAGTTCCGAAAATTCTAAAGCTCCGCAAAGATTTTTTGAATCGCATAATCCCACTGCTTTTATCTTGTTTTCTTTGCAGTGTTTAGCTAGATCGGCTGTTCTTAAAGCTCCTTCACAAATTGAATATTGGGTATGAATTTTAAGGTGAGTGAATTCTTTTTTGCTTGTAACTTCATTCATTTTTAGATTTAAATAATTTTTTAGTTATAATACCATCTAAAATATTTAACTTATAGTCTGCTTTGTTTGATAATTCTCTATTATGGGTTGCATAAATAATTGCCCTTTTTTGGGACTTAAGCTTTACGAATAATGAAAATATTTCCTTGGCAGTTTTTGTATCCAGGCTTCCAGTAGGTTCGTCGGCCAAAATCAGGGCTGGCTCAGTAATTATTGCTCGAGCCACAGCAACCCTTTGTTGTTCACCGCCGGACAATTCACTTGGAAAATGATTTGACCTATTAGATAAATTTACTAAAGTTAATGTTTTTTTTGCTTTTTTTAATGAATCTTTTCTTGAAAATCCATTATTTATCAATGGAATCATTACATTTTCAATAGCCGTAAAATCACTAAGAAGATTATGGTGCTGATATATAATTGAAATTCCCTTTCTTCTTACAAGGTCTTTTTCCTTATCATTTGAAGTAGAAAAGTTTTTATTTTTAAAAAAGACATATCCTGCGGTTGGCTTATCTAATAGGGCAATTATATGTAGTAATGTTGATTTTCCCGAACCAGAAGGTCCAGTTAATGAAACTAAATCCCCTTTATAGATCTTTAAATCTACATTTTTTAAAACATTAATTTTTTTTTCGTTGTTATTAAATGTTTTAGATATTTTTGATAACCTTATTATTTCATTATTCATATTTTAATGCCTTTATTGGATCTAACTTTGCTGCAGCTAAAGATGGAAATATTGTTGCAAAAAATGTAATAACTAAAGAAAAGAAAGATACAATTGCAATATATTTAAAATTAATTTCTGCTGGCATTTTGCTTAAAAAATATATTTCTTCAGGAAAAAGTTCTATATTAAAAAGTGTTGTAATTAAAATTCGAATTTCTTCGATATAAAATGAAAATAAAACACCTATTGAAACACCTGTTGCTGTAGCTAAAAATCCTATGGTGAAACCAATTAAAAAAAAGATTTTTGTAACAGAAGATTTGCTTACACCTAGTGTTCTTAATATAGCTATTTCTTTAGTTTTATTCTTTACCAAAATAGTCAGCCCTGAAATTATGTTAAAGGCAGCGACTATTATTATCATTGTAAGAATTATAAACATTACATTTCTTTCAACTTTTAACGCACTAAAAAAAGATTTGTTTAAATCGGCCCAAGTATATACATAATGATCATTAAATATTTTTTGCACTTTACTTTTTATGAGCTGGGCCTGTTCTGGTTTATGAAGAAATATTTCTAAGTTAATATCTAGTGGGGATAATTCAAATAATGAGTTTGCATTTTCAAAATGCATAAAAATTACGTTTTGGTCAAACTCCGCTAAACCTGTACTAAAAACAGAAGATATTTTAAACTTTTCTTGAATGGGAAGATTACCAAATGGTGTTTCTATATTTGAAGTGGACATTAATGTTATTTCATCACCCGCAATTAGATTTGCTGATATAGCAACTTCTTTTCCAATGGAAACTGTATTTCTATCAAAAGATTCTAGACTACCATCGATAATTCCATTTTTTATTAAGTTGATTTTTTTTATATCATTTTCTTTATAAGAGCGTACTACTACCCCAGCAGTATAGTCTTTGTTTATTAAAATTCCTTGCCCGCTAAAGGTAAATGAACTCCTTAATATGATATCGTTTAAGTCTTTTAATTTTTCTATATCATCATTATTAATTTCTTTATCATATGGTTTAATAATAATATGAGGATTGAATCCTAAAATTTTACTAACTAGTTCAGTGCGAAAACCATTCATAACCGACATTACAATAATTAATATTGCCACTCCCAAAGCAATGCCAGTAAAAGAAAATATAGAAATAATTTTTAAAAACCCTTCTTTCTTCTTAGGTTTTAAATATCTAAATGCGATTGTTCTTTCTATTTTTGAAATCAATTTAATTTTTTTTGTTAAGTAATTTATTTTTAATTTGTTCTAAAGATAAAGATTCAGTTTTTCCATTAATCTCTTTAAATTCAAATTTATCTTCTGTAGATTTAGATCCTAAAATTATCTGATAGGGAATGCCAATTAAATCAAATTTTTTAAATTTAGCTGATAAATGTTCTTCAGTATCATCGAATAGGACATCTATTTTTGCTGCAAGTAAAATTTTATATATTTTTTCAGCTTTTTCATATTGAGATTTGTCGTTTTTTGATAAACTTGGAATTATTACAAGATCAAAAGGGGAAATAGCATTAGGCCATTTCATTATATTATTATTAAATTTAGCTTCAATTACAGCCGCAACTAGCCTTGAAACTCCAATACCATAAGATCCCATTTTTAAATTAGTTTTTTTACCATCTTTGAGATCTACAGAACATTTTAATGCTTTTGAATACTTATCGCCAAAATAAAAAATATGTCCAACTTCTATTCCTTTAGCTATTAATTGATTATCCTTTATTACTTTTTTATCAAAAATATCTTTATTAAACTTATCATCAGTAACAGCATAAAACTCATCATATTTTTTTCTTAGAACTGTAATTGAATCTTCCTCGTTTTTATGAGTTGAAATATCAATATCTAGGATTCGTTTATCAGAGTAAATTTTACTTTCACCAGTGTCTGCTAAAATTATAAATTCATGGGATAAATCTCCACCAATGGGGCCGGTATCGGCAGCCATAGGTATTGCAGTTAAATCCAATCTCTTAAAAGTGTTTAGATAAGCAAAAAACATTTTATTGTATGATTTTTTTGCATCATCTTCAGTGACATCGAAGGAATATGCATCTTTCATAAAAAACTCCTTGCACCTCATAACGCCGAATCTTGGACGCAACTCGTCACGAAATTTCCATTGAATATGATACAAAAGTTGAGGTAAAGATTTGTAAGATTTAATGCTAGCTCTAAAAATTTCAGTAATTAGCTCTTCATTTGTTGGCCCATAAAGCATTTCTTTACCTTGCCGATCTTTGAATCTTAACATTTCATCTCCATAATCATCATATCTTCCACTTTCTTTCCATATGTCAGCAGATTGAATGGTGGGCATTAACAATTCTTGAGCACCGATGTGGTTTTGCTCTTCTCTAACAATTTGTTCAATTTTTTTCATAACTTTAAACCCTAAAGGAAGCCAAGAATAAATACCTGCTGAAGATTGTTTAATCATTCCTGTTCTGAGCATGAGCTGATGAGATTTAATTTTTGCTTCTGAAGGGTTATCTTTTAACAGTGGAAGGAATAATTTAGATAAATACATTATTTTTAAATTCTTACTAAATTAATATTTGTATAAGGTTTTTTCCCAGTCATTTGCCTAACGGTTTTTTTACAATTAGATTTTAATACTTCAATTAAATTTTGTTCTTGATTAGAATTTTTTAAAGAAAAAGTTTTACATATACCGTTGAGTTTGTCTTGGAGTAGATAAGCAAAATTACTGGCTTCTCCATTGGTTGGGATACCCTTAAATGAAATAATTGGTTTTTTTGCTAACGATCCTTTGTTGTTAATAAGTATAGTTATCTCTATAAATCCGTTATAAGAAATATTTTTTCTATCTTTTAAGGATTGGGACTCTTCACCTATACTTATATTTCCATCTACAAAAATTCTTCCTACGGGAGCTTTGTCTGTGACTTTTGGTTTTTCGCCTGGATATAGTTGTACAATATCTCCATTTTCTACTTGTACTGGGTGAGGGACTTTCATTTCTTTTGCAAAATTTATGTGTTCTATCATATGCCTGTGTTCCCCGTGAACAGGTATAACAGATTTCGGTTTAACCCAATTATACATATCTTTTAAATCATCTCTATTAGGGTGACCCGACACATGCACAAACTCATTATCCTCAGATATAACACCAATATCATTTCTAACTAATTGATTGTGAAGTTTAGCTAATTTTTTTTCATTACCAGGTATAATTTTTGAAGAAAAAATAACTGTATCACCAGCTTCTATTAAAACATCTGGATGTATATAATTTGATATACGCGTCATTGCACCATTTGGTTCACCTTGACTTCCCGTACACAAATATACAATTTTTTCTCTAGACATCTTTTTAGCATCTCTTGGGTCGACAGGATCAATTACGCTACTTAAATACCCACATTGTTTTGCTGCATTGTAGATTCTATGCATAGATCTGCCTACTAATGATATTTGTCTTCCGGTTTTTTTTGCGCAATAAAAAATACTCTCCATTCTTGCGACATTTGAAGCAAAAGAAGTTACTATTATTCTCTTTTGAAGTTTTTCCATTAATTTTAATAAACTTTTCCTCACATCCATTTCAGATCCTGCGCGACCAGGACTAAAAACATTCGTAGAATCACAAATCATTGCTAGGACTCCTTCTTCACCTATTTCTTTTAACTTTTTATCATTTATTTTTTTTCCAATGAGAGGATTTGGATCGCATTTCCAATCTCCAGTATGCAAAACTTTACCTGCGGGGGTACCAATACAAAGTCCATTTGGCTCAAGTATCGAGTGTGTTAGTGTTACAAATTCAATTTTGAATGGGTTTAAATCAATCTTTCCATTAAGTTCTACAACTTTTAATTTATTTCCAACATCTATTTTTTTTTCTTTAAATTTTTCTTTTATTAAAACGCTTGTAAATGGTGTCGCATAAATATTGCACTGTAGTTTAGGCCAGATATGTGCGATTGCACCAATATGATCTTCATGTGCGTGCGTAAGAATTAAACCAATTAAATCATCTTTCTTATCAACTATAAAACTTGGATCTGGATATATTAAATCTATGCCAGGGATAGTATCATCAGCAAAAGTTACACCAATATCTACTATTATCCATTTTCTATTTTCCGGGTTTCCATATGCGAATAAATTCATATTCATTCCAATTTCCCCAGATCCACCAAGTGGACAAAAAATAAATTCCTCTTTTTTCATTTATATTAAATACCTTTTATTTTTTTTAAAAATTTCAGCAATTCCTCGCAAGGTGATATTTTTATCTACAGTATACTCTCTTATTATAGAAGATTTAAATAAATTCGCATAACCTCCTGTAAAAATAATTTTATATTTTTTTTTTGTTTCTTTTTCAATTTTTAAAATAATGTTGTTAATTAAACCAGTATATCCCCAATAAAAACCAGAACTTAAAGCCTCCAAAGTGTCTTTCCCTATAATTTTTTTTTGTTTTTTTATTGAAAAAATAGGTATTTGATCAGCATTACTGGATAGGCTTTTAATAGAAAGATTTACACCAGGCGCTATTACTCCACCATTATAGACGCCGTTAGTAGTTACAACGTCAAAAGTGGTCGCTGTACCTAAATCTAATACAATGCAGTTAGATTTATATTTCTTATAAACTCCCACAGCATTAGCAATTCGATCGGATCCTACTTGTTTTTTATTTTTTATATTAATTTTAATTATTTTATTGATCTTTTTTTCTTTTATTTCAATTAATTTAATTTTGTATTTGTTATTTAAAAATTTTTTTAATGCAAAAGTATATTTTGGTACCACACTTGAAAATAAAGAAAATTTATAAATTTTATTCTTTTTAACAATTTTGTTTAACTTATTGCTCAAAAAGTTCTTTGATAAAAAACTTTTACTATTAAAATAAATTATTTTTTTGGAAGTGAAGGAGTTAATGTCAATTAAACAAATTTTAGTGACCGTATTCCCTATATCTCCTATTAATGCGTTCATTATTACTCTCGTTATTTTAAATCTGGTAAATCCTTTTTTTTTTAAAATTAATATATTGATATGATTTTATATTTATAAAAAAATTTTCATAAGAAGAAACTATTAATTTTATTATTTTTTTTTTATTTACTTTTTTTTTTGTTTCTAAAAAAATATTTGTTGTTTCATAATTGCTTTGCGAACCTGGATTTGAAATAATATTTATGCCTATTCCTATAATTAAAAACTTCTTATTATTTAAAGTTATTAATTCCTGAAGTAAACCACAAACTTTTTTATTATCAATCATTATATCATTAGGGAACTTTAAACTGATTTTTTTATTCTTACAAAAAGATTTGATCACTTTGGAAATTAAAATAGGATTAATTGCAGAAAATTCGTTAAATTTAGGGTAATTCTTTTTTAGTGGGAAGAATAAAGAAGTGAATATATTCCCTTTATCTGATACCCATCTTTTTCCATATCTCCCCCTACCTTTTGATTGTTCATCTGCGCAAATGCAGCCTATTTCTTTTTTCCTTTTTTTTATGAAGTTTATTGCAATATCATTAGTGCTAGTTACTTTTTTAAAACTGAATATTTTAAATTTCATTAATTAAAAGTAATTGAAGAAACTGCATTAATTAAATAAGAAGGATTTACAAAATAAATTAAAACTGCAATTGTTGATAACGTCAATGTGATTTTTAACCCCAAATCATAACTAGATTCAAAAGGTTTTTTAGGTTTATCAAAATATATTATTTTAATTATTCTTAAGTAGTAGAAAGATGAAACAACTGTAGTAATAAGTCCTATTATAGCAAGAACATACATTTCTGATTCTATTACAGCCATAAAAACATAAAATTTTGCAAAAAAGCCTGCTAAAGGAGGTATTCCTGCCAAAGAAAAAAATATAATTAAAAAACAAAGTGCAAGCATAGGATGATTTTTGGACAATCCAGATAGTTCATTTATGTTTTCATAGTAAATGCTTTCTCTTTTCAACATAAAAATACATCCGAATGCTCCAAGGGTCATTAATAAATAAATAACTAAATATATTAATGTACTTTGAATACCTGCATTTGTTCCAGTAGATAAACCTGCTAAAATATACCCCATGTGTCCAATAGAACTGTAGGCCATTAATCTTTTAATATTGCTTTGTCCGATGGCTGCAACAGCACCTAAAATCATTGATGCTATAGATAAAAATATAATTATACCTTGCCACTCATGCATCATGTTAATAAATGGGACATGCATAAATCGAATAAAAATGGATATGGCAGCTATTTTAGGAATTAGTGCGAAAAAACTTGTTACTGATGTAGGCGATCCTTCGTAAACATCAGGTGTCCACATATGAAAAGGTACTGCAGAAACTTTAAAAGCTAAACCAACAATTATGAAAATTATTCCAAAAACTGCTCCTGTATTGAATTCATTTAAATTGCTGGAAATGACTTCAAAGTTTGTTGATCCAGTAAAGCCGTAAATTAAAGAACAGCCGTAGAGCAACATACCTGTAGCTAGAGAGCTTAAAATAAAATATTTTAATCCTGCTTCAGTAGATTTTTCTTCATCTCTTTTAAATGCAGCTAAAATATATAAAGATATGGACTGGAGCTCTAGAGCTAAATAAAAAACAATCAAATCGTAAGAACTAATCATTAATATCATTCCTAATACGGCCGCAAGTATTAATATAGGATATTCAATTTTATTAATTTTATTAATTTTTATATATTCTTTAGATGACAAAATAACAAATACACAAAATAACAATGTTAGTATTTTCATGAAAATTGAAAACTTATCAATTATGTAGCTATTATTAAAAACTTTTATTACGTCGTTGGGTTGATTAGTAACCAAAAGAATTGAAAAAACTAAAACAATGATTGACATGTAATTTACAAGTTTAAAACTTTTTTTTACAAAAACTCCTGTCATCAATAAAAACATAATTGATAAAAATATAAATAATTCTGGAAGTATATAGGCTATAGTTTGCATTTAATTATTTATTAATGATTTATGAAAGCTTAAATTTATTTCATAATTTTCAATTAGATTATTAACTGAAATATTAATTGTATTTAAAAGAGGTTCAGGATAAAAACCAAAAAATATCACTAAAAGAGCTAACGAAGAAAAAATATATATTTCTACATTGTTTAAATCTTTCATTTTTTTTATTTCTGAATTTATTATTCGACCAAAAATTACTCTTTTATACAACCAAAGCATATATGCGGCTGCAAGAATTATACCTATACTTGCTATTGTTCCAACTAGTATACTTTTTTGAAACACCCCAACTAAGATTAAAAACTCACCGATAAATCCAGCTGTGCCAGGTAATCCCAAGGCTCCTAAAGTGAAAATCATAAATACGAAAGAATACTTGGGCATAATATTGACTAAACCTCCATACGAAGAAATCATGCGTGATTGAAATCTTTCATAAAGAACTCCAACACACAAGAAGAGAGCAGCTGAAATCAATCCATGGCTTATCATTTGAATAATACTTCCTTCAATCCCCTGTTTATTAACTGAAAATATTCCTAATGTAACAAAACCCATATGAGCAACTGAAGAATAGGCTATTAGTTTTTTCATATCTTCCTGCATTAAAGCTATTAAAGATGTGTAAATTATCGCGATAATACTTAATGTGAAAATTAGTGGGGTAAAAAAATCTGAAGCAACTGGGAATAAACCAAGTGAGAATCTTATAAATCCATATCCTGCCATTTTTAGCAGTATTGATGCTAAAATCACCGAACCAGTTGTTGGGGCTTCAACATGGGCGTCCGGTAGCCAAGTATGAAAAGGCCACATTGGCATTTTTACAGCAAAGGAAGAAAAAAAGGCTAGCCAAAGTAAGTACTGGTAATCTTGTAATATTTTAGTGTCTAACAATTTGATTAGATCTGTCGTTCCAGTAATCCAATATATAGAAATAATTGCTACTAACATTAAAACTGAACCAAGTAACGTAAATAAAAAAAATTTAAATGCAGAGTAAACTCTTTTTGGACCTCCCCATATACCTATAATAAGAAACATTGGGATAAGACCAGCTTCAAAAAATAAATAAAATACAACTAAATCAAGAGAGCAAAAAACTCCTAGCATTAAAGTTTCCATCAAAAGAATTGCAATAAGAAATTCTTTAATTTTATATTTAATGCTTTGGATGCCAGAAAAAATACATATAGGGGTTATGAATGTTGTAAGCAGAATAAATAAAATTGATATACCATCAATTCCAAGCTGAAAATTAATAAAACCGTCTATCCAATTTTTATTTTCAACAAATTGAAAGTCGGGAGTGGTAGTATCAAATAAAAACCAGAGTAAAAGGGAAAGGAAAAAATTTGCAAAAGAAGAAAAAATAGCAACATTTTTAGAATTCTTTTCTACATTTTTTTCT
>Ga0209403_10007940_pt1 | contig 10327 bp, 6 predicted proteins | sample ArcticOcean_MG_C_8_FD_187440 | JGI IMG/M metagenome (GOLD analysis project Ga0209403, IMG submission 187440) | Marine microbial communities from western Arctic Ocean - ArcticOcean_MG_CB11_86 (SPAdes) (version 2) | ecosystem: Environmental > Aquatic > Marine > Oceanic | place: Arctic Ocean...
GTACCCAGTAACCTGAAAAGACGAGAGCGAGTTAAAATGACCCGCGGGGTTGTTTATTTTAAATTATGCCACTGAGACACAGTGTATTCTCTGATCAGAATAACTTTAGGTATGATGAATTGATGCTCGTGTACGCAGGAATTGATGAGGCAGGCTATGGACCAATGTTCGGCCCACTCTGTGTAGGAGCATCTGTCCTTGTTCTTGAAGAATACGATCCAGCGGATGGCGAGCCGGAGATGTGGTCGATTCTTAAACACTGTATTTGCAAAACAAGACGGGATGCAAAGAAAAGAATCGCTGTGAATGACTCTAAAAAACTAAAGTCTGGTTCGACAAAAAAAGGAATACTTCATCTTGAACGAGGCGTCCTTGCGTTTTTAGCAACTATGCAAGAGTATAACAATTTTGAAAGTGATGACCAACTCTTTGAAGCAATTCATTGTGCAAAATCTGGAGAACCTTGCTGCGCTGAATCGACACCACTGCCCTACTCGGTTGATGAACAAATTCTAAAAATTGATGCAGCCATTCTTCGACGCGGACTTGCTCAAGCAAATGTTCGCTGTGCACTTTTCGAATGCACTTCGGTAGATGCCGCCAACTATAACAAACGCACCGAGCACGCCTCAAAAGCTGCGTTGAACTTTTCGCTTGCAATGCAACACGTCGAGACTATTACCAAACGGTGGAAAAATGATCATCCAAGAATTATGATTGACCGCCACGGCGGTCGCATTCAGTATCGGAATGATCTCCAACTCTGCTGGCCACACGCACACATCCAAGTACTTGCTGAAACTACCGAGATGAGTCGGTACCGCCTTGAGATTGACGGCGCTTTTTCAACCATTACTTTTGCTTCAAAAAGCGATGAGCGACACATGCCAGTGGCGCTTGCATCGATGATTGCAAAGTACACAAGAGAGTTAATGATGGTTCGCTTCAACAAGTATTTTGTTGACCAATTGCCCGAATTAAAGCCAACCGCTGGGTATGTCCAAGATGGGCGCAGATTTTTGAAGGAAATCGAGCCATTTTTGGCTAAAAAAGGCATAAAACGTGGACTCCTTGTTCGTTCTTCGTAAAAAAGTATTGACTAACGTTTTTTTTTGTATAAAATGATGGGCTTGCCACTCTTTTTGCGAATGTTGCAACTAGCAGATGGCGTTACGTGGCCCCAGTCATAGCGATACTATGGCGCAGCGGAAGGAGATTCCCGTTGCAAGAAGATGATGATGAAGACGAGGCCCGACTGCACTGATTGATCCCAAAGGGATAGCTCAGGAATGTCTGGGCTATAAAGTGTTAGTTAGTTACAAATAAATTGAATTGTATTACCCACCACGCGTGTGTTGGGTATTCGGGTATCAAAGACAGGACCGTTAGGTCTGATTGGTAAAAAATTATGGCTAGAGATTTAAATTACGTACGAAACATTGGAATCTGCGCACACATCGATGCGGGTAAAACTACCGTTACAGAACGTGTCCTTTACTACACAGGCAAGAGTTATAAAATTGGCGAAGTGCACGAAGGTACTGCGACGATGGACTTCCTTGAGGAAGAACAAGAACGCGGTATTACCATTCAGTCCGCTGCGACAACTTGCCCGTGGGAATTCAACGGAAGCGAATATACCATCAACTTGATTGATACACCCGGACACGTTGACTTCACTATCGAAGTTGAACGATCAATGCGTATACTTGACGGTGCAGTTGCCGTGTTTGATGGCAAGGAAGGTGTTGAAGCACAATCCGAAACTGTTTGGCGACAAGCAGATCGTTATAACGTTCCAAGGCTTTGTCTTATCAACAAGATGGACAAAATTGGTGCTGACTTTGAATTTAGTTACGGCACACTCCGAGAGCGTCTTGGTGCTAACGCAATCGCCGTACAACTTCCAATTGGTGCTGGCGATACATTTGAAGGCATTGTTGATCTTATTGAAATGAAAGCGTACTACTTCGATAGTGGCGACATGGGAGCCGTTGTTGAACAACGTGAAATCCCCGAAGATATGCAAGAAATGGCTGAAATTTGGCGGCACGATATCATTGAGCGAATCGCTGAACTTGATGACGAGTTAACTGAACTCTATCTTGAAGATGAATCAGCAATCACTGAAGCGCAACTTAAAGCTGCCCTTCGCAGAGCAACAATCGATTTGAGAGCCTTCCCAACCTACTGTGGATCTGCTCTCAAAAACATTGGTGTTCAGCGCGTCTTGAATGGAGTTATCGAATATCTTCCAAATCCAACGGAAGTTCCAGAAGTTCAAGGTACAAACCCAAGAGATGAAGATGAAAAATTAACTCGTCCTAATAGTGAAGACGCACCATTCTCTGGTTTAGTCTTTAAGGTTGTAAGCGATTCACATGGCGACTTGACCTACGTTCGTGTGTACTCGGGTCGCCTTGAAAAAGGAAGTCGTGTATTGAACCCCGGCAATGGTCGCAAAGAAAATGTCTCACGCATTTATGAAATGCATGCGAAAGATCGTGAAGCTCTAGATTTTGCAGGCGCAGGTTCGATTGTTGCAGTTATTGGTTTGAAAAACTCAGTAACAGGCGACACGCTCTGCGATACAAACAACCCAATTATTCTTGAACGAATGCACTTCCCTGATCCAGTGATTTCAATGTCTATTGAACCAATCACGAACGATGATAAGAAGAAACTTGGAGAAGCACTCACAACAATTCGCCGCGAAGACCCTTCATTCCATGCACATTACAACGACGAAACAGGCGAAACTATTATTTCCGGCATGGGTGAACTTCACCTTGAAATCGTGAAAAATAAACTTACACGTGATCTTAAAATTGGCGTGAATGTTGGTACACCTCGCGTTTCCTACCGAGAAACAATTACCGGTGTTGCTGAAAATGTACGCGGTAGGTTTGTAAAACAATCAGGTGGTCGTGGTCAGTTTGGTGACGTTATCATGAATGTTCGACCAATGACTGCCACAGAAGCAGAAGAAAAAGAGCTCGTCATGAAGAACGGCATTGTCTTTGTTGATAATGTTACGCACGGTTCAATTCCTCGTGAATATATTCCATCCGTACAACATGGCGTTCGAAATGCATCCTCATCGGGCATCCTCGGTGGCTACCCAATGGTCAATGTCTGTTGTGAACTCATTGATGGTTCCTACCATGAAGTTGACTCAAGCCAAGTTGCATTTGAACAAGCAGGGGCTCTTGGATTCCGAGAAGCATGTACGAAAGCTGGTCTTGCACTGCTCGAGCCAATTATGAAAGTTATTATTACAACTCCAGACGAATACTTTGGTCCAGTAAGCGGCGACCTCTCAAGCCGTCGTGGTCAGATCAATGACTCTGAACTTCGTGGTATTGTTCGGATTATCACTGCAGAAGTTCCTCTTTCAGAGATGTTCGGGTACGCCACTGTGCTTCGTGGCATGACCCAAGGTCGCGCTTCAAGCACTATGGAACCATGTGAGTATCGATTAATGCCTGAAAACCTAAAGAAAGAAGTTCTCAAGGCGTAACACTTCATTACCAACCCTTTAAGGAAGCCTGATGGTCTCACCATAAGGCTTCCTTTTTTTGTACTCTGCACATCCTATGACCACCGAATTTGATATTTCGTTCTTACACCGAGCAGTACGGCTTGCCGTAAAGGGGCACGGAACCGTTGAACCAAACCCGATGGTTGGATGCATCATTACAAACAAAGCGGGTGAGATTGTCGGCGAGGGCTTTCATGAAAAATTTGGTGAAGCACACGCCGAAGTCAATGCGCTAACAATGGCTGGTGAATCGGCGTGCGGAGGGACTGCATACGTCACATTGGAGCCCTGCAGCCATCATGGAAAAACGCCACCGTGTTCACAAGCATTACTCGATTCGGGCATAGCACGTGTTGTGATTGGCGCGGTTGATCCACACAAAGAAGCAAACGGCGGCGCTGTCATATTGAGAGACCACGGAATTGATGTTGAAATCCTAAACGATGCAATGTGTAGCGATATCATCGCTCCATTTTTACAAAAAAATAACACTGGTCTCCCTTGGATTACATGTAAGTGGGCTCAAACGAGTGATGGAAATATTGAAACATCCAAAGGAGATTCTCCGTGGATAAGTTGCAAGGAGAGCCAACAACTTGTGCACGAAGAGCGTGGTTGTGTCGATGCTATTGTTGTCGGAGTCGGAACTGTTGTTGCTGACAACCCAACTCTTACCGTGCGAGGTGCAACGAAATACCGAACACCGATCCGTGTTGTGATTGATCCTGCACTCCGGACTCCCCTTCATTCAAATGTTCTCAATGGGGACGCGCCAACACTTATTGTACATGTCGAAGGAGCAGACACCACTGCGTTTTGTGGCCACGAGGTATTTGCTCTACCAATCGATAACGGAATTATGAAACTCAAGCCACTATTTCGACATCTTTCAGAAGTTTACGACGCAACTAACGTCCTTGTTGAAGGTGGCGCAACCCTTTTTGAACATATTTTTTCACAGAATCTCGCAAACGAACTCTGGATATTTACCGCTGCTCACCGATCAATCCTACCCCCAAGAGTCAACATGAACACACTTGTTGACTCCCTTACCACTACCCTCATCGATGAACAACCCAGTGGCGTTGATAGCGTGACACGCCTCTTAGTAACCCCATTGATACCGTAACAACTTGATACAGAGGAACTCGTATCCGTTTGCACAATTTGATTCCTCCGGGGAATTTTTTTGTTTTGGGATTTATTCTAAATCGTACTACACCCTCTTTTTGGACTATCGAAAACCGAGACAATTAATGTGGCCCAGAGCCACATTAATGTTGGAAGGAAGCGAAGGCTTCACCTGACTCAGAAGGATGGAGGCGAAGCACATTATCGCCATTTTCCAGAATCCATTGACCAGATTCATCGAGTGCAATTCTGACAGTATCAAGGGGAACGGAGTCATAGCCAACGAGCGTAATTGTTGCAACTTCTTGGTCCCTAGGGTACGGCGCAATTGCTACCGAAAGCGGATTCGTTTCCAATATCCAACGAAGCAACGATTCAATCGCTGCGCCATCCGCTTGAATTCCCTGCACGTCAACCCAACGCTCAATTTTTCGAGAAAATTTTGTCTCGCGATCATCAATTCGAATTATTACCTGCTTCACGTCAAACTTTGAAACAGCGCTCCCCGTCGAATCAACAAACATTTCTGGCACAGGAAAAAGTTGCGAGAGTGCGTCCATCGTCATCCTGAAAACAACTGGTTTTCCAGCAAGCATTACATATCTATCTTGAGAGCCAGCAGAAACTCGTCCACCAATCCAAAGCGCATGCACGTTACCTTTGCGGTCTGTTGTCGAAAAAATTGCTGCAGGAGTATCTAATCCAAACATTGCAAGATCATCTGGTTCATCAACAACATATCTACCAACACGTGCTGCGGCTAGAGTCCCTACCCATTCCGTCAACATTGCTTGATTAACTCTAGCCGAAACAGGGTCGCGCATTTTCCAACGACCATCAATCCTTTCAATAAGCAAGCGGTCACCATCAGCATTTCTTTCGATTCGTTCGCCATCAATTGCAAAATCAGGAAATAAACGAATGTCTCTCCACAGTCTGTAATCCATATCAATCGCTCTTCGATGCAACGATTGACCCACTAGAACAGGTACACCACCGTCTATCTTCGCGTATGCTCTACCACCAAGGGTTTTGCGACCTAAAATGACTCGAACGGTACGCGTGCCATCTGATAATTCAATAAAGTTTGCACCCTCTGCGACCCCAATCACTTCATCCGATGGTTCTTCTGATAACGCGCCAAGAATTTGCAACCCCTGGACACTTTCAATAAGAGCACGCATAGAGGCGGGATCCATCCTCAATCGAAATGGAACTATTTGCTTCCATGCGCCATCTTTTTTTTCAAACTCCAATAGCATCGAATCTCTTTGAATAGAAATAGATTTGATCGCATCAAAATGTAATAAAGATTCATCGACCAATACCACTACTTCGTTTCCATTTGTTTGAACTGTCGTTGTTTGAACACTTATCGCAAGAACGAGTGAGACCACAGTAATAACAAACAACACAATACGGTCGCGTAGTTGAATCATCCTCTTCCCCTCCGAACAGAAGTTGATGCGGTTGCAAAAAGGAGGAAAGATGGAATACCTAAAATGAGAATCGCAGACCAAACCAAATACATCGAATCAGACAAATCCTGAACCCTAGTAGAGTGTTTTCCAATAGGCCCCGCCGCTATCCACGCATCAAGTCCAGACAACCACTCAACAGACGCCAACAACAATTCACTGTTCCCTGGATTAATCATTGCAACTTGATCCCCGCCAAGTGACAACGCTCGGTCTGCTGCCCATGTCAACATCCAACCACCTGATCCAATCACAATTGCTCTCGCACCACCGTGATGTTCAACAGCAGCAGCAACTTGTACTTTTTCATCTAGCGCTATTTTTCCAGAATTGTTCAACAATTCAGTTTCCCACTGCGACTCCATCCATCTATCTTCTGATGGCTCGATTGAAATGAGGGCTTCACCGCCAGTGAGCTGCATTGGAAAAGGTAAAAAGATTTGCCTACCCTGTACAGCACGTGAAATTAGATGCTCACTGTGCATATCGTTAATCATTTGCGATTTCTGGACGTCCAATTGATTCGGGCCAACAGCAATTTGTTCAACAACTACTTTTTCAGTATCCACTGTAATCCCAATCGTCTTAGCCAACTCTGCCCAAGGATCATTCTGTCCATACCTAGGCAACAAACTTGGTTGAAGATTAAGCATCACTGGTTCATTCCCCGCAAGAAGTCCAGCAGCCGCATCAAGAAGTGACTGCTCTCTTGGTGAAGGAGTAAGCCCCGCACGACTAGAGGGAGGAATTACAACCCAAACAACAGGTCCATTTCCAACATCTGGCCTCGAACCATCAAAAGGAACCCACTGCAAAACTCTAAATCTACTCGTCTCTAACAAACCTCTCGCTGCCCAAAGGTCGACATTATTTGGGCGTTGCCTCAGCAGCGATTCCTCTTCACTGTGCACAAAAACAACCGTCGGCTGCAAAGGTGATTGCAGTGAACGCATAGCAGAGGAAATAATATGCTCACCACGAAAACGTTGATCGGCAGCAATAGTGTTCTGATTCACGATACCCGTTGGAAAAATCATATTCGCTGGAATCATCAACGCACGCGTTGGTGACATGATTATGGCACCTTCGCCACTTGCTAACTGCATTGCGAGTTGTCCCAGTTCTAACTTGCCAAGCCGACGCAATCGGTCATCCGCACTCGCTAATTTCTTTGCCATATTTTCAAAAGATTCAACTTTCGATGCACAAGTTGAAGAAATCACGTTACTTCTTCCCTTTGAAAGCCACCACGCAACTTCTGCTAATTCCTGAGACCATTGCCCGTTTGCTGCAACAAGAATATCTCGAGCAAGTGCGATTTTCGGTAAGGGTTGTCCCGAATCAACCTTCATCGCCTTCTCAACTTCTTTTAAGATAAGACCTCCGTCATTACCTATCAGCGCAAGTGAACTAGCAAGTGTGTGTAGTGTTTCTTGCTCTTTCGAAGTCGAAGAAATAGTTGCTGCAGACTCGGCCCAAGTTGAGACACTCGAAGCAAATAACATCAATTCTTTAAATGAAGAAATGCCATTTTGAATAGCTATTTCTGCTCTCGTTAACTCGTCACCATAAAGAGTCATTAAATCACGAAGCACTTCGTCATACTGTTCTATCGAATCTGGGCTTGCTGGATTGATCCTCTGGACACGAAGTAAATCCGTGCCATCTTGATACCTTCGAAGTACCTCATCAACCTGCCGAAGCACCGACCTTGACACTTTGGATTCATCTAATAAAACAACTATTTTCCAAGGGCTTTCTAATGTCGAAAGTAGATTTTTGGATTGGTCACTCAGCGTATACGCCCTGCTTCCAGTTGCATCAATTCGCCAGCGGACAGTTGAGTTCATCGCAAACACATTAATTGATATAAGTGATACAAACAATAAAATTGCGCAATATGAAAGCTGAACCATTGAAACTGAACATCGCTTTGTTCTGTTAATAGCGATAATTGTCACCCAACCCATCAATAACATAATGGACACAAAATATACAATATTTGCAGTATCAATTAGTCCAATTGCAAACTCGCCCGTTCGCAAATCTGGGTCGATTGCAAAAATAATGTCAGCAAAACGCGTTGGCACGTAACTGGGCAAAACTTTTGTAGCCAAAGACAACGTTAACCATATAAAAGCTGTAACGAGGTAAGCAACTGTTTGTGAAGTTGTCGATGCTGAAACAACTAATCCCGTTCCAATCACTGCACCGCTAAGTAGTAAAAGACCTAGGTACCCACTTGCCACTGCACCGTAATCAACTTCCGCATAGAGTTCCAAAACAAATACAAGTGGAAACGTCGTAGCAAGAACTACACCCATAAATGCAACTGCTGCAAGGAATTTCCCTTTAGTTATCTCGAATGACGATGCAGGTGAAGAAAGTAACAACTCCCAAGTTCCAACACGACGTTCTTCTGCAATAAGTCGCATTGTGATTGCGGGACAAAGAAACAAAATAAGCCAAGCAGCAAAATCAAAGACTGGCCGCATCGTCGCAATACTTCCAGGGTGTAGAACTTGTGCTACAAACACAATGCCGCACGTTAATGCAAACAAGGATGCAACAATTGCGCCAGTTGGAACGATCATCAAGGACCATATATCCTTGAGAAAGATAGTCTTTATATAGTTCATGAAATCGTCTCCGATTCACGAATAATTCGGAGGTAATTTGATTCAAGTGATTCTGTTGTTGGATGTATAAGACGTATTTTTCCGCCAAGACTAGCAACTTGTGAAACAATTTTTTCCCCATCAGTCGTATTCAACGTGCACCTCGACCATGCATCATCAATGTGATCAATAAGCACCCCTGAAAGTTGTTCGACTATCGAGTGCGGGGAAACCTCAACAAGTAAAGCAACTTCATTCGAACGAAGCGATTGAAGACTACCATCAAAAATAAGTTTCCCGTGATTAATAATTGAGACTACATCACAAGTAGCTTCAACTTCTGCAAGATGGTGTGATGAATAAATAACCGCTGCATCTTTAGAAACTTCTTTCAATAATTCTCGGAACGATGCATTCTGGGCTGGGTCAAGACCCGTCGAAGGTTCATCAAGAACTATCAATTTAGGTTTGTGCACAAGGGCCGCCGCAAGTGCAACACGTTGCCGAAAGCCGCGAGATAACGCTCCAATTGGTTTGCGAATGACGGTTGTAATATCGCATCGCTCTGCCCAGTAACCAATTGCACTAAGGCAATCATTACCAACAAGACCGTACATCGAGGCGCTGTACTTCAAATATTCAATCGGAAGTAATTCCAACGGAAGTGGTGCCCCTTCTGGAACATAACCAAGAAGTTGCTTTGCAGCCTTTGGTATTGATGAAATGTTCGAACCGCCGATGGTGACAAATCCTGAATTGGGTGCCAACACTCCACAAATCATTCGTATTGCTGTTGATTTTCCTGCACCATTTGGGCCTAATAATCCCCGAATTTCACCGACAGAAACACCAAGGTCGAGTTTCTCGACCGCAACCGTGGTACCAAAAGATTTGTGTAAAGAATGTGTTTGAAGCATAGAATGAGAGGAATCGTACAAAAGTGAGCGCAAAAAGCGGGAATTTTTACCAAACTGCTCTCATTGTAAAGCGAAAAAGGCTAATTCTCCGATGCAATCGTGATTGCATCCCTTAAAAATGGGGGTACCCTAAGAGTATAGGAATTATATGGCACACCTGCGTCAACGCCTTTGTATCTCATTTGACGCCTCAATCTCCACCGAGATTAAGGCTGCTTTATCTGAACATTTTGAAATTGTTCCCTCCGATGGTAAAAACGACCTCGTCCTTTCCGGTGGAGGCGAGATGCAAACGAAAATCAATGCCATCTGTGATGCTGGTATTGAACTTACTCAAATTGATGCCTCGACGGTGAAATCTCTCAATGTCGCAGAGCGGTTACGGCTCATGGAAGAAAAAGTGGTTCGGTATGTCCATGAACTTTTGGATATGGATAACTTTGAAATTCGTCTTCTTGATCCTAGGTCTGGAAATCTTGAACTTGTTATCGCAGAAAACCTTTCACCTTTAAAAATCGGTGAGGTCATACGAGCAGAAGAACTGGAAAATGGAATTTGCGGAAATGTTGCTGCAACCGGAAAGAGTTATATTTGTCCAGACGTTTCAAAAGAGCCACTCTATAAACAAGGTTTAGATTCTGC
>Ga0209403_10007941_pt1 | contig 10326 bp, 10 predicted proteins | sample ArcticOcean_MG_C_8_FD_187440 | JGI IMG/M metagenome (GOLD analysis project Ga0209403, IMG submission 187440) | Marine microbial communities from western Arctic Ocean - ArcticOcean_MG_CB11_86 (SPAdes) (version 2) | ecosystem: Environmental > Aquatic > Marine > Oceanic | place: Arctic Ocean...
CTCATGCCGCCGCACCACTCGCGCGCAGAAACTCCGCCGCGATGCCTTCTGCGCTGCAACGAGCGCGGTTCTCAGAGGCATCGTTGGTTTTCATTCCGACAGCCACGCGCGATACCACGCAACGGTCTCCTCGAGTCCCTGCTCGAATGAGTACTCTGGTTCCCAGCCCAGCAGCGCCCGCGCTTTCTCCGACGACAACCACTGTTCGTGAATCTCGGCACTCGCCGTGTTCCGAATGTCGGGCTCCAGTAGGGGTCCCCCGACCGCGGCAGCCACGGCGCCGACGGCCTCCAGAACCGTGTGCCGTGCCCCGCCGCTGAAATTAACCGTGTGCCCTACCGTGCCCTCAAAGGCCGCCTCAGCCAGCCGCAGATAGGCTGACGCTGCGTCCTTCACGTACAAGTAGTCGCGAATAAAGGTGCCATCACTGCGAATGATCGGCCGCTCACCGCGACAAAGCGACCGGATGGTGCCCGGGACGATGCGACTGAAATTGAGGTCGCCACCGCCGTAAATATTCCCGCACCGTGCCACCTGCACGGGCAGCCCGTAGGTGCGATGGTAGCTCTGGGCGATCAAGTCCGCGCACGCCTTGGATACGTCGTAGGGGTGCTCGGCGCGCAATGGCGTGTTTTCGGTGTACGGCAGGTCATCCGCCGAGCCGTAGGCCTTGTCGCTCGAGGCGACAACCACGGCGGAGAGGGCCGACGCATGTATGCGACAAGCCTCGAGCAGGTGCCATGTGCCACGCACGTTAGCTTCGAATGTCGTCACCGGGGAACGAAGCGCCTGACCCACCAGCGATTGCGCTGCGAGATGAATAACCGTGTCCACATCCCACGCGCCGACTGCACGCTCGACGATCGAGTAGTCTTCGAGGCCACCGTAGATAACGACAAGCTGGCTAAAGTCGCCGCTCGTGACCAGTTCCGACCGAGGGTCAACGTCGAGCGCCAACGTCACGACCGTAGCGCCGCGCTCAAGGAGGGCCTTCGCGACCCACGAGCCGACGACGCCCGTGGCGCCGGTGACCAGCACCCGCCGCCCACGCCACACATCAGCACCCGCCGCATTCATGGTCGGGCGACCCGCCGGAGATAGGCCTGGGGCCAGTGGGTCACGTTCTCGTCGAGATCGCTTTCGTTGAAGAGCCATGGGGGTTGTTCGAGGCTGAATTCTGGATGAGTCAACAGGAAGTCGTGTACGGCCGACACCGGGTTATCCGTGCGCCATGAAGGAGTACCACGGGGTGTGTCGGCCACTTCCTGCATCACCCCGTCAGTTGCCACAAGGTAAGAGCCAGGCGTCACCATCGATGCGTACGCCTCGAGCTCTGCGTGTACGTGGCTGCGCAGATGATTGGAGTCGAGCAGCACCAGCACTCCTTCACCCGGACGAATGAGAGACCGCACGTGTCCCACGATGGCCGGGTCGACCGAACTGCCCTCGACGAGGGTGATAAGGTCGAAGAGCGGGTGCGCCTCAATGGCGGCACGGTTGTGGGACCGAATCTCGATGTCCACACCGACCACCCGGCCGCGGCCCATGGCTCTGCAGAGGCTGGCATAGTAGATCAACGACCCACCGTGGGCTACTCCCGTCTCGATAATTACGTCCGCCGCCACCCTGTGCATGACCTCCTGGATCCGGATCATGTCGTCTGGTAATTGGATAATGGGTCGGCCGAGCCAACTAAATGTGTACGTGTACTTCTGGTTCCACCCCACTTTTAGCCACAGCCGGGACAGCAGTTCGAAACCCTCCTTAGAATAGATTGGTGTCTCCGCTATCCGCCCAGCCTCGTCGGTTAGGATCACACCGCGAGTCGTATCAATCGTGAATGTCACGTCCCCGCGTTCCCGTGCTGGCGAAACCACCAATCAACCGTATCCCGCAGGCCACTACGTAGCGAGAACCGAGGCGTAAACCTCACCTCTTCCCGCAGACGTGTCACCTCAGCCACAACGACCGGGTGCGGGTCGTCAAGTGTCGGGCCGAGCTCCAGGGGTACTTCGGTGCCCGCCGCTTCACCTACCAACCCGGCCAGCGCCGAGAGATCCGTCCCTTCACCGGACGCGAGGTTCACTGCTCCCTGCACATCGGACGCCAACAACGCGACGAAGGCGGCGCCCACGTCGGCGGCATGCAGGTAGTCGCGCACCTGGGTCGGATGACGCAACGTCAGCGACTGTTGCCGGCGCGCGGCATCCACCATCACCGGCACGAGCCGTTCGGGCGCCTCGTGTGGACCGAACATAAAGAACACGCGGCCCCACGCAAACCCGACGCTTCCCTGCGCCGACAGCCGGTCGAGCACATGCCACAACGCCAGCTTGCTCCCAGCGTAGAGTGAATCAGGGACGAGCGGCGTGGTCGCCTCATCGCAGGGGCTCTTGTGCCAGCTGTACTCGGCAGCCGTGCCGGCACCAACGATCCGCCGGCCACCACACTCGACAAAGATGTGTGCAAGCGCCAGAGTGGACTGCACCCACCGCAGGTTCTCCAGTGACGTGATGTACTCCCCAGGCGTCACGTCCCAGGCCAGATGCAGGAGGTGCTCGGGGCGAATAGCTCCCATAAGGCTTGCGACGCCGGCATGGTTGTGTAAGTCACATTCGTGGTACCGCACACCCCGGCTGTCATGATTGGCTGGCCGGCGGCTGATGACATGTACTTCACACCCAAGCGCCTGCAAGGGACCAAGTGTGTGTCTGCCGACGAAGCCAGTGGCGCCGGTGACAAGTACCCGCGCTCCTGTCATCAGGTCAGTAAACCCCATCGCGCGTCCTGGTCGGACATGGCCGTCGGTGGTGTAGGCCAGTCGATGCCCAGCGTCGGATCGTCCCAGCGAATTCCACCGCTGGCGTCTCGGTCGTAGTAGGCGCCGATGTGATACAGAATCGTCGTGGCCTCGGTAAGGGTTTGAAACCCATGCGCCACCCCCTCTGGTATGAAGAGCCCCCGCCGGTTCTCGGCGCTTAGTTCAAATGCCTCCCATCGCCCGAAAGCAGGAGAGTCCTCCCGAATGTCAGCCACCACGTCGAAGAGTGCGCCCCCCACGCACGTGACCAGCTTCGCGTCCTCGTACGGCGCGCGCTGGAAGTGCAATCCACGAAGTGTCCCCGCTATCTGATTGAACGAGAGCGCCGACCGGACGAAGTCACCTGTCCACCCGCGGGTGCGCAATTCTCGAGCCTGGAACAACTCGGCGAACCAACCCCGCTCGTCCGAAGAGACGTGCGGCTCGAACACGAGGACACCTGGCACCTGTTCGCTCGGACGAATCGTCACAGGATCTCTACCGTCGGAATCGGGATGATGAAACGGCCACCGCCACGGTGGAACGCCGCCTCTTGCTCGACAATTTCGTCACGGAGGTTCCAGGCCGACAGCAGTAGATAATCAGGCCGTCGCTCGGCGATGGCCTCGGGCCCCAGCACTGGGATGCCGCACCCCGGCATCCGCCTCCCCTGCTTGTAAGGATTCCGGTCAGCAACAAAATCGATCATTCGCCAGTCGAGGCCGCAATAGTTGAGCAGGATCGTGCCCTTGGCGGCCGCGCCATAGCCGGCGATGGTGGCGCCACGACCGCGCAGATCGGTCAGCGTCGCCACGAGTGCCGCCCGAACGTGCTCGACCGAGCGCCAAAAGTCGGCGTAGTACGCCGCACAATCCAGGCCAAGGCGACGCTCCTCCTCGAGCAGCCGCCTGGCAGACTCCCCGTGCTCCGCGCCGGCCCCAATTACGAAACGCAGTGAGCCTCCATGGACCGTTAGTCGCTCCACATGCTGGAGGACCAGCCCATGCCGTCTCACGAGCGCCGCCACCGCGTGCGCAGAGAAGTAGCAGAGGTGCTCATGGTAGATCGTGTCGAACTCGGTATGCTCCACCATGTCGCGGACATAGGGCACTTCGACTACCGCAACACCCGCCGGTTTCAGCATCATTCGAAGGCCCTCGATGAAGCCGTTGAGATCGGGTACGTGCGCCATCACGTTGAGACCGAGAATGACGTCCGCCCGCTTACCCTCGCCCGCGAGCTTCTTGGCCAGTTCGGGGCCGAAGTAGGCAACCTCAGTGGGAATACCCCGCTCCCGAACGGCCACCTCGGCCACGGTATCAGCGGGTTCGATACCGAGGACAGGGATGCCGGCCTTCTTGAAGAACTGGAGAAGGTAGCCATCGTTACTGGCCACCTCGACTACCAGGCTCTCAGCCCCAAGCCCACGGCTTGAGACCAGGCTACCCGCTAGTGCCTCCACGTGGCGAAGCATGGATGTCGAGTACGAAGAAAAATAGAGGTAGCCGGTAAAAAGCTGCAGCGGCGGAACGACGTGCTGAAGCTGCACGAGCGAGCACGTCGGACAGAACGCTAGGTCGAGCGGAAACCGAGGCTCATCAGAGACGGCGTCGGCGAGCGGATAGGCATTGGCGAGCGGTAGATCTCCTAATGACACTACCGAAACAAGTTCGTTGGTACCACACGACAGGCAGACGGTGCGCTCCGGCGAAGCCGTCGCCGATTCGGCGTTCGTCAGCCCCACGTCTTCCACTTGGCTTCTCCCCGCTGCCAGTGATCTTCAAGCGTCGCCCGATCGCGCATGGTGTCCATGCACTGCCAGAACCCATCGTGGCAGTACACCGAGAGCTGGCGATCACGGGCGAGCCGCTCCATGACGTCAACCTCAAGGCTATCAGTGGCGTCGTCCATATAGTCGAATACGCGCGGTTCGAATACCATGAACCCACCGTTGATCCACCCTTCGCCAATTTGCGGCTTCTCCGTAAATTCCGTGACCATATCGCCGTCGAGGGTCAAGCCACCAAACCGCGCCGGGGGTCTCACGGCTGTCACGGTTGCGACCCGCCCTGCCGACCGGTGTAACGCCAAGACAGCATCAAGATTCACATTCGACACACCGTCGCCATAGGTCAGCAAGAACGGGTCGTCACCCAATGATGAGGCGAGCCGGCGAACGCGACCGCCCGTGCCAGTATCGAGCCCGGTCTCCACCAGATGGATGATCCAGTTATCAGTAGTAGTACCTTCGTGAAACTGACTCTTGCCCACGCTTAGGTCCACGGTAAGCGAGGTGCCCAGCAAGTGGTAGCCAAGGAAGAAGTCTTTGATGACGTGTCCTTTGTGCCCCAGCGCTAACAGAAACTCCTCGTGCCCATAATGAGCGAAGTGTTTCATGATGTGCCAGAGCATGGGGCGGTTTCCGATCTGCACCATCGGCTTTGGCACCACCTCGGTTAGCTCTGCCAGCCGGCTCCCCCGTCCACCGGCCAAGATCACGACCTTCATGCCCCTACCTCCGCCGCCGTTCGGGGTTGGCCCGGATATATGGAATGTCCGCGGCGGTGAGCTTCGACTTACCGTTCGCCTCGCCTTTCGGCTGGCTACCGCGGCCCTTTTGAGCCATGTCCCGATTGTTATCCGCGTTCGTTCCCAGGAACAGGTGGTCAGTGTTGATACATGCCGGAACGTCGCAGTGGTGAAGCACGCAGAGCCCATCTGGGATCTCGCCGTTAACCAGCGCCAAGGCTACCCGGTGAGCCAACTGCTGCTTCCCGTCTCGCCTGACCTGCCCGTAGCCCTTCCTGTTCCGACCCTTCTGCCAAATCCGACACCCGCTGGCGTCGAGCTTCGACTTCGCCCGAAATCCATTCCAAAAGTCGGCGTCAAGGTAGTTCCTCGACCACGCCGTTAGCATCTCCAAGGCCGCCATCTTCCGCTACCAGGCATCCAAGGCATCAAGCATTGGCATCGTCAAGATCTTACCGCCAGCCATGGGTGCACGTGGATGCTGCTCGACCCACGTCAGGGCCTCGAACACCGTCGTGAAACGGGGCATGGCGGAGTCGTCAACCGGATCTGGTTCTTCCTTCGCGTCCGCCGGACCAGTCGCCTGCGGACTGTTCGGCAATTGCAGCACCGAACTAAGATACAGGCGCTTCGACCGCACCACGTCCTGAATAGCCACTGGCTCACGGCTGAGTCCGTCCATGAGCACGTCAAGGTCCTCGGTGCCGTCCACGCCGCCACGCGCCGCCTTAATGTAGTCGTACAGACAACCCAGGTAATACTGCCCTCGGTCGAACTCGAATCGGCCAAACTGGTCTGGCAGGGCCTCCCTGATACGAGAGAAGTCGTTCATAACAAGCGCGTGAGTGAAACATGCTTCCGTTGGCATGCGATCGACGATCTGCCTCCACGTGAGGCCCAGATCGGCCATGAACCGTTTGGCCAGTGGCCCCTTTCGTCGAAATGACGAACCGTTGCCCATACCGCAACTTACGAAGAGGGAGTCGTCGATGAGAAGCACCGACTGGCTAAAAGCCAGCATCAGAAAACCAGAGGTGTAGTCCGGACAGACCGGCGGGCATATCCGACCGTACGCTGCCCGCGCCTTATCGATGACGTCACGGCGGCACACCGCTGTCATGAGCTTCGGCAGCAACTTTCCGCAGTACTTTGGATGCCCGTGCAGGAAATAGTTCAAAAGGTCGGCGCTCTCGAACTGAACCCGCTTCAGCGAGCATGACCTTTGACGATAGATGCTTCCCGCCGGGTCACGCCCGTACTGGTCCGGGAACCAGCAAACGACCTGGGCGCCGGTCCGCTCGATCTCTGCCGACACGAGTTCCAGTGCGTCGCGCCTCAGGACAGACCGGTCCGTTAAGACCCCGACGTACTCCCCCCTCGCGTCGCGCAGGGCTCGCTCCCAGTTGTCCGGCATCGGCAGGTTGCCGTTTGTGCGCACGTACTGCAGTCGAGGGTCGTCGAATGACCTCACGACAGCGCTCGTGGCTGCCACTCCCGACTCTCCGCTGTTGTCGCAAACGATGACCTCCAGATCGGTGTAAGTCTGTTGCAACACGCTCCGAATCGAGTCGGCAAGACGAGCGGATCGATCCTTCGAGGGAATGGCAATCGTGAACATGGGGCGCGTCACTGGGCCACGCCCTTTTTGTTGTACGACAGGCCGGGCACCAAGACACGTCGGCCCGCGGTCCTCTCGAGTGCCCCTTCCCTGGGAATCGCTAGTGATTCGAATAGGTCACAGACGACTGGCGCCGCAGGTTGGGCGCGCCCCTCGGGCCGGATGAACCACTCGAGGAACGATTGTCGACTCGCAGCCTTCTCGTCAGTACCCGCCAGGATACGCGCGACACGGTCGACCACCTCCGCCATGTTGCGCGAGACCTCCATGAAGTCACCCTTCACCAAGTGCCGAAAATGGCCGGTGCGCCCCTGAGACGCATAGAACTCGTCGGACACAATCGTGAGGCACGGACGGTCGACGACGACGGCTTCCAGGAACGCCGTGGTGTTGAGTCCGAAGACGCACGACGAAAATGTAAGCTGGTGAAAATAGTCCTGCCACGAGTCGGGTGTATCAGCCTGGTCTCCCCCCTTGGGGTAGGACACGACACCGGGATAATGGTAGTCCTCCCACATCAGCGCATTGGTCGGATGCGGCCGCACAACCAGCGTAGGGGCGCCATCGGGAAACCGCCCCGCCATTTCGTCGGCCAGCGCTGTGACCGTCTCGGTTTCTGACTCGACCAGCGTCCGAGAGCTACAGAGATAAAGCACGAAGGGCTTCTGCGGCGGGCATCCCATGGATTCGAGGACTGCTTCACGGGTCGCGCTCGGCCGCATCTCGAATAACGCGTCGAGATGTGGGGCTCCGGTGATTCGGATGCAAGCCGGCGGCACACTGTGGATCGTCACAGCCTCCTCCGCGAGCGCCTCATTCCACACGACAAAGACATCGGGCAGGACATGCACGGTGCCCTTGCTCGTGAGATTGTCCCAGCCGTTGAGATAGCCTAGGCACGGAATGCCGAGTGAACGCAATGCATGGGTGTAATCGGACTCGACGGAGTGCTTGGGCCAGATCATCGGCACAATGAGTGCAACGTCTGGTGCAATATCTTCGATCAGTGAGACCAACGTCGGACTGGGCGGCACAGACTCCTCGATCCAGCGCCATACATCCAGCACGGCCGGACGCGCCAGGACTGCCCGCCACAACCGCGATCGAACCTTGCGCTGCAAATCGAGCGGCAACTCCTTCTCAATCGCCTCCACCGTACGTTCGGGGGAAGGGTGCGCCTTGCGGTAGTAACTGGCCCGATTCATCACGTACCGACCGTTGCGCAGCAAGCGCTGCCATGCCTCAGGGGGCTCGGGTCGGTAGCCGGTGGTCACGCCCGGCACCTCCGATTCGGCTAACTGAAGGCCTCGGCCAAAGTTCGCTCTATTCTTCCGCGCCATCTTCGCGGGATCGAGCTTGGTTCCGTGGAGGAACACCACCTCGTGTCCCCGGCGACCCAGTTCTCGCAACACGTTGTCGAGATTTCGAAAGAAGTTAGTGTGCTGGGCAACGATGAGTAGTTTCATGACCTACTGCGCAGCGCCTCGCCGGTTGGTTGATTTATTCGTTCGCTGCAAGATGCTCTCCCGCTCTCTCACCCACAGCCGGAGCGAACAACACAAGGGCAGCGCGCCGTTACTGCGACCTTGCATCTCGTTGACGACGCGTGATTTTCTCATGGATATACGGTCCAAGCAACGCGCGCGTGAGTTCACAAGGCGTATCACGCGGTCACGCAGCTACAGCTAAAACGTAGCGGATCATAAACGCTCATGGCCAACGAAATGGCCCAGGGTCAGTCCTGAGCATCGGAACCCCTTGACTACGAATCGAGGACACCGGACCGGCGGGTGGCGCGTCGGCGAAAACCACCACATAGCGGGAAACACTCTTAATTTCCGGCGCCAACGCTCACCGGCGCCTTCTTCTGCCTTGGAACATGGCTCTATCGGTGATGCACACATGAGGAATGCCATCGAATCCCGCAACTCGCCGCAGAAGCTGCGGCAAGAGCGGCTTTCCAGGCTGAATGAGTCCAAGCTCGATCCAGACTAGCCGGTACGCTTCGCCAGCGGTTTCACCAGGGGAGGCGGCATGACACACTACGCCGACCCTGCATGATTGCCCTCGTACGGCGCGCAATTGCGCGCCTCGCTTGCACCATCCCACAGCTACGGCGGCTTCGCGAGGGCCATATCCGCCTCGAGCGCCGTGGGGATCGGTTGAAGGCCACGCTGCGTCACCTGAGAGCCCGCCATGCGACCGCGACCGCCTTGCCCGGGAGGTCGTGCGAGCACGCCTTGCGAACTGTCGATCCACTCTGGCCGACCGGACCACGAAACTTCGCGGGCTGCGAACTTCGCAGATGGACCCGGGCGCCGCGCTCCAGTCGGCATTCGCCCACCGCGCGAGAGCGGTGCTCGCCAGCCAACCGGCTCCAAGCGTGCGAATAGGACTGGCGGGCGGCGTGCCCTGCCTACGCCATCGAGGCGAAAAATGTCCATGCCGGACGGCGGCCGCCTGGCGCTCGCACCGTCGAGATCGGGGGGCTCACCTGGTGGCTCCCGAACGATGCGGCCAGTCGCGGGTCGCTCTCGAGCCGGATCGTTGACCGCGGGTCGTTTCCCCTTGACGATCTCGCCCGGGTGCGGCGGCTCGTCGTCGGCGGCGGCATGCTGGACATCGGCGCCAACATCGGCACGACGGCCATCCCCCGCGCACTATTGCGCGACTTCTCTGTCATTCATGCCGCGGAGCCTGACCCAGACAACTACGCCTGCCTGGTGGCCAACGTCTTGGCAAACAAGCTCTACGGTGCCGTGCTCCCAGATCGGCACGCACCACCTGCTGCCCGCCGAAGGCAAGACGCATCTGCGGTCGATCGACGTGCAGGCCAACACGGTTGACGACTGGATCGGACGGCTCGGCGTCCTGCCAGTCGACCTGTCCTTCGTGAAGGTGGACGCTCAGGGCTGGGACGCGCACGTGATCCTGGGGGCACGGTCGCTCCTCGCGGCCCGCCACCTGGTGTGGCAGGTGGAATTCAGCCCGGCGATGATGGACCGGTCTGGGGTGACCGCACGTGAGTTCAACTCCCTCGCCTCGGCATCCTTCACCCACTTCCGGATGATGGCGGGGGACGAGCGGGAACGCCCCATCTCGGACGTTGCCGAAGTGGGCGCAGCGCTTGCCACCGACGGCAGGTACGCCAACTTGCTGCTCTACAGCCAGCCGTAGGGTTGAACGCCGCGCGGGCTCAAGGACATCCCCGAGCGAGAAACCGACTTCAGATGGGTCCGGGCGATCCTGGCGCGGCATCCAATCGGTCACCGTCGCCCCACGCCCGTCTTCTCGAGCGACGACCTAGCACGGCGAGGCCAACCACGCCACCCACGAAGGTCATGACACTGACGAGGGTCAGCGCGTTCTTCGTTGGCGA
>Ga0209403_10007942_pt1 | contig 10325 bp, 7 predicted proteins | sample ArcticOcean_MG_C_8_FD_187440 | JGI IMG/M metagenome (GOLD analysis project Ga0209403, IMG submission 187440) | Marine microbial communities from western Arctic Ocean - ArcticOcean_MG_CB11_86 (SPAdes) (version 2) | ecosystem: Environmental > Aquatic > Marine > Oceanic | place: Arctic Ocean...
ACGACCACCAGCAGGAACAGCAGTATGGTGAGGGGGAGACTGACGAAAAGGGAGCGCATGGTTCGCTCGTCCTTATGGGTTTGCCAACGCGGGCGTTTGTCTGATTTGACGAAATATTACTCCAATTTAAAGAATTGTCAAGAAAAAACATCCTTGGAGGAAATGCGCTTCAGACGTGCGTGAGACGGATTTGGAGGAAGCAGCCTAATCCTCAGACGATCTGATTGACAGGATTACAGCTCCCTCCATTCCCTTCACAGCATTCCCGCCACCCCCCAAATTCCTTCCCCTGAACACTCTTCATGGACCCCATGAAGTATTGAGGATTCCCTCCGGAAAAGGAGGATCAGTCCATCTTCTTTATTTCTCTCCGTCCAACATCTTCATCCCCATCCTAACAGAGGGCATCCAAGGGGGTGCCTCTCATGGTGTCCTTCCGCACCTCCCCCCACCCTAAGCTCCAACAGCTTCCATCACGGTTCATCAAAACTGACTGCCGGATCATCGCTAATCTCCTTTGGTCGGTTGAGACATCACCTCCAGAGCAGACCATTTCATTTAATCATAAGCCACTACCCAATCCTTCTTCTTCGGATTGGCCTTGTATTCTCCTGAGATTCTGGGAGCCTGATTCTGGGAGGGGGATAACTCAGGAACCCATAAATCTCCTGATGTTTTTCCAGACACGGACCGTCGCTGCGTTTGCTCGGCGGACCTGTACAACGCAACTGCCTGGAGCAAAGGCAGTCATCATCTCGCGGACTCGCAGGTCTTGTTTTTTTGAGACCCATCTGCGACATGGTTTTGTTTACCCTCTGGCTTCTCGCCTTCCAACACGTTCCCGTAGCCAACCGAATCAGGCATTTCCCACGCCCTTGGGTTCCGGGGATTCGTCCGCCAAACGGTTTTTGGAACCGTACAAACCTCCAGTAAAAAGTTTGACAATCCCGCGTGGTGGAGTACAATCACGTGAATTCGTAAAAAAAAATCGCCCATGGAGGGGCGTTTCCAGGCATTTGACCGCTTTCCCTCATGGTCCGACGGCATGACGAACCCATTTCCCGGCCACGCCTTCCTCCTTTCCCGCCTTCGGGTTTTGCAGGTGGGCCTCTGCTTGGGAGGTCTGCTGGCATTCGCCACCACCACGCAGGCGGAGTACCTCGTCCGCAATCGTGCGGAGCCGGAACTCAAGCAGCAGATGCACCGTATCCTCCAGAAGATGTTGGGGGAGGAGTATGTGGATGTTTCGGTGCAGCGTCACGCCCTGATCGACACCAATTTGCGGAAGCGCGACAGCGATGTCGTGCCTGGTGTGCAGATCATGACCCGTCCGGAAGAGGCCAACGTCGTCTTCAGTTACCGGACGATCACGGTGGTCGCCAAAACGGAGGTGGACCTGGACGTGATCGAGGCTCGCCTCCGCAACGACGTCAAGCTGGGCCTCCAGGACCGCTTTGAGCTGTCGGTGGTGCTGGGTCTGGTGAAGATCGAGCGTCCGGATTTCTCTCAGAAGTTGGTGGATTATGTGAATCTGCTCGTGGCCGCGCGGGATGATCTGCGGGGCGGGAAGGCTGCCGATGCCCGCACCAAGCTTCAGCAGGCCGCCGAGATCAGCGCCAAATTCCCCAACGGCTACGAGATGCTTGGCGTGGAGAAGCTGATTCCGGAATACCAATCAGAAACACTGGAGCAGATCAGCATTCAGGAGATGATCTTCGCCGGATTGCTCGGCTTTCTGATCCTACTGCTGCTGGTGTTCTTCTTCTTTGTTTCCCGGAGTACACGCAAAGACAACGTCGAGGAAAAGCAGCATCCACTCCAACCCGCCTTGGGCAAGGTCGCCGAGGCCATCGAGTCGATGAAACCGGAAGAGGAAACCGAAGACGAGGGCTTGTCGCTTGCCGAGGAAGAGGCGGCGGTTGAGGAAGCGGAACGCGAGGATCACCTGCGCTTCCTCAAGGCACTGCCCCCCACGGATCGTACCAACCTGATCAAAACCCTACAGAACAAGGACCGGGCCGTGGTCCTCAGCCAGATTGACATCGTTGACGCTTCACACGTTCTCAAGACGCTGCCTCCGGAGGAGGCGTTTGTGATCTTGCACCAGATGCGCAACGTTGCCATCTCGGAAAAGAAGCTTCAGGAGTTGGGTGAAAAGCTGGCGGAAACGGCAAAAACCCTGGAGCAGCAGTTCGATGCGCTCGGACGCATCGGGGAACTCTCCGGACAGCTCGAAACCGAGAGATGGCAGCAGATTCTCGCCAGTGCCGAAGCCTTGCAGACCAAGCATCCGGAAAAGAAGGAACAGGTCGGCGGTGCCTTGCAGGAGCTTCAGGCCAAGGGCGTGACCTTCGGTCAGTTGCACGAACGTTCCGAAGTGGACCATGCCCTGCTCGGCAGAGTGATGGAACGCTTCGAGCGCTCCAAGCTCAGCAACGGGGCGCGCGTTTCTGTGCAGTACGTCCTCTTCGAGGCAGAGCCGCAGTTTCAGGAGATGCTCTTGAGTGAGTTCACAGAAGACACCCGCCAGTTCTACCAGGAACAACTGGAGCAACTTCAGCAGCAGGCCAGTGAAGACGAGGACGCCCTCGCTCGCATCGAACAGATGCGCGACCTGCATCGCAGTCTCTTCATGCGACTGGTCCACAACGAATTGAACCATCTCCCAACCACCACCAATCAGGAGGAATGAGGAATGGCTGTTGCCAAAAAAACTGACAAGATCGGCACCCTCGTCGGTTTTATTTCCGGAACCCTCTTCATCTTGATGGGTGTCCTCTGGCCCACGGAATTCTCCAATCTTGCGTTGATCCTTGAGGGCGGGGAGGGGATGGAGTCCGGGACGGGAAAAATCATTTTCCAGTTGACGCGCTTTGTGGACATCAAGTCCTTCTTCATCGTGTTTGGCGGCACCTTTTCGGTGACGTTCATCGCCTTCCCCTTCAAGAAAACCACTCGTTGCTTCGCTAGCATCCTCAAGGTGTTTGCCGCCGACAAAGCCGAACTGGAAGCCGAGGAGATTTATGAGCAGTCCCGCAAGCTCAGCGAGAAACGCTTCAACGGCAAGCGCATCACGAACGAGGATTTGAACGGGATTGAGAATGTCTTCATGCGGCGCTGGATCGAGAGTCTGATCGTGCGGGAGCAGGTTCCAGACGATCAGATTGAGGGGATCATTCAGTCGGAAATCCGCATGTACGAACATCGCGCCGATGAGGAGATCGAGATTCTGGAGTTCATGAGTACGGCGGCTCCGGCCTTTGGGATGGTCGGAACGATTGTTGGTCTGGTGCTGATGCTGTCCGAAACCGGAAGTGTCCGGGCCGTGATGCAATCCATGTCGATCGCCATGCTGACCACCCTGTATGGGGTGATCCTCGCTAACTTGCTTTTTTTGCCGGTCGCCTCAAAACGCAAGCAGCTCAAGGAGTCGAACCTGATGCTGTTGGAGATGATCCGGGAGAGCGTGCACGGCATCGCCCGGCGGGAATCCCCCTACACGCTCATGCAGGGCTTGGATTTGTTTCTGCCCAAGAAGCGGGAGGAATTTGACAAACAATACGAAGGCTGATTCAGGCTCACACTTGGATTGCAGTAAGAGAGAGACGCCCAAATGTTTACTAGCAAGCGCAAGGGAGCGGGGGGTAGCGGAGAGGTCCGCTGGATCATCACCTTTGCCGATCTGATCACCCTGTTGTTTTGCTTCTTCGTGTACCTGTCGCTGTTCACCAAACCGCAGGTCAGCATCAAGGGGCAGTTCAAAGTGACCGAACCGGTGTTGTCGAGTTTGCAGGCCTTTCTTCCTACGGACGCTTTGGGGCAAATTCGCAAACTGATGGGAGCGACCTACGAGATTGAAGCCGAATACGCTGAGCAGCTTGGCAAGCAGCTTGGCCCGGAACTGATGGCGCTCTACCAAAAGCGCCTCATCTTGACAAGCTTGGTGAAGATGCGTCTTTCAGAGCAGCAGCTAGTCAGCCGGATTGGGGTGATGGTCAGCGACAAGGTGGATGAGGAGATTCATGTGCCCCTCCACTTCACCGGAAGTGCCCGTCGGGGACCGACCGATGCGACCCTTTGCACGGACGAGGGACTGCAAACACTGTCTCTGGAACTGATGCAGTACGATTACCTGTTGGGCAGGGAGATGGTGACTGTCAGGAAAGACGAACAAGTGGGCTACCTCCCCCTCTGCCTCATCAATGATGACCTGTTTGAGTTGGACGAGACCATCGTCGTGCAGATTGGCACTTTGGAGGGAAACGTGGAGCGCGGAAGCCTGATTTCCAAGGAGGTGGTGATTTCGGATGATGAACCTTTGCCCAAGATATCGTTCGAGATTGACCGACGAGAAATCTATGAAGGGAGTGTCAATGTGACGGTACACATCCAACCCATCAGCGGGGTGGAAACCATCATTCCTCTGGGAACGCGGGGTTCCGCCAAGGAGGGTGTGGATTATCGTTTTCCAGACGGGAAGGCGATCACCATCTACCCCTACACCGAGAAGGGATCGATCGCGCTGGAAGTGATGCAGGAGGACGTGCCGCTCTACGCAACGCGATCCCTCATCGTCGAGATCCTCAGCGAAAAGCTGCAACACGCCGAAACCGGCAAGGCGGACAAACAGTTCAACACCATCGTTGGCGCCTTGGAGATGAAGGATTGCAGCGGAATCCACCGTTTTCTGCGGGAGAACGCGGGGCAGTTTGAGGGGTTCGAGTTGAATGCCACGAAGTCGCGCTGCATCCTCTCGCTGCCCTCGACGTTCCTGTTTCGCAGTGGGAAGGCCACGCTGCTCCCGAAACGAGTGGGCAAGCTGCGCGAGTTCATGACCACCATCCGCAACCGCTATGAGCTGGAGGGCGACGCGATCCGGGTGGAGGGGCACACCGATGATGTGCGGACGGGGCCGAACAGCCTCTTTGCGAACAACTGGGAACTCGGCACCATCCGGGCGACCAACATGGCGGTCTTCATGATCAAGCAGGCCGGGTTTGACCCCAACCTGCTGGCCGCCGCTGGTTATGCGGACACCCGCCCGAGGGTGCCACTTGTGGACGCCTCCGGAAAGCGCAAGCGGGGCAAGCCCCTCCGGGAGGCTCGTCAGGCCAATCGACGGGTGGACATCATTTTCACTCGGCCACCAGCGACTGAGGTGACCCGCCGCTTCTTCCCGTGAGCGGATGCGGAGCAACAGTGATTGGTGGTGCCCGCGCGGCTGGGTTGCGCTGGTGGTTTTGTTGATGCTGTGGGGAGGAATGGAGAATCGAGTGTTTGCACAAGAGAACTCCGACACGGTGGCAGAGACGCTGATCATGCAAACGTCACCGTCCAAGGTTAAGCATTCCGACGGAGTGTTTGTGGTGGAGGTCAGTGCCTTTGATCCCTTGTTGGTGGTCAAGATCAACGGCTTCGCGCAGATGGTGCGTCCGGGGGCGGACTGGCAGGTGTTCGAGGTGCCCTACCAGCTCAAGCCGGGCGACAACGAGTTTGCGATCTTTGTGCAGACGAAGACCTCGGAGCAGCAGGAATTCTTCACGGTGACTTACACGACGCAGGAGATGAAGGAAGAAAAGCTCAAGATTGATCCGCTGAGCCTTGCCTTTGTGCTGGGCTACACGCAGAGCGACAACATGCTGCAAGCGAACAAGTTGACCACGAAAAAACCTGCTGGTCGGCTCGACGCCGTGTTGATCTCCGGGTACCGCTACAAGTTGATGGCGAATGCGGGCTTGTCCCTCAAGTTCCTCCTCAAGACGGATCGTCAACTCGACCGCACCCTGAGCAACCGGGAAACCGGCTATCGCAAACTAGCGCTCGAGTACGACCACCAACGCTTGTGGGGCACGAACCTCACCACCGGTCTGGGACAGAGCGTCTTCAGTCTCAAGAGTACGGACACGAGCAAGCCCAGCACCTTGGGGGAGTTTCAGGCCAGCACCCGAAGTTTGTTCTTTTTCACAGGAGTGGACGTGCCGTTTGCAGGGAACTATGTGGCGTCTGCAAAAATCCAAGTGGAGGTGCAGACTGGAAAAAGCGCGGGCACCGTGACCTCCTCGGAGCTTGGTTTGCGGCTGCGTTTTGGCGGGTTTTCCACAAAGGTCGGGGCGGACCAGAAATCCGGAGCCTTCACGGACGCCAGCAACAACACCAGCTCCAGCACCACGAAAGGCAGTGCGCGGATGACATGGGGCAGCTGGACGCCCCACTTGCAGTACCAGAGCCACAACCAGCAGTATCAGCAACCCAACGCCGTCACTGGACTTCAGGTGCGGAACCGCCGCAACACGTCGGGCTTTGGGGTCAAGTACCGCTGGAGCGAGTCGCTCCTGCTGGACCTCTACGCCAAGCAAATCAAGGTGTCTTCAAACGAAGCGTTGAATGCGTACAGCGAGAGCCAGGTCGCTGTCCAAATGCTGTGGAGCTATTGACATGCGCCGGATGCTCACCGTGCTGTCGTTGCTGATCGTGTTCGGCACTTCCGTGTTTGCGCAGGGCGGCACCCTGCGGTTGGAGAAGGGCGTGGTGAAGTTGTTGCGTGAAGGCCGGAGCCAGTTTCTGAGTTCGGTCGGGGAAAAATACCGTTTGCAACGCGGAGATCGTCTGCACACGGGTCCGGACACGCGGGCCATCGTTGCCGTGCGCGGGGAGTCGGAAGTCATCGAGTTGTTCTCAAACGCCTTTTTGCACTTCAAGGGGGTCACGACCAGCCAGACCAAGATTGCCCTGCTCACGGGCAAGGGCAATTTCAAGGTTGCCCCGGCTCCGGAAGCAACAGAGGAACGTCAGGCAGCACTCAAGTCGCTGCGTCCGCAAGCAGGCGGGCCACAAAAATTCGGACTGAAGGAACGCATGGGAACGTCCCAGAAATCCGGAGATCAACCCGGCGGGGGAAAAGCTCTGCGACTTCCGGAATCCCTTGCAGCGCAGGAAGCACGGCAAGACGAGCAGGAAGAGGACTTCTGGGCCAAGATCGGTTCCGGCGCCAAGCAACCCGGACCCCGCAAGCGCATGGCCCGGTTTCAGGTGCGCACGGTCTCGGCGATTGTCGCGGTGCGCGGCACCGATTTCGTGGTTGCCACGATGGGAGACGTGACCAACGTCTTCACCGTGGAAGGCGAGGTTGGAGTGGCCGCAGCGGATCTTCCGGATCATGAAGTCACTGTCCCTGCAAACACGGTTTCCCGCGTGCAGGGCGGATTTGCCCCGACAGAGCCGGAGAAAGTGGGGGCTGCTGAACGTGCGCAGATTCTGGAATCAGAAGGCACCGAGGGTTTTGAGGATGTGGAATTCGGCAGCTTGGAAACCACCGAAGCCATTGCCGAGCAGCGTCGCACGGGAGCTGATGACACCGCAGCCCTGCTCGACGAGACGGGTGCAGACGATTTGCTGGATTTGCTTGAAGAAGTGGTGTCCGAGACCCCCACGGCACCTCCAGCGACGCTGGAAACCAATATCCAGTTGCAGTTGAATTTTCAGTAGTTGAAAAGCATGAGCATCAATCACAGGACTTACGCAACTTTCCAAAATCGTTTCCATGCTTTGCGTGGGAACGCCGCCCCAGACGCTTTGCGTCCACGTTCTGAACCGCAAAGCGGGCGAGTCCTTGGCTCCCACGCAAAGCATGGGAGCCATTTTGCGTAAGTCCTGAATCAAAGAGATCACTGAGTAACACGAGCGTAATTTTCCACTGGCCCTCATTGGGTGTGCCAAATCAGGAGATGTCATGGGTTTTGTTCGCCACTTCCCCTTCAGACTGGTCCCGCTGGCCCTGTTGCTGGCGTGGACGGTTGCGGGCTGTGGGGACTTGTCGCCCGAATCGGAAGGCACGGCCACCATGCGGTTGCGTTTGGCGTCCAACACACATTCCCCGGCACTGCTGCGGCAGGCATCGCGGATTGCGGACAACACCTCGAACCGTGCCACGGTCGAGTTGATCCCGGTGGCGTCCTGTTCCGGGAGTCCCGGCAATACTGGGAGCTTGGGAGCGGTGGCGGTCACGTTGGGGGGCACCCCCACGGCAACCTTCAACGCTGTGCCCCTTGGAACCGCGCTGAAGCTTTGCGTGTACCTCTACAAGGCCAGCACGACCTCCACCACTCCAGACGCGACGGGCGAGACGGACACCTTCACCATCTCCACAGAAAACTACGCCAGCACCATCATCGTCACGGTGTACGAAATACTCTACGCCAAGCTCCGGCTCCAGATCACCGACAAGTATGGAAACGGACCTTATAAAGGGGTCGCCTCCTACTACGACAACACAACCTCGCAACGGGGCACCGTCCAGTCCTCCGGCTTTCCGGACAACGCCACCACCTACGCCTTCCCTAGCGACAACAACACGAGCAGCTACTTCAACAGCGACAACAAGACCTACCACCTCGTGGTGGACAACGTTTCCTACGATCCTAGGGGAACCTCCCTGACCACCACCATTGCGCTGCCCGGCTTCAAGACGCTTCAGGAAACCTTCGTCATCAGTGAAACCAACGTGGTGAGCGGCGAACGAACCTACGCGATCCAACTCACCCCGGAAATGATCAACTCCTCGTGGTTGAGCATCGACAACCTCACCGTTGCCAACGACAACGGCACCCGCCGCACCGCCGAGGTTTCCGGCTACCTGCGGCTCAACGTGCCTGCGAGTAAGGCCGACAACGTCTCGCAGCTGATCGCCACGCTCACCGTCAAGCGCGTGGGTGGCACCGAAACCACCATCACGCCCTCCGTCAATCTCTCGCTGGTGGACAACGTGAGCAGCGACTCGGACAACACCTCCTACTGCTACAAGTTCTGCCTGGGCACCGACACCTGCATGTCCGGTGATGACACCGACCGCTGTTACGGATTTGTTCACCAAACGTCCACCAGCAACCAACTCGGCCTTACGCATGGCAGCAACTCCTTTCAGGTGATCTCAAGCGTGGACGGCACCTCCACCACGCTTGACAACGCGACGGCGAGTTACGACTCCTGCCTTGACAACAGCACCATGTGCCTGAACTTGAACTGGGAATCGGCCGGGGATCTGGACCTGCACACCTACTACTACCCCAGTTGGAATTACACGGACAATGCCTCGGCAGCAGGGTTCAGTCCGGGCACCCAGTACCACATCAGCTTCTGCCCTCCCGGAGAGAAGAACCTGACCGGCACTGCCGATCTTTACAAGCAGGTGCACATTGGCGACAGCACCACGGCGGGGACTCCGGAAACTCAGGTCTGGGCCACCGACAGCGGCAAGGTCGAGGGCGGCACCTATCTGGTGTATTTCGAGGAATTCGGCAAGGACGGTGGCAGTCCCACGGCCCGAAACGTCACCCTCACCCTGAGCGGTCCCGGCCTCAGCGACAACCTCACCTATGGTCCCTACAACCTCAAAGCCGGATTCACGCCTTTGGCCAGTGATCCCCAACCCGTGCTTGTCATTCAGGTGGACAACAACACCATCATGAGTTACGCGACGATCAACCCGCAGAACTCCTTGAGCAACACAACCTTCATGGACAACATGACCTCGCTGTCGAATTCGACCTTCATGGACAACATCTCAGGAACGCAGCAGTTTGCTTCCGGCTTCAGTGCCACCACCCATTTCGGGAGTCTGGCGCGTTCCTCGTTGACGTGCCCGAGCAGTTGAGCCGAGACGATGCAACCACTTCGCTCTGCCTGTTTTCTGGTTTTCCCTGTTCGGACAGAACCGGGATCCGGACAAACCCATTGTGAATTGGCAGAAGTGAAAAATTTTGGCTTGCATTCCCACAGAGGCAGTGGTATCTTCCCGAACCAAATCTCTTACTTTGTCTCAAGAGGGTTTTCAAGACGTTGGGAACCGTCGAGTTTCTTCCGGACGAATCCCTTCCGTAGCAGCACGAAGGTTTTTCTCCTTCAGGAGGGTCAATGAGCACCTGCTCACTCCAGTTTGTACTCCGGGTTGCCGCCAGCGTGTTGCTGCTGGCTTCCCTCTACGGCTGTGGGACCGAGGTCACTATCAGTTCCACCTCTCCCCAAGCGTCCTCCTCGTCAGTCGCAGTCTCCGGCAAGTTGGCGCAGGGTTATGTGCGGGGGGCCACTGTGTTTGCAGACAGGAAGGTGAGCGGTAGCAGCACGGGCAACTCCCAACTCGATGCCGATGAGGTCAGCAGCACGTCCTCCACCTCCGCGCAGTTTTCCCTCAGTGTCGGTTATGCCAACTATGTGATTGTTTCAACCGGAGGCACCTACCTCAACTCGAAGGACGTCGCGGTGGCCGCCGCGCCGATGATGACCCCCGCACCCACCAGTTCCGAGAGCAGTTGGAACCTGACCCCGCTGAC
>Ga0209403_10007945_pt1 | contig 10324 bp, 12 predicted proteins | sample ArcticOcean_MG_C_8_FD_187440 | JGI IMG/M metagenome (GOLD analysis project Ga0209403, IMG submission 187440) | Marine microbial communities from western Arctic Ocean - ArcticOcean_MG_CB11_86 (SPAdes) (version 2) | ecosystem: Environmental > Aquatic > Marine > Oceanic | place: Arctic Ocean...
GTTTCGCGAAAGAGGGTTCAACAGCCATTATTGCCGAAATTGATAGAGGTCGTGCGGAGAGTGTTGCCGAAGAGATTATCGGATCGGGGGGCATGCTATTCCGGTACAAACAGATATCTCCGATGAAAATTCAGTTGGCTCAATGACTGAGAGAATAGTTTCTGAATTCGGGCGTATCGATATCTTGATCAATAATGCGGCGTTCCTGGGATCTCTCAAGAGGGGACCATTTGAGGAAATTTCACCTGAAGAATTTGAAGATGCCCTTAAGGTAAATGTCATGGGGGCATTTCTGGTCGTGCGATCCTGTTGTACCGGTTATGCGAAAAGCAGGGTGGGGGCGAATTATCAACATGTCATCTGATACGGTGGTAAATGGGGTTCCAGGCTTCCTACACTATGTGACATCGAAGGCTGCATTAGTGGGATTGACCCGCGCGCTAGCTCGTGAACTTGGAAATGACGGCATTACAGTAAATGCGATCCAGCCCGGACTTACAGAAACCGAAGTAGATCGAGGCTCAGAGAGAAAGGCTCTAGCGATCGATATTATAGCAAATCAATGTATTCAACGTCAGGAAATGCCGGAAGATCTTGTCGGTACGATTATGTTTCTGGCATCAGAGGCCAGCACTTTTATCACCGGGCAGACCATTCTTGTAAATGGCGGTCTAACCTTCCGATAGATTTAAATCTAACAATTCCTAAAATAGAAAATGCTTCAATTATCAATGCTGGTTAAAGCCAATTTTCCATTTCATGCCGTTGAATTTTACCGGTTGTAGACCGTGGAAATTCATTTAATTCTATAAATCTAACTTCCTTTGGTCGTTTATAGCTGGCTAATTTTGTACGGCAGAGTATTTCTACTTCGTCCTCGGTTAGCTCTTCATTTTTTCGGGAGATAAAAGCTACCGGCACTTCCCCCCATTGGGTGTCTTGTTTTCTTATAACGACGGCGTCTAATATTCGTGCATCAGCCAAAAGAATTCGCTCAATTTCAGCAGGATAAATATTTTCTCCACCTGATTTTATCATATATTTTGCCCGATCAACGAAGTCCAGGGTTCCATCTGAGTTTCGCCGAAAAAGATCTCCCATTCGGAACCAACCGCCATCAAAATCCCTTGCGTTGGTCTCTTCAGAATTCCAATAACCAGAGAATACTGTTGCTCCACGGATAGTAAGTTCGCCGGTTTCTCCGTCATTCACTTCTTTACCATCCGCGTCTATAAGTCGGACTTCACAAAGTGAGTTTACCCTTTTTGACAAAGAGTAATCGGTAATACCTGGAGGTATTAAGGCTGCAGATGCCGGAGGCAAACCCGTCTCAGTCGCTCCGAAAGAATTTAAATAGGGTGCTCCCATAAGCTCTGTAAGGTCTGCCACTTCTTGGCGAGGTACCAAATCAGCCATCGCACCAATGCAGGCAATAGATTTTAGTTTGGGCTTGGTCTTTTTTAAATGTTTTATCATTGGTTTAATGGAACCTGGTAACATGACGAGCCAACCGAGATCATAACGCGAAGCGGCATCTGTAATTGCATCGGGTTTGAGACCATCAATAATGATGACGGTAGATCCTGACATGAGAGCATTCAGAAGCTGGTCAGTTGAGGCCATGTGGAACATCGGTGTCCACGCGATAAAGGCATCTTGTTCACGGATAACAGTATCTAAACGAAGGGCACACATACGGGCTATCTGAGCACGGTGACTGATAAGGGCTCCCTTCGGTAAGCCAGTAGTTCCACTGGTATAAAGAATTACAATTCCTTCTTCCGGATCAAGACTTTGGGGGAGTATCGCCGCGGAGGCGTTTCCCAATAGTTCCGTGTATCCATCATCTAAATTAATGATCTCTAAGTTACTTAAATCTAGCTCGTTCAGATTACTGGTAAAGCGTTCGGAGACTATTAGGAGTTTTGGGTTAACGAGGGCTATGCAATGCTTAAGTTCATCTAACGAGAGACGCCAATTTTAGCAGGCGATTATCGCACCCTTAATCGCGCAAGCAAGTTCATCCACGATGTATTCGGGTCGATTTTCAGAAATGATAGCTACACGGTCGCGTTTCGCTATGCCAAGATTGGTAAAAACACTAGCCAGCCGTCGCACAGCTTCATCAAGTGTGCCGTAGCTCCAGGTATTCTTCTGATGTTCTATCGCTATAGCATCACGATTGCGCCGGACTTGTGCATGAAACAAGCTATAGACAGACGATTTTCCAGAGGCTGAAATATCTCTATTTTTTTCCATAAACTACCATTTTTTCTTCCAGTCTAGAGGTTATATCTTGTTTTACTGTTGGAAAAACATACAGAAAGTTAACTCTGGAGTAAGACTTTGATAAAGTTTTATCACGATTAATTGAAGATGGGTTATTGACTTATCCGAAATTTACCCTAATTAGCTTCGTTACGTGTTACATTTTTGTCGTGTTATCTAGATCTCCGGTACGCCGATCAAAGTTTTAGTTATCCGCTTGCAATGTGGGCGTAGAGTGTTTTTGCGTTGTCACATGTTGTGATACGCCAAACCAACAGAGACTTGTGAGAGGAATTAAGTATGACTACTGGTACAGTAAAATGGTTTAATCCGACTAAGGGATATGGCTTTATTGAGCCAGGCGATGGCTCTAAGGATGCTTTTGTTCACATTTCGGCCGTTGAACGTGCGGGACTGACAACACTCAATGAAGGTCAGAAAGTGGAATATGAAGTTGTTCCCGGCCAAAATGGGAAAGCTGCCGCCGAGAATCTGGTAATCCTCGAGTAGTACTATTTTAGATCTACTTTTATTTTGTTGACGCTTTAATTTAATCGTAACCAAAATAAATTTAATCTAAAAAATTCTTAAAAGGTGAACTGGCTAAAAGTGGCTGGTGCACTTGCTTTCTGTAATAATTGTTTTAGACCAACAATTGAAGATGAAGATATTTGTTACTAGCATGTTACAATATTTTTGTTCTTTACACGTGGCAATCTGGTTAGGTCATGGGAGCAGACGGCTGCGCACAGAGGTAGAAAATAAAACTATCATCGTAAAGGTGAGAGCCAATGTTCGAAAATCTCCATTTCTATTAGGTCATTTTTGGGACCTGTGTAGTTGGCCCAAACGTCAACTTGTTTAAATGAAACCCTGTAAAGCACCTTTTTCGGCAGACCTACAAAGCCATAAGCCAGTTCTTCGGGATTAGGGTATGACCCACAAATACGTTCGATAATTCCATCGTTACCTTTGATATAAGCCGGTGTCCGTCTATGTCCTGGAGGATTAGATCTGATTACTTTAACTTTGTCGCCAATGTTAAAAAGGTGGCCAGGCGCTTCTGTGTATGTGGATGTAACGTTGCTCAACTTTTGTTCTTTCAATCAAATAAAATGACTTTAAACAGTCGGAATGGTTACACCGACTAAGGAATCTCTAGATACAATCTTTTCCAGTTTCTCCTCGGTCCAACCTGTAGTGTTTTCGGGACGCATTGGGATAACAATATATCGCATGTCAGCGTTAGAATCATGGGTCCTAATTGTTACGTTATCTGGGATATGGGTCCCAAATTCTTTCAGGACGGAGCGCGGTTCGTAAACCATCCTAGACCGATAACTTCGGGATTTATACCAGGTTGGAGGCTGCCCCATAAGTTGCCTAGGGTAACAAGAGCATAGCGTGCACACCACGACATTATGGACATCGGTTGTGTTCTCTAGAGCTATGATCCGGGCAGCATGCTCAAGATCAATTCCAAGTTCTTCAATGATAGGGTTAGCATCCAGGAAGAGCCGGTTTCTAAAGTCAGAATCTACCCAGGCTCTAGCAACGACTTTGGCTCCACGATTTGGGTAGTCCCCATCAAATTTTTCAATTTTTTCGCGTATCTGGTTGGCTTTAATCAAACCTTTCGTCTCCAGAATTTCCTGCATGGCAAGGTTCATACAATGATGCTGGTTTGGTCCTTCACCAGTCTCATCCTCTTGTATTGGTTTGCCATCGTGGTCGTGGTCATCAGGTAGAGGAATAATAGGAACCTGGAATCTCTCTCTAACCTTATTTAGTTCCGTTTGAAGCATTTTTTTGGGTATTATGCCCCTTTCGTCCAATACGATTGCTAATGCTTCGGTTTGCTTTTCGAAATAACCAATTTGGTTGTAACGGTCGCCGAGATTCTCAGCTGCACGTCGCATTTCATCTACTGTTGCAAGTTTCAAACCGCTTACGGTCATTCTTAAGGCATTGGCATGCTTCTCCCAATGCGACATTCCATGGTCATCAACGTCGATTGGACCAGATACCTCTCCGCCAACATCGTGCGGGCCCATTCTAGGGTTTTCGTGCTCCACTTTATTTTCTCCTAAATCTAATTGGTAATTTGACCGTAAAAATTTTCTGCCAAATATAATTAAAGCTCACACCACTGTACTTATTGCATCGGAGAGAATGGAGCAGGCAGCATAATTTTATTTTCTTGAGTTTGCACTTCTACGGTTTCCCCCGGTTCGTTCTTTGGAGGCCAAACCCCATCTTCCTTAGCTTGATGTCGAATCTTGATTCTCTCATCCAGGCTTTGATAAGGCCATATGTGGACGAGTTTACTTGCTGTTCCGACATCACCTTCCATAACCACCGCTAGGGGAGAGCGTGCTGTCCTCTCACCTAATTTTTTTGCCCATCTAGCCTTAGTCTGCCCCATTAAACCAGGTTGTATCAGATAGCTGCGCATTTCATAGTATGGGCCGTATTTTCCCGGAGTGAGCAAAGGTGAGTTGTCCCAAGGGATAAATAATTCAACGGTTTGTTTGAGGATAAATTCACCAATATTGGGAGGCCACCAATCCTGCTTGACGGCTTCCGACCTAACGCGATCGCGTTCCGCGGCGTCTTCATACTGCCAACAATGGATGATCTGATTGAGTGGGCCAATTTCAGTATACCAGAAAGCAACCATGGTGGAGAGCTTCTGACGCTTCTCAATGCTGTCACCAAAACGCTTAATAACTTCGGGGAGTGCTCTGAGTTTTAAATCATAAGTACGTAATTCGTAAATCATGTAGTGAGTCTCCCGTTTATTTGTTTCAATTGTTGAATGTCGCCGAAACCGAAAGTATTACCCTTAAGAATTATTGGATCCAGTAAATTTTAAGTTCATGGAATTGAACTGCAAGCCTATTCGTCACATAAACCTTTTTTTGTAACATTATAGAAATGCATTAAATTGCCTTCCTGATTAAATTTAAAATCAATAGTTGAGAAGCTAGTTGTGAAAGGTTAAGTCAAACAATGGCTAAGATCCCTCTAAAGTTACATGATCCTATCAATAGCGCATTTCCAAAGAATGTCGTGTTGGTTGGTACGGCTTTGGATGATGGTTTTGCGCAAATTAGCCCAAGAGGTAGTGTTATTGTCTATGATGACGAAACCTTGGGATTTTGGGACCGTGGCAAAGGGCGGACACATGATACAGTGAAAAATGGTTCAAAAATAACATTCTATTACCGGAATACCGATTTGCGGGAAGATGGGACTTTACCCAAAGGGGGTATTGCCCGGTTTTATGGTACAGCTGAAATATATCATGAAGGACAAGTTTGGGACGATGTTTATGATCGCATGGTAGCGCCGGAGAGAGACCGGGATCCAGAAAAACTCGGGTCTGCTGTTCTTGTAAAAGTTGAGCGCGCTGAAGATTTAAGTGGTTCTGTGTTAAATCTGGATTGATAGAAAGGTTTCTTTAAAGCACATTATAGTATGAACAGAATTATTTTATTAGTGGCTGGTTTTGGGTTGGCTCTAACCTTCTTTGTGGCAACTCCTGAAGCGGCAACTTCTGGTGGTCTTTATGATATGTCACGTTTTCTACAAGAGCCCCATCCTTTTGCAAGAACACCTGTTTTCCCCAGACTTTCATTGGAAAAACCTCTGGTTCGGCCAAAAGTTGTTCAGCCCAATAAAAAAGACTTGAATGTCATTTCATCTACTAAAAAACCTGCTGAAATAATCAAAACACCAAAAGTGTTATTTCCTCCCACGACTTCAAAGTATACCCCTATAAATAATTTAGGATATTTGAGTGAAATCCGCGGCGGCATTCTTGTTCATGATGAAGGACCTTTCAGCCGTAATAAAGAGGACGGATTTGATACTAATATAGAAATGCTTTTTAAATCCCCTTCCATGTTTGATGTAGTTTATTCTCCCCGACCTCATTTGGGTGCCACCTTAAACTCGGCCGGGAATACTAGCCAAGCCTATCTTGGACTTACTTGGGATTGGGATTTTTATCGAGATTTCTTTCTAAACTTTTCTTTAGGAGGGGCGTTCCACACTGGAGAGAAAGTCACTGATGACCCCAAAAAGAAGTCCCTTGGATGCAGTGTTCTTTTTCGGGAGTCTCTTGATCTAGGCTACAAGGTTTCAGGACCGCATTCAGTCATGTTTCATCTTGATCACATTTCCAATGCAAAACTGTGTAGTACCAATGAGGGACTCGAAGCTTTTGGATTGCGTTACGGGTATAGTTTCTAGCCTCATCATTTTGCATCTATCTCAACGCGTGGATAGAAAATGCCCAGGGTGACTGCTCTCATAAACATAAAAAAAGTAAATGCGAGCCAAACCCCTTCATACCCCATAATGGGCTTTAAAAGTAGCGCGGCAGAAATAAAGATTATCAGGGATATCAGCATTCCATTCCTCATTTCAGCTGATCGGGTCGCTCCAATAAAGATACCATCTAACATGAAAGACCATACTGAAATTGCTGGGGAGATAATCACCCAGATTAAATAATCGGTAGCGATAAGCCGTACTTCTGGAATACTAGTTAGAAGACCTATAATAAATTCACCAGTAATGGCATAGACGAGCATATAGCCTCCTGCAACACCAGCAGCCCATTTACTTGAGACGTTTACAGCATGGCGGAGGGCCAGCCGGTTTCTTGAACCGATTGAATTTCCAACTAATGCTTCAGCCGCATGTGCAAAACCGTCTAGTCCAAATGCTAAAAAATATTGGAATTGCATCAAAACCAAATGTGCGGCAATTGTAGTATCACCAAAACCTGAGGCCTGAGAGGTAAAAAAAGCAAAAGCAAATAGGAGACACACTGTTCGGATAAAAATATCAAAATTAATACCTAGGGTGCGCTTTAATTTATTTACATCCCATACAGAACCACTTTTACCACTGGGATCAAAGCGATTGACTTCACGTCGATAAATGAGCAATCCAATAATTACGGCTGCTAATTCAGCGATTAGAGTTGCAATAGCAACTCCTTCAACTCCCCAACCAAGGTTAAGAACAAAAAAGAGATCGAGGACAATGTTTAGCCCATTCATGAATACTTGAAGGTATAGAACGGCGCGGGTTTTTTGCATGCCGATAAACCAACCAATAAGACAATAATTAACAAGAACAGCGGGGGCACTCCATATCCTGATTTCAAAATAGAGACTAGCAAGGGATTTAGTTGCAGTGCTCCCGTCAAATAGATTTAATGCAAGCCAGAGTATTTGAGATTGGATAGCCCACAAAACTAGACCAATAAACAAGCCAATTAGTGCCCCTCGAGTAAAAAGGGCACGAACCTCGGGTGCATCTTTGGAACCTAAGGCCTGAGCGGCTAATCCGCCAATTCCCATGCGAAGAAACCCAAATGCCCAGTAGATAAATTGGATAATTGTTGAACCGATTGCAACGGCAGCCAGATTATATGCGTCGTCCAGGTGGCCAATGACTGCGGTATCAACTGCGCCTAACAAAGGCACTGATAAATTGGCCAGTATAACTGGTCCTGCTAAGCTCCATATTTTACTGCGTTGCGCAGATTTATCGGCGTCTGTAAAATTAGAAATTGTATTTCTCAGTTTTAATTGTCTGAAATGCTTGCCTATTTATCATTAACGATCTAGCAATTTTATAGAGAACGTTAGGGTTAAATATTTGCATAACAATATCCACTTAAATATATTTATTTTACCCAAAATAAATTGAATCACACAGGTCGAGTTGAAATTGAGCATCTTGAATAAAGTATATACCGAAATTCCAGTATTGGATTTAGAACCTTATATGGCTGGAGAAAACGGAGCTCTGGAAGAGTTAGGTCTGCAAGTACGAAATATTCAAGAAACGATTGGGTTTTGGGCGGTTATCAATCATGGAGTTGCGTGGAAAACACTGGAAGAAACCTACAAACAACTGAAACAGTTTTTTGCTTTACCTGATGCTGAAAAACGGCGTTATCTTATTAATGAACTTTCCATAGGTTACGTTCCAGCGAAGTCTACAAAATATATAACTTCTATCATAAATGAAAATACCAAGAAGGATTTAAATGAAACCTTGATCACTGCTTTAGAACGTCCACCTGATCATCCTTTGATCAAGGCTGGGACGCGCTTTGTAGGTCCTAACCAATGGCCGGAAGGTCTGCCCGGATTTCGTGATGCCATAGTTTCATATCAACAGGAAATCTTGAAGTTGGGTAGAAAACTTTTACCAATTTTTTCTGTGGCCTTAGAATTACCCCCTTCTTATTTTGATCAGTATTTTACCGATCCGGTAATGTGGTCGCGGAACGCCCATTATCCGGCTGAAGTTCCGGAGAAAAATCAATACGGAATAGCGCCGCATAGTGACCATAGCTTCTTGACCATGCTCCCAACTACTGAAGTTCCTGGATTGCAGATATTGAGTCAAAATGGGAATTGGATCGATGCTAAATACATTGAGAAGGGGATATTGGTAAATACGGGAGAATTTCTTAATCGTTGGACGAATGGCCGTTTCATACCAACACCTCATCGTGTAATGCCCCCTGAGAAGGATCGTTATTCGATCGCTACATTTTTTAATCCTAGTCCCGAAACGGTAGCTGTTCCGTTATCGACCTGTTGTAGCGAAGCAAACCCTTCGCGTTATGAACCAATGAGCCTGATTGATTACGTGTGTTGGTATATTGACACAAACTATCAGAGAGATGCTGGTGGTAAACAGGCAAACTGAAGCAAGTTCAGGTCGGTTTGTTTTCTTTTGATTTCTCATTCTAATTCTCCTTAATACCAAAAACATCCTCAACTAAATTGAAATATTAATTCTAATGTTCAGAAACATCACTGTTGGCCAAGCGGTTTTCGGCGCGGCGGTTACTTCTTTAATTATGGGTGGCTTCGTCGTAGTTAGCCGTTTTGGTGTAAGTAATTTGACAAGCGCCGCTGACCTAACATTTTTTCGTTACCTATCAGGTCTCATATTATTGCCAGTATTTTTAAAAAGGCCCATCCGAAACCTCGGTGGAATTGGTTGGGGGCGGGGAATTGTCATCACGATACTGGCTGGATGGTGTTTTAACTTGGTTATAATGTCCGGTTTTAAATACGCCCCCGCCGCCCACGGCGCAATTTTTACTCCAGGCACTTTGCCAATGTTTACAGCTTTGTATAGTTATTTCTTATTTAAAGAGCGCTTAAATATCTGGCGCATTAGTGGATTAATTTTATTGATGGGGGGGCTAGTAACACTTGGCTGGGGAGGATTAATCGAGAGTTCTCCGGACGCCTGGAAAGGAGATCTATTATTTTTGACGGCTTCTGCTTCTTGGGCTGCATTCGCTGTGAGTATCAGATACTGGAATATTGATCCAGTTTATGGCGTTAGTGTCGTAGCCGTACTAAGTCTGGTATCCTTTACACCAATATATATTTTTTATTTTGGTTCTCCTTTTTTACTTTTACCAATTGAAGAAATTATTCTTCAAGTCATTTATCAGGGTGTTCTTGTAGGGGTTATTGCCGTCGTCCTTTTCACTATTTGTATACCAGTTATAGGCCCCGCACGGACGTCATTGTTTATGGCTCTAGTACCAGTGTTTGGAACTTTTCTGGGGGCGTTAATTTTGGATGAAGTTCCTGGTACCATTGAGTTTGGAGGGATTGTTTTAGTTATATTTGGAATGGTAATCGCTATGGGTATGAGGTTCCAGAGAAATAAATCCTGAGAAACTTTTGAATTTATTCAATAATATTAATTTCTATATCGACGGCATAAGGCCTTTAAATGTTGGTGGATAGGTTGCCTCCGCTATATTGATTGCTATTTTGGAGGGAAACTTTTCAAATTTATCCATTGGCAAAGATTTTTTGTTTAATCAGTAAAATGGAGGATTTCGATTGTGATGGAGAAAATTAAAATTATTCCAAAAGTTTGATATCGAAATCACTTCTAGGACAATACAAAATGGGTGAAGCAAGATGAGCGGTATTTGGGCAAACCGATTACGCAGAGCAATCCGACGCCCACCTACCGAGTTGTTTTATCA
>Ga0209403_10007946_pt1 | contig 10323 bp, 3 predicted proteins | sample ArcticOcean_MG_C_8_FD_187440 | JGI IMG/M metagenome (GOLD analysis project Ga0209403, IMG submission 187440) | Marine microbial communities from western Arctic Ocean - ArcticOcean_MG_CB11_86 (SPAdes) (version 2) | ecosystem: Environmental > Aquatic > Marine > Oceanic | place: Arctic Ocean...
CCAATCACTTATAGCGGTAATGCTAATGTAGAAACTGCAACAGTGATTTTTGCCAATCATCATACAAGCACTGAAATATTGGAATATAAAGTCGAATTATTGGTTACAGATGAATATGGTGCTTCAGATAAAGATACGATCACTGTAAGAGTCTTACCAGAACCCAATCATACTCCAGTAGCAGATATTGAGGGAGAAAATGATTATATCATAGAATTTTATAGTTCAAATATTCCAATCAGTAGTGATTCGTATGACACCGATGAAAGTAATGATCCTGGATTAGATGGTCTGGAATATTTATGGGAATTCTCTGATATAGAAACATTTGGGAATAGCGATCCATCTCTTACGAATGAAAATAGCACTCAAGTTACACTATCTTCTGGTATCTGCAGAACGAAGCTGAAAGTAACTGTTACAGATAATTATGGAGCATCTAGCTCAGAAATGGTTACAGTTATCATCGGTGACCCCAATATTGAACTTAATACAGATTACTATTTTGATCTAGATGATGAGAAGTACATTAAAATTAATTATAAAAGTAATGGTCCCTCAATTGGTATGGAAGGAGCAAAATTAATATTAAAAAGTGATTCATTAGTCTTTACTGATCCACAAAATAATATAATTCTTCCCCAAGGTTTGAAATCCCCTGTAGTCACAGGTTCCAATACACTTAGCTTTACGATTGACCCAGATAATGATGCAGAATTTTGGATTGACGAAATCATTTTTTCAATTGATGGTATAGAAGTCGAATCAAGCGGAGAATTATCTGAACAAAAATTAGATCTCTCTATTGATTATATCGCTGCGCAAATTAATCCACCTTCCGAGGATGTACAACAAGCAGGATCTACAGATTATAAAATTTATATTGGTAATCCATCGTTAGATTTTGATAATGATCAGGTTTTTGTTTTAAGAGATGTAACTAATCTTAACAACATCATTACTTTAGACCCAATATTTTATATTGAAAACGAGGTCCCTATTTTCAGGCAATCAAGAGGAATTGATATCATTATTCCTGCAGATGGTGATATATATTTTTTAGATGATCAGCCCAATTTAATAATATATAGTGAAAATGGTTCCGAACTCAGTAATTCGTATCAAAAGAATTCTAATACGTTAAATATAAAAGTTAACGAAACTGATTTTGTAATGGGGTCGGGTGATTTGATCCATATTGAAGGAATTAAATTAGGGGCGGATAGTGAAATTCCGGCGTTTAAAATTAATTTAAAGATTACGGACTACGATAATGAAGTTGACGATACATCAGAATATAATATCCGCATTGGTCAACCTCAAATAAAATGGGCAACATCCTATACTGATAATAATCAAATTTTTGTTCTCAGTGATGCTACAGAAGGGCAAGGGTTGCCTCTCAAAGGTCTTCAATATATTGAATCAGCGACTGCCGGAGTTGCCACTTGGAGGAATCCGATTGATCTTATAATTCCAAATTATTCAAATTTAATATGGAAAGATGAACAGGATAGTTTAGAATCAGTTTGGTTAGTGGCTAATCATCTACAATATGACGAAGAGGGGTCTAGTGATAAGATTATGCGTTTTAGACTTAATCACGGCGTATCATTGGGTCGAGATGATTTTATTACCTTCCCAACACTTTATTTTACAACAGAAGAAGTAGATCCCAATACGCAGTTATTACTGGATGTTTCATCTGGATTTGGTGCTGCAAATGATTATGAAACAACTGCTAGCATTAAAGTTGGCAACCCTAGTATAAATTCTTATGATGATCAGGTTTTTATATCAAAAGATGCAAGGGCAGCTGTGCCAGAACCAATTGTAATATCTGCTGGAGATATAGATGGTATAATTAATATTCAAGATTCAATTAAATTGAGTTTTCCAGATTCTTTAAATATTCAATGGAATTTAGAAACTCAGTATTCAATAGATATTTCTGGTTCAGCTTCAGGTAAAGTAGATTTAGATAGTGTTAATATCAGTGCCAAAACCTTATCTATACCTGTCAGTACAAATTTTGAATCAGGGGATGAAATTGAAATAAATGGTTTAATTGTAGATATCGCTGAAGATGAAGCCATTACAGGAAATATATATAATTTTCAACTTGAGATCAATAGTCAGATTAATGGTCCTGAGTATGCAGATGCAGGATTATTAATTATAACTAAACCTGAAATATATTTTGAACATACTATAGCAATGATTATAAACGATCCTCCGACCCAATTAGCTGATATTATCATTAAGGAGAACGCATTTTATAATTCAATTAAAAAGGATGAGGTGATAAAAATATATATTCCTAAATCAGATACGGCTAAAGTAAATTTATTTGTTAATGTTAATAATTTGGTAATAGAAAGTGATATAATAGATGCTGCAAGTGTAAGCTATAACGAAAATGAACAGTATATAGCTTTAATCCCAAATGATACTATACCAAAGGGTGAAGAACTTCGAATTGGGGGGATAATACTTGCACCAAAGAATGGTGAAGCTATAAATTTAGGCTATCTAGAATATACTCTGCGAAATATGTCTACTGATAGCTCAAGATTAGAATTTAAAGATACCAATAAATTTTTCATTGCACAACCTCAAATTTACAGTCCTTTCAAACAAGATCACTTTTTAGGGCTAAACAGTAAAACATCTAAGATAAGGCCAATATTAATAAAGGATGATGATAATAATCCTGTGTTTGGCATTCACAGAAATACAATTTGGATGAAATTGCCCGATCCACTCGAGTGGATAGTAGGGTATAATGAACTGATAATTGAAAGTGAAGGATATAATAATAGTGCGTTATCGGGTTTTGATTATATTGTTGAATTTCCAGAGAGCAATATTGCAAAACTATCAATTAACTGTAGTGGTGAAGATTGTCTGGGTGATTATGTAGTGATTTCTGGTTTACGGATACAATTCCCTGAATCTTTAGAAGGATTGGAAGTGGATAATTTAGAGTTTATGTTGACCAATATTAATACAACCAATTTGACGGATGCTAATAAGATTCAATTTAGCCAGATAGAATTCTTTTCAGAAAATCCGAATGTAATAATGAAAAAAACAGAAAGTATAAGTGATTACCTGGGAAGCTCAGGCGAGGGAATCAATACAATAACAATCAAGAATACTACCCCGGGTATAGATATAAATAAATTAATGATTGAATTAAATTCAACATTAGACCTATTTTGGGATGAGAGCATGGAAGAGCTAGTATGTGGGGATGATAATATTGTTTGTGGAAATAACGCTTTAAATAGTACCGGTACTGGTGCAGATACATCTAATTGGGTACAGTTACGTTTCAATTTCAGTGAGTCTATTGATTCTGTAACAATAGGGGGTTTAAAAGTTAGACATCAACCTTCTGGAGATACTCGTTCAAAAGCAAATAAACTAATACTTATTGTTGAAGTTGATGAAGAGTTTACTTATGACGGAACTACAATTTCAAAACCTTTCAGATATGTGTTTAAGGATACTGTAGAAACCTATATAGCTGCCTGTGAAGTGAATTCAGTGAAACCAAATAGGATATTATTTAATGATGTAAATGATGATGTTCCATACCAAATAAAACCAATTATTATTCAGAATGATCCATTTTTATATGAGTATGGTAATAAAACAATTTTAAAACAAGGAGATGATTTTGCATTAAGCATATTCCCTGATACCAGTATTTTTTGGGGCGATACAGAAAATATTATGATAGAAGGTGGTAATTGCATTCAATATGACTATATCGATTCAGAAAAAAAACACCTTAATTTTGCAATATCTTGTGATATAGATACCGTTTCTTATACTATTAGTGGTTTACAGATAAATTATGATAATACAGATTCTGCTACGGTGCTTTTAAAACAGAATTTAGATATTATTGGAATTGATAAAGAAAAACTTATTATTGGCAAGCCAACTATTTCAATGGTTGAAACAAAATATTGGATAAACCAAGATACCATGAAAATTTTACCTGAATTAATTGTTGTTGATGATAATTATAATCTTTTACGGGATGGTTTTGAATTATATTTATGGGATACAAATTCTGATACGCAAGATGAATTATTTTCATTTTATTCAGAACAGACCAATAGCAGTATAAGTAATGTGAATAGGAAATCAATAGAGTTTATTAATAATGGTACAAGTGTTCGTTGGGAGATTGATAGTGTATATATTACCATAGACACATCAATATATAATTCTTCTTACTCTATTGATGATTTGCCAGATACCCATATAATACGTTTAACATCTCTAGGAGATGATCCAGTAAAGAATTTTATTAAAACTGAAAAAAATATTTTAGTCCAACCATCATTCTTTTTTACACAACCTGTTATATATAGAAATACTAATAATGAGAATAAGGTTGGATTTAATGTTAAGGAGTCATTTTTTGATGATGTTTATAGTGTGATAGATTACAAACTACCGCTTATTGTACATATACAGGCAGCATATGATAATCAGGATAATAAAAGTTCACTCTTTGAATTATTAATTGATGAACAAGGATATAATAAACATAGCCAAACTATTGACATCTGGAATAATGGACAATGTTGTAGTGATTTGATCAATGTGAGTGCTACAATTAGTGATTCTGTACTTCAAACGATTAATCTGAAGCTAGATCTATTTAGCGAAGCAGAAGAAATTAGAGTGATGGTAGGTGCAGATGAGGAGGGCTTAAATCGTTCAAGTAATCAGGAAGATCAAAGCCAGGTATTTTTCTATCCACATGGTAGCCCTTTACAATATTCTTTTGCAGATGATGTGAGACAGGTGAACCCAGAACTGTTTGATATCATACTGTTTTCTGAAGATGAACTGAATTCAGATAATTTAGCTGTTAAAATAAGTTCATTAGATGGTCAGCAAAATACATTGTCTGGGAATTATATATTCCAGTGTGATAATGATCCAACATGTTTACATCTAAATTTTAGTGAATATATGAGCCAGTACGGTGATGGTATTTATAATATTTCTATAGAAGAAATTAATAATTGTACTGAGTCGTGCAGTACTTATTTCTCCGTTAGTAGATATTTCTATTTTGACACACAGAAACCCATTATAGAAAATATATCAATATTTGAAGGGAAAAAACCAGATGGTAGTGGTATGGACATAACTTCAGCAGATAACATAGAAGTGCGATTTAGTGAGGGCCCTATAATGTTCACTGATACTAATATGGTATTTAATGGAAATATTATTGATATGGATATGAATCATATTTTTACTGACAGTTTGATAGTGAAAATGAATTTATTGAATAATGGATTTATTGCCGATACTATGACTACTTCCTATATAGATCCAAAATCTATTACACAAATAATTGAAAATATGGAATATGATTTAGAAAATGGCATGATTCAGTATTGTTTTACAATAGAAGATCGGGCAGGCAATGTAAGCTATGATACATTGACATACAGCCATTTAAATGAAGGGGAAAAGAATGAATGGTTAAATAATTATCCAAACCCCTTCAATCCTTTGGCAGGTGAAAAAACTACTTTCAGATATACATTAACGGAACAGATGGATTGGGGTAAGTTAATTATTTTTGACAATAATGGAGATTTAGTACACATTGAGGAAATTGAAACTTTATCTTCCGGCACAAAAGAATTTCAATGGGATGGTAGGACAATTAATAATAAAATCCTACATTCTGGAGTATATTTTTCAATGCTTAGATTCCCAGAATACTATACCCGACGGAATAAAACTGTTATAATCAATGAATAGTATATTAATACTACTGCTTTTAATGATATTCCCACTCAGAGCATCAGAAACTGAGGGTGGTTTATCTTTTTTAAATATTCCTGCTACTGCAAAATCAAGCTTATTGGGTAATACATTAACTTCTGGATTATACAGCCCTGGTAGTTTATTCCAAAATCCAGCAAATATTTGGAATAGTGCGCCATATAGGATGACTTATACAATTAGAAGGAAAAATCTGATTGATTCAGGCTATCAATCTTTTTTTGCAACCTTATGGCCAAGAAAATTAAGTAATATTGTATTTGGAGTAGGATATGTGGACTATAGTGTAGATAAAATCGAAGAATATGATATTAATAATATTTTTATAGATTATTTTGATTGGCATGACCGATGTGTTGGAATTGGTTTGTCAGCAAGATCTATGGGTATATTATGGGGAGTTGGGGGTAATTATATTTTTAGATCTACTTCCTATGATGCATCTTTCTCTGAAACTTACAGTAATATCGATTTAGGCTTAACGATTGAAAATATAAAAATTAAGAATGTTAATTTATCTATTAGTTATGTTCTGAAAAATACTATTGGGAAAAATGATGATATATCTACAACGTCATTACCCAAGTTTATTATTGGTACACAGATTAGCACAACATTATTTAAATTATCTGAAGATAGAATAGGTCCAAGCGAAATTTCAATTAAATTCCATTCAGATTTATATAGGGCAAATGAACCAATATTATTTTTTCGAAGTGGTTTAGAGTTTTTAAAGCCAATATTACAATATGGCAATATCATATTTGGATTTGGGTATAGAAAATTTCCATTATTGCTTGATAAGGACTATGCTGTTGATATAAAATCACTACGAAAATATAATAAAAAATATTCTTACGGGATTGTTTTTGATTTGAAACTAAATAAGATATTAAATAATAATATGTCACCTTTTTCATCAGCGATATTTGGCTATACAAATGAAACAAATTATGGTATGGATATGCTTGATTTACATCATATTACAATAGAATTAGTTAGTTATAATAAATAAAATAATGTACTTTAAGGAGAAAAAAATGAGAGAAAAAATGAAACTTGTTATCCCAATATGTCTACTACTGCTTAGTTGTGCAAAAGATAATATATTGCCGCCTGATTGGGCAGATGAAACAAATCCTGTTTATTGGAAAGGTAATATATTGTTTGGTAAACAGATTGTGGCATATGGAGATGCAATAAAATTGTCACGAAAAGATAATACTGCTAAAGATGCTGCTGAAGAGCTTGCTAGAAAAAAAGCTTTAATTAAAATAAGTAAAAAAATATCAACTGATGCTAATCGTGAGTTGCGAAAAATTGTTAAAGATAATAAGGGTTCATCCTCTAATATTGTTGGCAATATACTATCCTCAATTGAAAATAAAATTAAAAATTCATTAATTAAGGAGAGCTCAAAAATTAAACCTAAATATAAATATATTGAAGAATACCATCATATGTTTGTGCAGGTACCTATTCAGAAGAAAGTTGTAATTAATTTCATTGATGAAATATGTCGTGAGGTGTTTATTACAGAAGTTCTAAGCGATAAGGATTTAATAGGTAAAATATGTATTGAAGGCAAAGAAGAAACACACTGTGTTGAAAACAATACAACATTAGAACAGGCAATGTTAATAGTGCAAAAAACCTTGAAAAATATTGATGGAAATAATACAAAAAGAAATTCGACACTTGATGGTGATTGGGATTAATAAAAAATAGTTCTTATTCATTTTATAATGCATTCTATAATTATACTATTAGTCACTTTATCCTTTTCAGCTACAGATGAAAGAGTTTATCATCTTAATGAATCAAGTTTCAAGTCAGATAGACTACCCACTTCTCATTTACAAAAGTTTCAAGATTATGGATGGGAAGAAAGTAGTAGCTATTCTTTCTCTCAGGCAGATACATTTATATTTTGGGAGGAGGATTATGAAAACGGTGCAAATGGCTGGATCTATGACAGTGGTTGGGAACATTCAACAGATAAACCATATGGAGGGAATTACAGTGCGTTCTCACCAGATATTGAAATTAAACAAGATGCCAATTTGATATCTCCTGTAATTCTACTTCCATCACTTAGTACTGGTGAGACCATACATTTTGGTTTTTGGCTTTATACTGATATGCCAGATAGCAATTCAGATAATGATACCATACTGGATGATTATTATAAGGTTTCAATTATTGATACTACAGATTCTTATTGGCATTCTACTACACTCAATTCTGAAGATGGTAACAGTTTTTGGTGTGGTGATGCTGAATTAGGGGGTTATGATAAAAGGTGGATTCAGTTTCTTGATACTCCATCAATTCCAATACCTGATAGCAGTAGTATCTTGTCAGCTCGTATCTTTTATAATATTGAAGAGTTTGCAGGCGCTACTATGGACGATTTATGTGTAGATGGTTGGGATGCTGCAAATATCCGTATTTCTTCTGACAATGGTACCTCTTGGGAGTTATTAGCTGATTCTTCTTATATATATAATTTTAATTGTGGATATGGCTGGATCAGGAATGATTCAGAGTATGATGTGGGAGGTTCATTAAATCACTTAGCAAAAGGATGGGGTGGAGATAGTAATGGTTGGCAGGATTTTAATGCCGATCTATCTGGTTATGCTGGTAAAAATATCATTATACGTTTTGCTTTTGGTTCTGATGCTGCCTACAGCACTTCTGAAAATAATGCTCTTACTGGTTTTCAAGTAGATGCAATATCCGTTTCTGATACATCAGCTATACATTTTTCCGATAATGGTGATAACATGCATCAGATGACCATAATAACTGAAGTATGGAATGATTTATTTTATGATTATGGAGGCGAATCACGTCCTGGTACTTCAGGTTGGGAATTTTACTCTTCAGGTAAGCCTGAAAATGGGAATATTGAGTTGGATATTAGTGAGTATTCTGAAAAATTAATTAAGATGAAAATACAAACCCAGTATGATGCTAACGTAGATGCCCCTGATAGCTTAGGTGAGGGTTTATATATAGATAATTTTACTATATATACCCAGTGTATATTAGATGAAAATGCCTGCGATTGTGATGGCAATGTAGATGCAGGTTGTGGTTGCGGTGAAGCGGGACCTTCTGGATGTGATAATGCCTGTGGTTCAACAGCAGTAGTAGATGAATGTGGCGTTTGTGGTGGGTCCGGCCCGCAAATTGCATGCCAAGATGAATCAATTGTATGTGAAATAGTGGATTGTCCAATGATTAGTCAAACTATAGTACTTTCCTCGGGCTGGAACATTATATCTTTTTATAATGAACCATTGGAAATGTCGTTGGTGAATATTGTTCAGCCATTGATTGATTCCGGTGTTTTGTTGAAGGTTCAAAATGAATTGGGTGATGCGATAGTGGAGTTGCCTTTTGGTTGGGTAGATGACATTGGTGAAATGGAAGTGAGTGAGGGATATTACATCAAGGTGACTGAAAATTCAGATATAAGCATAACAGGTCAATCCGTTACGCTTCCCTTTACCATACCGTTAAATGCTGGCTGGAATATTTTAGGTTATCCTTTGACAAACAGTCAGCAAGCGATGGATGTATTTCAGCCATTGATTGATTCCGGTGTTTTGTTGAAGGTTCAAAATGAATTGGGTGATGCGATAGTGGAGTTGCCTATTATTGGCTGGGTGGATGGTATTATTGATTTGGAACCTGGTGAGGGGTACTATATTAAAGTGAATATTGCTACAGATCTCATCCTAAATGACTAAAACCAATATTGCTACTGAATAAATATTTTAATCCAATAAAGGAGAGAATGTATTATGTTAAATATTTCTAAGTTAATCGTAATTTTTTCAACTATTTTTTCTATTTTAATCAGTCAAGAACATTTTATTCCAATATATAGTGGCAATCCTTATTTAGCGATGAACTTATATGCATCGAGTGCAACCATAGAGACTGTTAATATGACTGTGAATGATGAAATAGGAATATTTGATGGTGAAAATTGTGTGGGGGCAGGTGTGCTATTGGATCAAATTTATGAGTCTTTCTCTTTGAAAGCAGCAACAGATGATCCAGGAACACCTGATATAGATGGTTTTACCCCAGGGAATCAAATTACATATAGACTTTGGGATGCAAGCTCAGAAACGGAGATTACAGATGTCACTGCCACGTATTCATATGGAGAAGGGATCTTCGCATCTCAGGGAACTGTTGCATTCGATTTAGCGGGAATTGATAATTGTGTGAATCAGAATTGTTCAGAAAACGGTACTTGTGTGGATACTGGCTCAAATTATATATGCACTTGTAACGGATATTATTCTGGAACTGACTGCGAAACAGATATAGATGAATGTGCTACAGATAATGGTGGATGTGATGCCAATGCTACTTGTACTAATAATGAAGGTGCTGTGGCAACCTGTACATGTAATGATGGATACAGTGGCGATGGAACAACCTGTGCGGATATAGATGAGTGTCTAA
>Ga0209403_10007949_pt1 | contig 10319 bp, 7 predicted proteins | sample ArcticOcean_MG_C_8_FD_187440 | JGI IMG/M metagenome (GOLD analysis project Ga0209403, IMG submission 187440) | Marine microbial communities from western Arctic Ocean - ArcticOcean_MG_CB11_86 (SPAdes) (version 2) | ecosystem: Environmental > Aquatic > Marine > Oceanic | place: Arctic Ocean...
AAGATATCGGGCTGTTTTCGCGGTGAAAGCGGCGGGAAAATCTTCAGCCGAATCCGCGGTTACGTCTCGACGCTCCGCAAAAACGACCTGGAAATCCTGGACGGCATCCAATCCGCCTTCCACCAGTCCCCCAACCTGCCAGCGCACATCTTCGTCACTGGGTAGTTACCATTTTCATAACACAACAATTGACAATAGCTCGTCAGCCAGACGCTCGGGCGGATTACGCTAGCCGATTTCCTGCCCGACGACAATCGTCTGCTCGGCACCAACGTGTTGAAACCAATTCTAGCCTGCGTGAAAGAGCCGCGGGTAATCGATAAGGACGAATTCATTATCGGCCGGGGCAGCAAAGTCGATTTTGCGCTGAAAGACAAAGCCGTCTCGGCCCGCCATTGTCGAATTCGTCGTGACGGAAACGACTGCATCCTGGAAGACCTCGGCAGCAGTAACGGCACGTATGTGGATGGCGTTCCGATCGTTTCGTGTGTCCTCAAGGGGGGAGACATGGTGCAGTTTGGTCGCAATCTGTTCCTGTTCGATTGCCTGCTGGAATACGCCGAAGCGAAGGGGCGGTCGGTTTGATGGATGATCTCACGGTACGATTCTGGGGAACGCGCGGATCGATTCCCACCCCCGGTCGCGACACGGAAAAGTTCGGCGGCAACACCACGTGCATTGAAGTGCGTTACGGCGATTCTTTGATCGTTTTCGATGCAGGAAGCGGCATCCGAGAGTTGGGGCTTTCTTGGATGAAGGAGTTTTCCGGAGAAAGCATCGACGCGAATTTGCTGTTCACCCACGTGCACTGGGATCACATTCAGGGGTTCCCGTTCTTTGGCTGTGCCTATCAACCGCAAAACTCCCTGACAATTTACGGGGCGGAACGGCCGGGCGGGGGAATGCAGCGACTACTGAGCGGTCAGATGAGCGGCGACTGGTTTCCCATTCCACTTTCGGCGATGCATTGGCCTATCGCGTTGAAGCTGGCGACTCGGTATTCATTTTGGCAACCGACTGCGAGTTGGATCAGGTTGCGACCAACCGTGAAGAACTCAAGGCCGATCATCTCAAACCGCGGCAGTATAATGATGAGCTGCTGAAATACTTCCGCGGCGCACAATTGCTGGTCATCGACTGTCAGTACACGGACGAACTTTACGAGACGCGCGTCGGCTGGGGACACAACTCGCTGGCCACGGTGGTCGATTTCTGCAGGCAAGTGCAACCGGGCATGTTGGCGTTGTTTCACCACGATCCCGAAAGCACAGACGAAATGGTCACACGGATTACCGACACGGTCGCCAAACGTCTTAACACCCTCAACGAACGCGTTCTGGTGTTCGCTGCGCGGGAGGGACTGACTGTCAAAGCACAGTGGCCGACGCCTTCTCCGGCACCGCGAGGAGTTTCATAAGCCCGCCAAAGATTCCAGCAGGTTGATTTGTTCAACGAACAACTGTCGCTGGGAACTATTGTCGCTGGTTCTTCTTGCAGGAATCATCCAGCGGCACGGCTTTCCCCACGATATCGACGGGCTGTGTGAACAGGTAACGCCAGACATCTTCGTGCGCGTAGGCGGCGGTGTCGCCGTCTTTTTTTGCTCGACCACCCGGAACGACCGAACTATGGGCGCGTCGCGCGTCGCCATTGACGTCGAAGTCGGTAATCAGCCGGCGCGTGTTTCCGTAGGGCGCCTTCGACTCATCGACATTAACGATCGGGCCGTACTTGTGCATTCCCAGCAGTTCCCAACTGCGGCAGTAATGATCGCCTACCCAGCCGCCATCGAGGACATGTGAGAATCCGAAATAGCGATTCTCCGGAGTGGCCGATGGCAGTGACTGCCACGATTGAAGCTGATCGCGCGGTCCGCAGAACGCCACCACGCGACTCACCTTCTGGAATTTGGCGAAGCGGGCAGCCGTGGTGGAACCGTGAGAGCTGCCGGCGATAATCACGTCAGCCCAGCGAAGTCCGTTGCCGTCCTTCGTAAGAAAGTGATTCCACCCGGCTTGCGGGTTCTCTTTCGCAAGCCACTTTACGAACTGAAAGGCCCGCTCCATCATTCCGTCTGGCTTGGGGATATCGACGTCGTCGCTGACGTCCGTACCGGTTGCCGCTTCCAGTCGGATGTTGCCGCGACAGTGTTCGCCGACGGGGTTCTCGCGGCAAGCAATCGAAAACCAGCGGTTGGCGTAATGCACGCGGATCGCATGCAAACCGTAGGAGTTGATCCGGTCGAACAGTTGTTGATTGTGACTCATCAGCCAGATGACCAGTTTGCCCCGAGGAGCAACTCGTGTATCGACTGCGGCGTGCTGAATGTCGGCCGGCTTGCCATTCTTTGTGTCGATCAGGAAACCAATCTCCGGGTGCGCTTTGACGCGTGAATCAATCTTGTTGGCCCGCGCGGTCAGCTTGTAGTGCTGTGGTGAAGGATCGCGAAACTTCAGCTTCGACTGTGCTTCGGCGTCGGCGGAAAGAAACAGGCAGAGCAGCAAGGCCGATGCGGCGACGATCGTTCGATGAATAGTTTTCACGGCGATGAGAATTCCAGTTGGAGTGAATTGCAGTTGAATGGTGCCGAGATCACATCAGCGAGGGCCGGGGGCGTTTGTCTGGTCGGCTTGGCGATCTTCGCCGGGCGTGGTGCGGCGATAGTCTTTGACATCTTTGAGTCGCTGGCCCGTTCGGCGATCGAACGAGTCGCGCGAAATTTCCGCGGGAACGCTGTCGTGTGTTTCGTCCATCCATCGATCGAGCGTGTTGGCAAGCCGTTGTTGAATGGCCGCGTGTTTTCGCATTCCGGCAAGATTGTGGAGTTGATTGGGATCGGTTTTCGTGTGATACAACTCAATCGCAGGTCGGGGTGCGAGTAATGTTTCCGCCTGGGCTGCCGTCAACGTTCCTTGTTTTTGTCGGGAAAGCAACTCCTTGTGAGATGGCGACGCAACCGAATCGGCGGGGCCTTGCCAGGCGAATTGGGGACGGAAGTTGCGAATCAGCAGATACCCGTCGCCACGGACCCCGCGACCGTGCGCTTCATAGTCGTGCCAATTGTGTTCGGAGAAGGCGAACAATCGCGTCGTTGCCTTTGGGTTTTTCAAGATCGGACCGAAGCTGATGCCCTGCATCGACGCGGCTGGTTTGATTCCAGCCGCTTCCAGAATGGTGGGGGCGATGTCGATCACGCTGACGAGGCTGGATGAGATGTCGTGCGGTTTGATTGTGCCCGGCCAGTGTGCAATCAAAGGCGTCTTCATTCCCGAATCGTGCAATCGGGTTTTGGCGCGAGGAAACGGGCGCCCGTTGTCGGCCATCACCAACAGCAGTGTGTTGTCGAGTGCCTTTTGCGCCTTGAGTTCCTTGACGACTTCGCCAATGAAGAAATCGAATCGGGTCACCTCGTTGTAATACGAGGCGATGTCGTCGCGCGTCTGCGGCGAGTCGACCAGGAACGGCGGGACAATCACGTCGGCCGGCCGATGCTTGGGACCGTATCGCTCGGCATCCCATTCGCGGTCGCCATTCCAGCCCCGGTGGGCATCGGTGGAAGCAAACCAGAAGAAGAACGGCTGCTCGCGCGGGCGCTCCTGGACTTCCTTGACCCAGTTCGCATGCCCTCCCGTATTGCCCTTGCCGTTGCCGCCGCTGGTGTGATGCCAGGCCTTGTTGAATTTCGATGCCGCCGCGCCTTTCGGCAACTTCCCCACGCCCATGTGATTCTTGCCGGAGAGTACGGTGTAATATCCCGCGTTCTTGAGCAGCGCCGGGAACCAGTCGAGATTTGCGGAAATGGGCTGATGCAGTTCGGCCGCCTTACCGTTATTGTGCGGATAGCGTCCCGTCACGATACTCGAACGGCTGGGCGAACAACTGCTTGCCGTCAGAAACGCCTGATCAAACCGCAGCCCATCGGCGGCCAATTGGTCGATCACCGGCGTGCGTGCCGCCTTGTTGCCGTAGCAACCGTGATCGTTCCAACTCACATCGTCGGAGATGAACAGAATGACGTTGGGACGTTCGGCGGCATTGGTCGTCGTTTGCCATGAAAAACTAAGTAGCAGCGCGATGAGCAGCAGTTGTAACCGGGCCATGAGATACTTTCATCTGAGTTGGCGAAATCTATCTGCCAAGCCATTTATCAATTCAATTGAAACGAAGTGAATAGACGTCAGCGTTTTTGAGTGTGAAACGCAGTTGGACAACACCGCGGCTGAAGCCGGGGTCTTGCTGCCAAATTACGGGGGAGTCCACTGCGTCGCCGCTCAGTGGTTTCGATTTGCCAATGACGTCTCCTGCCTTGTTGAGGGCTTCCACCGTAAGCGTGCCACCCGATTTCACAACATAGTTCAGCAGCAGCCGTTTGCCCGTGTAGTTGAGCGACCTTGTGGTCATCTGACCGCCAGCGCCGCCGCCGCGCAATGTGGTGAAGCCATCCACGCGATAGACGAATCGTCTCACGCGGCCCGGCGTGGGTTCGTAGTAGTTTTCCGTTGCGTAGACCGAGATTTCATTCGGCTTGCCGGGTAGCTGGAACATTCCCCAAGCCATGTAATTACTGCGATTGTGATTGCGATCTTTCGGAGCCCCCCGCGGGACGACGGCATTGCCGTACCGGTGAAACTTCCGACCGTCGCGACTGGTCATCAGAATCGGTTCCACTTGCTGGCTTTTCGCCTCGAACCGCGTGGGGAATCCGATGAAGAGATGTGGTGCGCGGAAATACTTCTGGATCGCGTTGGTGTAAAGATGCTCGGTGGGTGTGCCTTCGGCGTAACTCAGGTCGGCTTCGTTTTCCCAGTGGATGAAATCCTTGGAAGTCGCCGTGCGAATCGAGCGCACTCCGTTTCCGAAGTAACGCCAGTAGGCGCGATACTCGCCGCGATCGGCGTCCCAGAATGCGAGGTTTTGTGAATCGAACGCCCCGTTCGTTATCACCGGTTTTTTCTGAATCAACTTCCAATTCTTGCAGTCGGGCGACTCGAACGGCAACAAGCCGCCGCGTCCGCCGCCAAACGCCTTATATCGCGACTCCGGCGGCGTCGAAGGATTGGTGTCGTAAAACGCCGTGAAGTTGTGCGTGCCCGGGCCGAGCCAGACGATGTTGTTTTCCTTCGATCCATTCCATGCGAACAGGCCGAGTTTCGGTTTTGTCCAGTGGACACCGTCCTTGCTTTCGGCATAGCAGGTCACTTCTTTGTGGGCGGCCTTCTTGCTTACGTCGTGTTGCCAGCCACGATAGATCATGCGGTACAAGCCGTCCGATTGAAAGTACGAGTAGTAGCCGCTGGTGTTGCCTTCCCAGGGTTCGTCGGTGACGAACACAACCTCTTTGGGTTCGGGCCGTAACAGCGTTCGTTGAACGTCGCCGCTGACCTTGCCAATCACGTGATCGTCAACAAACAGTTCCAACCGATTGCCGATATCGACTGGTTCGGCGCACAGCGCGGGGGCGATTGTCGAAATGGCCAGTAACGCCACGGCGAAAGTTTGCAGCACGGTTCTTCGCGTATCAATTCTCATGGTTGTCCTCTTGTTGAGTTCGTCGAGCGTGATCATTCCGACGACTTGGCCTTGAGTTTCCAGATCAGATATTCGGTCGTTGTTGCGTACTTCACATCGGGCGCATTGGGAAAGACCAACTCACAATCGACGCCGGCGCTCTGGCAATGCTGTTGCAACTTCACGCCGAAATTGGAGGTGTGCGTTGGATCTTTCTGCGGCTTACCGAGCGCAGGTGGGGCGGAGTATGAGAGATAGACGGGCGGATCGTCGGACGTGACCAATGCGTAGGGGGAAAATTCGGCGATCCACGGCAGGATGGTGTCGCGTTTGGCGAGAAACTCCTCGAACTGCGATACCTTATTTCCCGGGTCTCCGGTGAAACCGAAGGCATGGCCGCCGTAACGGCTGTTCGGCGTCCACTCCTTCATTTGTTTTGGGTCGAGAGTCGTCTGCGCGCCCCGAACGGCGGCACACCACAGCCGTGTCGATTCGCGAGCGACCACGTCATCGCTGGTTGGGTCGGCCATGTCGGGATGAAAGGCGAGCCACAAACTCGAACAGGCACCGGCCGAGCCGCCCGATGCACCGATTCGCTGCTTGTCGATGTTCCATTCCTTCGCCTTGCTGCGAATGAACTGTAAAGCCCGCGCCGCGTCGTGCAACGGCCCTTTGACCGGCGGCACAACACCGTCGGCCGTTGCCTCGGGAATGAAACGATACTCGACGCTGGCGACGGAAATGCCGGCTTCGAGAATCTCGGGCAAGATGGCGGTCAGGCCGCTCAGTCGTCCGCCGCCCATCCAGCCGCCGCCGTGAATGAAGAGAAGTACGGGCGTTGGTTCCTTCGATTCGGCCTGCCAGAAATGAATCAGTTGCTTCGGATGCGGGCCGTAGGAGACGTCATATTGCGTCGGGTTTGGCAACGGCGGATGTGCTGCGACGAATCGCTTGGCTTCAACCGCGCCGATCTCGCGCACAAAAATGTTTCGCCAGCGGATCTCGCCACCATGCGTCTGCAGCATGATCGGCCCCTTGGCCGGCAGTGGTTTGGTGCGATCCCAGTAGTTCTCCATCACCGCGCCTTCGACGACCGCGCGTCGATTCAGCCAGACCCAGGTGCGGGCGCCGATCTGACGGATGCGAAACTGATTCCATTGACCAAACGGCTTGTCTGCCATCCGAATTGGGTCGCGGCCGAGCGTCCCGGGCGTATTGTTGAATAACCCCCCGGAACCGAGATGCGGCCTGCGCGTTGGCCTTTTCGGATTGAAGACCTGATGCCAGTCCCAGATTTGAACCTGTGGCGTGCCACGCAGGTAGATGCCGCTGTCGGCCCCCGCAACGGTTTTGTATTCGATGAGGAACTCCATATCGCCGAATTCTTTGTCGGACGTCGCATAGGATCCGTGACCATCGTTGACCAGTTCACCGTTCTCGACGGTCCAGTGAATCGGAAACTCGGCACGCTGCAGGGCCAGATTGTCTTCTTTTTTCTGGCCGGTCAATTTGCCCACCCGATGCGGGTTTAAGCCGTGCCAACCGCTGAGATCCGTTCCATTGAAAATCGCGCGGAACCCCTTCGGTGGTTTCGGTTCGGCCGCGACCGCGGTGACCGACTGTGCGATCGCGACTGCGATCGCCGTGAAGAACAGGAAGTGTCTGGCGATGATTCTCATGTGACTTGACTCCGATGATGTAGACGTTTTCGCTCACGCGCCAGAACACAGATTCTGCTGCGCGTCGTGCTTGTTGTTGTGTTGCTTCTTCCCAGCGTGTTGCCTGCAAGCACCGCCGTCAACCCTTGGGGCGGGGAAGCGGCGTCGCAACACACTCACGACCCGTCAATCACGGCCGTTCGCCAATCGCAATTGCGACAATCCGAGGGCAACAGTAACATAGATTGCACTCCAATGCCTACGATCACGAGGTGCGTTGTGGAACGTCAAGAAGGCTCGAAAACACTCTCGTCGGTCACTCGTCGAGACGCTCTGAAAGCGGGGACAATTGGGTTGATGTCGATGGCCGACGTCGCTGCATGGCGTGGCCAAGCGGCCGATGCCGGGACAACACTCCCGCGGCCCAAGGCGGTCATCTATCTGTTCCTCACCGGAGGCCCGTCGCAACACGATACGTTCGACATGAAGCCGGACGGCCCGTCGGAGTACCGGGGCGAGTTCAGCCCGATTGCAACCCGAACGCCCGGCACGCAGATTTGCGAACATTTGCCGATGCTTGCGGAGCGAAGCCGATTGTGGACGCTCGTGCGATCGCTTTCGCACAAGGAGAGCGGCCACGGCAAAGGCACTTACGTCATGCTGACGGGGAACACGGTCGTTCCGCCCACGTTTCGTTCGAATCGTCCACTGCCAATCGATTTGCCAAGCATTGCGGCAATCGCCGGGCATTCCAGCAAGCGTCGCGTCAACCTGCCAACCAGCGCGATCCTGCCCGAGAAACTGCACCACTCCAACTCGGGGACATATTCGGGACAGTTTGCCGGATTGCTGGGACCGCAAAACGAGCCGTGGTTGCTTCACTGCACCGACAAGCCGCACGCCTATCACGATTATTCCGGGGCGTTTCCCAAGTACCTGTTCAACCTGCACGACGGCGTGGCGTCGGACAAGGACGATTGGAAGTTTGAAATTCCGCACATGGCGTTGCCTGAAGGAGTCGCGAAAGAACGCTTTCGCGACCGACTGACGTTGCTGAAAACAATTGATGCGCAAAGCAGGGAACTCGAACGATCGACCAACGTCTCCCGTTACAAACGGATCCAGGAGGGTGTCGTCTCGCTGATGAACGATCCCAAGGTGCGCCGTGCGTTCGATGTTCGGCATGCTGACCGAAAACTCCTCGACCGTTACGGCGACAATTCCTTTGGCTGGTCGTTGTTAATGGCCCGGCGGTTGGTCGAAGCCGGAGTGAACATGGTGCAGGTCAATCTTGGCAACTTCGGGAGCTGGGACCTGCACGGCAACAACTTCCCGTTGCTGAAGAACTTCCTGTTCCCGCCCACCGACCGAGCGGTTTCGGCGCTGCTGGACGATCTCGAAGAAAGTGGGCTGTTGGATTCGACGATGGTGGTGATGGCGGGCGAGTTTGGTCGCACGCCTCGGATTTTCAACGGAGCACCCAAGGTTTACAAGCTTCCGGGCCGCGATCACTGGGCACCGTGTCAATCGGTGTTATTCGCCGGTGGGGGAGTGTGTGGCGGAAACGTTATCGGCTCGTCCGACCGCAACGGAGCGTACCCCACTTCCGATTTGCAAACGCCGGAGAACTTCGCCGCCACAATCTATCAAGCAATGGGCATACCCCGTGATGCCAACTGGTACGACGCCACGGGACGACCGTACCACGTGTATCAGACCGATCCCATTCAGGGACTGTTTAGCTGATCGCGGCAGTTCATGGCAGGACAATCTGTTACGGCCCATCGCCGCCGATTCGTCTGTTCCCGAGAGTTTCGGTTGGGCAGAATTCCGGCAAGTCCACGCCAAAACTACGACTGCCGATCCGAATCCTGTCGCGGAATCGCGTACCCATACGCGTAAATCCAGGTAGACGGCCCGCTCCGCCGGTGAAAAAAAAGACGACCAAACCGTTCTAGTGTTTAGGTGAAATGTCGCCCAAGGCGGATTGAATCGTGTGCCGGGGAGATTGATTGCGAATATAGATTACGAAGCCATCGTCGTGCGGATGCAAGACTGAGGATGGGACGCGATAGGCATGCTTCAGGTTCGCAGAATCCCGTTCATAAGAAGGGTCATCGACATCTCGAAAACCCTCTGAATGGATAATAAGCGTCGGCTGCTGCTGATCGAGACGTTCAGAAAACTGCACTAGATTGTAGCAGACTCCTGGAATCGTTCCCCTTGAGTAGTAACCAATCCTTGTTGCAGCGGTATCTACCATCACCGTGTCGAACGGGCCGTACTCGGCGTTCAGCCATCGGCCAAGTGATGCCTGTCTCTGGCGGCTCTTGTGTGACGATGTGATCGCATCGCCACAGGAGACCAAGGCCATCACGATAACGAGTCCGCCAACAACCGTGCGACCTCGTTGTGCGAGCCATCCGGGCCGACGCAGCCGCGAAATGCGGTGTGCGATTGCTAGAAAACCGAGCGACGCAAACGGAACCAACACGAACCAGCCGGTAAAGAAATACCGGCCATTGATGCCGCCGCTGAAACGAAGCTTCACCCAGATGCCGAGAAATACGCAGATCGCCGTCATGAAAAACACGATGTACTCACGTCTTTTCAGCAGGTGGCGCCAACCAAACAGGCCGGTCATCAGGAGGACACATGCTGTTAGCCCCAATGAATTCAGCAGGTCGTCCAGGTAATCACGGATGGCCGACAGGTTGGATGTCTCTGAAGATGCCAGGAGTTGCGTCGTATGTTGTGGAAGAATGTTAAGGGCGAAACTCGCTGAAGCCATTGGATTCTTCGTGCCACCATCCTGAGTGAAGTTGATGGCGGTAAGTTGGGAGCCATGTGATGAAAGGAAGGTCGCTGCCACATTGCTGCTTGCGCCACTGGCTGCCGTCTCACCCTGCACCGTGTTAGCGTCGATGACTGAGACGCTTCCAACGGCCTTCCGTTGAGTTGGTTTCGGCCCAGCTGGGGCGTCGGTCTCGGTTGACAGCCATTTCCAGCCTGACCTGAAGTTGCCCGATCGCCCCCATTCCCAGTGATCGTGACCGTGCAGGAGCGTCACGTTGACAACCACCAGCAATGTCGGAATTACCGCAAGGCTCAAGCAAGTGCCTGCCATCAGTCGAGCGCGGACGAACCACGATT
>Ga0209403_10007960_pt1 | contig 10311 bp, 6 predicted proteins | sample ArcticOcean_MG_C_8_FD_187440 | JGI IMG/M metagenome (GOLD analysis project Ga0209403, IMG submission 187440) | Marine microbial communities from western Arctic Ocean - ArcticOcean_MG_CB11_86 (SPAdes) (version 2) | ecosystem: Environmental > Aquatic > Marine > Oceanic | place: Arctic Ocean...
TTGAGGGTGATCAGTCCCCTGAGATTGACGGTAATGCCCAAGCTCTTGAGAAACGTGTTAGCGACTGGACAGATGCTCAGAATGCCTACACTCGGTCGAGGCTTGATGCTCTCGAGGGGCGTAAAACACTTGAGAATGAGCTCTCATCGCTTCTCTCTTTGGATTCCTATGGAATTCCTCGGGTGGCCGGTGATTGGTTTTTTTATACCCTTCGGCGTGGAGATCAAGCTCAACCGGTTCTCTATGCCCAACGAGGAGAAACGGGTGAGCCGCGGGTGTTGCTGGACGTAAATGAGCTGGAAGAATCCGGTCTGCTTGCGCTGGCTTGGTATCGGCCGAGCCCAGATGGGGAGTTGGTGGCATTTGGCACGTACAGTGCGGGTGATGAGCAGACTACAGCCTTTCTTTTGGAGACTGCTACGGGCGAGTGGCTTGAGGATAAGATTGACGGTCGAGTAGGTGCTGTGGATTGGTTTGATGATGGTGAACACTTCATTGTTCGCCGGCTGTCCATCCCAGATAATCCCTACTCAGGACAGATTACTTTGCATCGAATTGGTCGCGAAAGCAGTGATGATCCAGTGTTATTCGAGCAATACACCGAAGGAGAGCTTGCGACTACCTGGGGGCCCTATCCTATTGTTTCTGGTGATGGCCGTTGGTTGATCATCGTGTATTTCACTGGAACTGATTCAAATGATGTGTGGTTTTATGATCTTGAAAATTGGCGTCAAACTGGAAGTTTGGTTCGGCAAGATCTTTTAGTGGGTCAAGATGCCCGTACGATGGGATTTATTGAAGAGGGAACGTTCTATGCTGAAACTACCTTAGGCGCATCTAACAAACGTGTTTTGGCATTTGATTTGAATAGTGAAAATCCGTCTGCCTATCGCGAAGTTGTACCCGCAAGAGAGAATGCAGTCATTACGGGGATCTCATCGGCTCCGGGACGCATTGTTATTGAGTACTTGGCGAATGCTTATAGCAGTATCGAAGTGTTTGATTTGGTGGGTCAGCATTTGATACAGGTTAGCCTTCCTGACATAGGAAGCGCTTCTATGCTAACCAATCCGGACAGTGATATAGCCTGGTTCAGGTTTGAGAGTTTTGCTGATTCGGAGAGTATTTATCGGGTTGATCTAAATGATGGTTTTACAATGCTTTGGCGCCGTTCTGAACCACCAATCAATACTGGTGACTTGGTTGTAAACCAAGTGTTTTTTACTTCTCAGGATGGCACGCAAATTCCAATGTTTCTGATTCACCAACGAAATATTGTGATGGATGAAGAGAATCCTACCGTTTTGTACGGATATGGTGGATTTGATATTTCCCTAACTCCTAATTTTATTGCGGGTTGGATGCCTTGGCTTGCGCGGGGTGGCGTTTACGCTGTAGCTAATTTGCGCGGTGGAGGAGAATTTGGCGCAGATTGGCATCGTGCGGGGATGTTAGAAAAAAAACAAAATGTGTTTGATGATTTCTATGCGGCGGCAGAGTGGCTTTTCGATAATGGTTATACGCGTGCGGAGAGGCTTGGCATCAGAGGTGGGTCAAACGGTGGGCTTCTGACGGGAGTAGCAATAACGCAACGCCCTGATCTCTTTTCTGCGGCGATAGTAGCGGTTCCCTTGTTGGATATGTTGCGTTATCAGCATTTTCTTATGGCGCGGTACTGGGTGCCTGAATATGGAAGTTCTGAAATTACAGAGCAATTTAATTATATTCGTGCTTACTCGCCCTACCACAATATTCGATCTGGAGTCCGATATCCGGCTACGCTATTGACAGCAGGGGAAAATGACACGCGTGTCCATCCTCTTCATGCGCGAAAAATGGCGGCTGCATTACAAGCGGCGACTGGAAGTAATTCAGAGGAAGAGCCTATCCTTCTCTGGGTGGATCGTTCTGCTGGGCATGGACAGGGAAAACCACTCGCGCAGAGAGTGAAAGAGACAGCAGACCAGATTGTTTTTATGGCTTGGCAGTTAGGTCTTCGCTAGATGATGTTGGAGTTCGCTATAATAGTTGCAGAGCTGACGCCGTGCGAAAGTGGCGGAATTGGTAGACGCGCTGGATTTAGGATCCAGTGGGGCAACCCGTGGGAGTTCGAGTCTCCCCTTTCGCACCATATGAACCGCCAAGCGGCGGCCTTGAATATTAGTATATATTTGGATAGTTCTAGGGGAGCTTGTGGATAAAGCAATTACAGATAAGATCGATGTCTCTATAGAAACCAAGAAGGGTTTGGAGCGGTGCATGACAGTTCGCGTGCCTGTGAGTGGGATTGAACAGGACGTGAATACTCGTTTAAAAAAAGTTGGGAAGACAGCTCGGCTTAAGGGTTTTCGTCCGGGCAAGATCCCAGAAAAAGTGGTACGTCAGCACTATGGCGAAGAAGTTCGCCAGGATGTTATGACTGATACGATTCGAATGAGTTATGCGCGTGCTTTGGAGCAAGAGGAACTGAGGCCAGCTGGTCCCCCCAGCATTGAAGCTCTTCCCACGGAAAATGAGGATAAGTTTACTTATCGTGCAACCTTCGAAGTCTATCCAGATATCACCCTTAATCCTACTGAGGTTATTTCTGTAGAGAGGCCTCAGGTTGAAATATCAGACTCTGATATTGATGAAATGGTGGCAAAAATCAGAGATCAGCAAGCAGACTGGGAGGAAGTGAAGCGCAAGTCTGTAGAGGGAGATCGCGTGGTCATCGATTTTTTTGGCAAAATCGATGGAAAGCCGTTCGAGGGAGGGGAGGGGAAGGAGGTTCCTGTGATCGTTGGTGACGGTCACGTCATAGAGGATTTTGATAAAGCCCTTAAAGGTGTGTCTGCTGGGCAAGTCAAGGTTTCTAAAGTCAAGTTTCCAAAGGACTACTCCGCAGAGAATTTGGCAGATAAAAAAGCGGTGTTTGATATCACTGTGCATAAGGTTGAAAAGAAGGTGCTTCCGGAGATTGATGAGAGCTTTCTTAAAAAAGTAGGCATTGAAGATGGAGGGCTAGATGCGCTTAAAGGCCAGCTTCTGAAAAGCATGAATAGAGAGTTAGAGGAAAGGCTTAAGTCAGAGACTAGAAATAGGGCATTCGGTGGACTTCTAAAGGCAAATAAAATTGAGACGCCAAATCCTTTGATTGAAGAGGAGATTAATACGCTTCAAGCTGATGCGATGAAGCACCTTGGCATAGAGGATCCGGAAAAAGCACCGCCGAGATCCGAATTTCGTGACGCTGCTCAGCGTAGAGTAGCTGTAAGTCTGCTTATCCAAGAGCTAATCAAAGAGAATGAAATTAAGCTTGATGAAAAACGCGTCGATGAGAAAATCGATGAATTTGTCGCGCGTTATGAAGACCCTGAAGAGGCGGCGAGAATGTATCGAAATAATCAGGAGTTAATGGTTCGTATGGCATCTGGAGTGCTAGAGGATCAGGTTATGGACTTCATACTTGAGAACGCCAAGGTAAAAGAGATCGCTACAAGTTTTAAAGAATTTATGGGTTAAGTAGATGGCGTTTATTGCAAGGAGTTAGCAGTGAGTACAACAGGTTTGAATTTGGTCCCAATGGTAGTTGAGCACACTGCTCGTGGTGAACGCGCCTATGATATTTATTCGAGATTGCTCAAAGATAGAGTGGTATTTATTGTTGGAGGGATAGACGATAACGTTGCAAATGTTGTTGTAGCTCAATTGTTGTTCCTTGAGTCAGAAAATCCAGACAAGGATATCCACCTTTATATAAATTCTCCTGGTGGTATTGTGACGGCCGGTCTTGCAATTTATGACACGATGCAATTTATTAAGCCGAATGTCAGCACGATTTGCTTGGGTCAAGCTGCCAGTATGGGGTCATTGTTATTGGCAGGTGGCGAGAAGGGTAAGCGTCATTGCCTTCAGCACTCTCGGATTATGATTCATCAGCCAAGTGGTGGTTTTCAGGGTCAGGCATCAGATATCGATATTCAGGCTAAGGAGGTTCTAAAATTACGTGAGCGCCTTAACCAGATATTGGCAAAACATACTGGCCAATCGATAGAAGTCATTGCTAAGGATAGTGATCGAGATAATTTTATGGATGGGGAAACCGCTATCAAGTATGGTTTAATTGACAGCGTTCTTGAGAAGAGAGTTGAGAGCTCGATCAAGATAGAAGAATAAAATCATATATTTTAGTTACTTACAGGGATTTCTTGATATTTTTTTGGGTTTTTTGGCTGAGATTATCAGCTTGGCAAATGTAAGAAGAGTAAGGCTATAAACCTAGTTCAGTTGATTTTGAATATTCCAAAGGATATGGCACGACATGAGCGATGATTCCCACGGCAAAGCGGATGACGGCAAGCTGCTGTACTGTTCGTTCTGTGGCAAAAGTCAGCATGAGGTTCGCAAGTTAATTGCTGGACCATCCGTATTTGTATGTGATGAGTGCGTAGATCTTTGTAATGACATCATTCGGGAGGAGCTAGATAACACGACTGAGAAGGGTCAAGCAGCGCTTCCTAAGCCCCAGGAAATCAAGGGCGTCCTTGATGAATATGTTATTGGTCAACCGGCGGCAAAAAAAGTCCTCGCTGTAGCGGTCTACAATCATTATAAGCGGCTTGAGGTACGGCTCCGCGAGAAAGGCAATGAAGGCGTTGAACTGGCTAAGAGTAATATTTTACTTATAGGTCCGACGGGATGTGGAAAAACCCTTTTGGCAGAGACTTTAGCGCGGTTGCTAAATGTTCCCTTTGCGATTGCTGATGCAACTACTCTCACAGAAGCGGGTTATGTAGGAGAGGATGTCGAGAATATTATTCAGAAGTTGTTGCAGAAGTGTGACTATGATGTAGATAAAGCTCAGACTGGCATCATTTACATTGACGAGATTGATAAAATCTCTCGTAAGTCTGATAACCCATCTATCACTCGTGATGTGTCCGGTGAGGGGGTACAGCAGGCTCTGCTAAAGTTAATTGAAGGGACAGTCGCTTCTGTTCCTCCACAAGGCGGCCGCAAGCATCCCCAGCAGGAGTTTCTGCAGGTGGATACCTCAAATATCTTGTTTATCTGTGGTGGCGCATTCTCGGGTCTGGATAAAATAATTCTTAATCGTTCTCAACGTGGTGGAATTGGTTTTGTTGCTGACGTAAAAAGCGTTGAAGGCAACGAGAATCTTGGAGAAGTGCTGAGTAATGTGGAACCAGAAGACCTTATTAAGTATGGGCTCATACCTGAGTTTATAGGTCGGTTGCCTGTAGTTGCAACGCTCGAGGAATTAGATGAGGGTGCTCTTGTGCGAATTCTTGTGGAGCCAAAAAATGCTTTAACGAAGCAGTATCAAAAGCTTTTCGAAATGGAAGGGGTAGAGCTTGAACTGCGGGAAGATGGGCTTAGGGCAATTGCTAATCGAGCAATGCTACGCAAGACGGGAGCTCGAGGATTGCGGACGATTCTGGAGAGAGTCCTTCTGGATACTATGTACGATTTGCCATCTATGGATAGTGCCACAAAGATAGTCGTCGATGAGACAGTTGTGACAGGGGAAACAGCACCCTATGTTATCTATGAATCAAAGGAACAGACGGCAGTAGGAGACGACCGCTGCTAAATAGTCCGACTATTTGGATCTGAAGGTGATTGTCTTACTTCGGTCTGTTTATTAACAACAGCCTTTGTGGGGTTGTGTTTTAGTGTGTTCGACCCTAGATACTTATATCTAGGTCATTATGTGCCCCTCATCTTAGGAGTTTTTGGTGGAAAATACCTCCCCGAGTAATAACCAATCGAGCCCTAGGCGGATACCTGTGCTGCCTCTGCGTGATGTTGTGGTCTACCCTCATATGGTAATTCCATTGTTCGTGGGTCGAGAGAAGTCGATTGTGGCTTTGGATGCAGCGATGTCAGATAGCAAGGAAATATTGCTTGTAGCTCAGCTGAAGGCAGATACAGATGAGCCTGAAAACCATGACGTCTATGAGATTGGAACGTTAGCTAAAATTTTACAGCTCTTAAAGTTACCTGATGGAACGGTCAAGGTGCTAGTTGAGGGTTCTAGGCGTGCTCGTTTGGTCGAAATGAAAGTAGAAGATTACTTTTCAGCCGAAATGGAAGAGATTGCTGCATATGAGGATGCCTATGATGAAAAGGAGATGGATGTCCTGTGTCGCTCGGTAGTGTCTCGTTTTGAGCAGTATGTAAAGCTGAACAAGAAGATTCCGCCTGAAATATTAGCTTCACTTTCCGGTATAGATCAGCCAGGAAGATTGGCTGACACAGTTGCAGCTCATATGTCTCTTAAGCTTGCTGATAAGCAGAAAGTTTTGGAAATGCATAATGTTCGAGAGCGACTGATGCATGTATTAGGCGGAATTGAAGGTGAGATAGATGTTTTACGTATTGAAAGACGCATCCGGGGGCGCGTTAAGAACCAAATGGAGAAGAGTCAGCGCGAGTATTATCTCAATGAGCAAATGAAGGCTATCCAAAAAGAACTGAGTGATATTGAGGACGCGCCAAATGAATTGGGGGAGCTTGAGAAAAATATAGCCGCTGCGGGTATGCCTAAAGAGGTCAAAGAGAAGGCTGCTTCAGAGCTTAGCAAGCTCAAGCTTATGTCGCCCATGTCAGCTGAAGCAACAGTTGTTCGTAACTATCTAGATTGGTTATTGAAAGCTCCTTGGAAGAAACGATCGAGGGTCTTTCAAAGTTTAGAAAAAGCAGGGCAAGTGCTTGAAAAAGACCATTATGGTCTTGAGAAAGTCAAAGAACGTATTCTTGAGTATCTTGCTGTGCAGCAGCGAGTGAAAGAGCTCAAGGGCCCAATCCTTTGCTTGGTTGGCCCGCCAGGTGTGGGAAAAACTTCGGTGGGGCAAAGCATTGCTCGTGCTACAAATCGAAAGTTTATTCGTATGTCGTTAGGGGGTATCCGAGACGAGGCGGAGATCCGTGGACATAGACGGACTTATATTGGATCAATGCCGGGAAAAATTGTTCAGAATATGAGCAAAGTTAAAGTCCGAAATCCACTTTTTCTCTTGGATGAAGTAGATAAGATGTCTATGGATTTTCGAGGCGATCCATCTTCTGCTTTGCTTGAGGTTCTTGATCCAGAACAAAACTCTACCTTTAACGATCATTATCTAGAGGTTGATTTTGACCTATCCGAGGTTATGTTCGTTTGCACTGCTAACAGTCTTAATATTCCTGCGCCGCTTCTAGATCGAATGGAAATTATCCGACTGCCTGGATATACCGAGGATGAAAAGCTCAACATTGCAAAAAATTATCTAATGCCAAAGCAGATAGCAAATAATGGTGTTAAGGACGATGAACTGAGGATCGCAGACTCGGCTATTTTAGGTGCAATTCGTCATTACACTCGTGAAGCAGGCGTCAGGAATTTAGAGAGAGAATTGGCAAAAATTTGTCGTAAGGTAGTAAAAAGTTTGCTACTCAAACCTCTTAAGGGTGTGGTAAGGGTTGGTCGCCGAAACCTTGAAAAATACCTTGGTGTACAGAGATTTCGATATGGGCGCGCTGAAGAAAAAGATCAGATAGGTCAGGTTACTGGGTTGGCTTGGACGGAGGTGGGCGGTGAGTTGCTGACCATTGAAGCTGCAATTGTTCCAGGAAAAGGAAAGCTTATTCATACTGGTCAGTTAGGTGATGTCATGAAAGAATCGATTCAAGCAGCTATGACGGTTGTCCGTAGTCGTGCGGGGGTGCTTGGGCTAGACGGTGATTTTTATCAAAAAAATGACTTTCATGTTCATGTTCCAGAAGGGGCAACACCTAAGGACGGCCCATCTGCTGGTATTGGAATGTGCGCAGCATTGGTATCCGCTTTAACAAAAATCCCTGTTCGATCTAACGTTGCTATGACCGGAGAAATTACTTTGCGTGGAGAAGTGCTTCCGATTGGCGGGTTGAAGGAGAAGTTATTGGCGGCCCATAGAGGTGGGATTGATACGGTCTTAATACCAGCAGATAATCTCAAAGATTTAACCGAAATTCCAAAGAACATCAAGGACAAGTTGAGTATTCTTCCCGTTAAATGGATTGATGAGGTGTTCGAGTTTTCATTGCTGAATTCGCTATCCCTTCAGTCTGATAATCCTTTAGAAAGCGAGGAAAGAAAGCCTTCTTTTCAAGAAACGGAGACGGTGCTGCCACATTGAATCTTAATATTCTATTTGACACCGTAAAACCTCACTTGTATAAATTGAGATGTCATAGGATTGTTCCTCATTGCATGATGCGCGCGGGGTGGGGGTAATTTTTTGATTGTTTTTCAAATAGACGCGCGTAGTGTTTCAGGGGATTTAACTTTTTAATTGCATTTAATTACAAAGGTATTGGAATGAATAAAGCAGAACTCATTGATGCAGTGGCTAGTGCAGCCAATTTTTCAAAAGCTGATGCAGGTCGAGCAGTTGATGCCGTGGTGGGCAGTATCTCATCAGGTTTGGCAGCTGGCGGGCAAGTTTCGGTAGTAGGTTTTGGAACGTTTAGCGTGAAGAATAGAGCGGCTCGTGCTGGACGAAATCCGAGAACGGGTGAGGTGATTCAGATTAAGGCTAGTAATGTACCGAGTTTCAAGGCTGGCAAGGCCCTGAAGGATGCCGTAAACTGAACCACGGTTGTTTAGGGGGGTCCTGTCCCAGGGGGTGCTTAGCTCAGCTGGGAGAGCGTCGCCTTTACACGGCGAAGGTCGGGGGTTCGATCCCCTCAGCACCCACCAAGTAAGAGCCGGAGTGGTAGTTCAGCTGGTTAGAATACCGGCCTGTCACGCCGGGGGTCGCGGGTTCGAGTCCCGTCCACTCCGCCAGATATAGGAAGGGCAGGTTTATTTTTCTGCATGGAAAGTAGATCTGTCCTTTTTGTTTTCTTTACAACTTAGTGTGATAAGAAATGCTCCAAAAAATTCGTGAGGGTGTTGGACGATGGATCGCCGGAGCCATTCTCGGAATGATTGCTATTGCGTTTATTTTTTGGGGGGTAGACCCATCGATTACGGGCGGGGCCTTTGCTGCCAAAGTAAATGGCGAAGATGTGTCACTAATCGATTTTGAACGGGCCTATCTATCTCAACAAAGCCAGTATCAAGATCTCTATCGGGTTGAAATGTCTCCTGATGTTCAAAGGGAGATGAGACTTTCCGCCCTCGAAGGCCTTATTCGAAACAATGCTCTGCTCCAGCGCGTGCAGTCGGAAGGTTATGCGATTTCCGATGATCGTTTGATTGAGGAGGTGCGTTTGAGGCCAGAGTTTCAAGTGGGCGGGGAATTTTCTATCGATCTGCTTCGATCTCGCCTCATAACCGAAGGAATCTCAGAAGAGTTTTTTCTCGAGCTTCAGCGTGAGCAATTAGCACTGTTTGAGCTTCAGAATGGTGTTGCCAGGTCAGTTTTTATCACGCCGACCGAATTTGCTAAATATGTTGAGCTTTATCAGCAAGAACGAGAAGTGGGGTATGCAACATTTGAAGCTGACAATTTTAGTGATCAGGTTGAGCTAGATGAATCTGAGATTCTCAGCCACTACGAGAATAATCTTGCCCGGTTTTATTCTGAAGAAAGCGTTGACCTCGAATATATCGAGATTTTGCGGTCCGATATAGCCAATGAAATAGAGATTACTGAGGAGCTTCTTCAAGGGTATTACGAGGATGAGCAGTATCGCTTTCAAACCGAAGAAGAGCGTCGAGCTCGACATATCTTGATAAATTCGCCGCAGGATGACCCTGAGGCCGAAGCCAGGGCCTCTGAAGTTCTATCTCGTCTAGAGAGTGGGGAGCAGTTTGATGTTCTTGCCACCGAGCTTTCAGAGGATGCTGGCACTAGTGGGCAAGGTGGAGATTTGGGTTGGGTGAATAGAGGACTTTTACTAGGCCCATTTGAAGATGCACTCTATGCTATGGAAATTGGTGAGGTACAGGGTCCAATAAAAACGAATTTTGGTTATCACATTATTCGACTTGATGAGGTTAGAGCGGGTGATGTGCAATCTTTTGATTCACTGAGAGATCAGCTGGCCTTAGACTATCAGAATGCCCGCGCCGAGGAGCTTTTTTACAATACGGCTAACGATTTAGCGGATGGTGCATTTGATGCATTTGACGAGTTGGCAGGTGTGGCTGCAGACGTAGGGTATCCTCTTCAGACGTTCAACGGTCTTACTCGAACGGGCTCTGTCAGTCCCTTTGGTAATAGTACCCTAGTGACACAGACAGCTTTTAGTGCTGAGCTTCTAGAGCAACGCGAGAACAGTAGTTTGGTAGAAATTGAAAGCGATCATGTTCTGGTATTTCGTGTTATTGATCATCAT
>Ga0209403_10007964_pt1 | contig 10308 bp, 12 predicted proteins | sample ArcticOcean_MG_C_8_FD_187440 | JGI IMG/M metagenome (GOLD analysis project Ga0209403, IMG submission 187440) | Marine microbial communities from western Arctic Ocean - ArcticOcean_MG_CB11_86 (SPAdes) (version 2) | ecosystem: Environmental > Aquatic > Marine > Oceanic | place: Arctic Ocean...
CGGTACCATGCGACTGGCCTTGTCGGCTGGAATCCAGCCAGTCAGGTACGCGCTGGGCGCTGCTGCGGCGGCCAATGGTTGGCTGCCGGGGCTCAGTGATTTAGAATTGCAACACGCCTTAGACGACTTATGGGGAGAATCGGGCGATCCGTTGGAATCTCGCGGCGAGATTCATTCACACATTCGAATTGCCCGTAAGGAACTGCAACATTGGGGAGCCGATTCCGGTGCACGCTGAGCTAGTGAGGACGAAATGAGCGAAGCCTACGATATTCCTGACACAATGCAGGCCATTCGACTCTACGGGCGCGGGTTCGACAGCATTCGGCTCGATGAAGTGCCCGTGCCGGTTCCCAACGATAATCAGCTTCTGGTACGCGTGGATGCCGCAGGCGTATGGATGCCGCGGGCGCGTTGAGCGAGCCGCTCTCCTGTGTCATATCCGCGCAATCTAGGCATGTCCACTTAAGCCAGGAGGCGCCGACGGCGCCTCGCCAGGCAACACTCGGTTTGAAGCCGGGCGGGGTGACGATGATCATCGGCGCCGGGCCCATGGGGAGAATGCACGCGGAGGCGGCATTCCGATTCGCGCCCCAGCATGTCATCGTCGTTGATATTTCTAACGAGCGTCTCCACTGGGTCGAACAGGTCCTGATGCCTCGAGTCGCGGCGACTTCCACCCAGGTCCACGCAGTGCTAACCGGACCTCACCTACCGCTACTACGCGAGCTGAGCAGCGGCCGAGGGGCTGATGATATCATCCTATCGGTAGGCAGCCGGGCAGCACAGAATGAGTCGCAGGCCTGGCTGGCGCAGGCGGGCGTTTTGAATTTGTTTGGAGAACTCAAACGGGGTGAACACATGCTCGAACTTGATAGCCTTCGTGTTCACTATGACGAAGTGAGAATAGTCGGTTCCAGCGGCGGTGCGCCCGCCGACGTCGCCGAAGCCTTACGAATGGTAGCCGAAGCAGAATTCGATCCCGGTTTGCACCTGGCCATGGTGGGCAGTCTCGACCAGCTACCTAAGGCACTGCGACTCGTAGAACAGCAAGAAACAGATGGCAAGATCGTGCTCTATCCTCATATCCAGACCACAGAACTCTTCGTCACGAAAAACTGGGGAATGGCGGAAGAACAGGATTTTCTCACATGCCTTCGAGATTGCGCTCCATCAGCTCGCGGAATAACACCAGCGCGGGGGTAATGATTTCGCTGGTGTTTTCGATCTTGTAGCAGGGGTCCATGCTGTCGTTCTCAATCCAGAATCATTTCGGCTGTTCGCCTTAATCGGTGATCTGCAGAATCGCCTCGATCTCGACGCTGATGTTCCCGGGCAAAGCGCCCATGCCGACGGCGCTGCGGGCCGCCCGGCCGGGCTCGCCGAATACTTCCACCATCAAGTCACTGAAACCGTTGATAACTTGCGGATGATTCAAAAAATCGGGAGCCGAATTGACCATGCCGAGCACTTTAATGATGCGCGAAACACGATCCAAACTGTGGATATTTGCCTTAAGAGTCGCCAGCATCGTCAAAGCCACTTGTCGTGCTGCTCGGTACCCCTCTTCTTCGGAGATTTCAGAGCCGACTTTTCCCTTCAACATTTCGCCATTGGATAACAGTGGCCCCTGTCCCGACACATAGCATAGGTCGCCCACGATGACGACCGGCGAGTAGTTGCCGCCCAGCGGAGGCGTTGGAGGAATTTCCAGACCTAATTCCACGACTCTTGATTCGGCATTCATTTCGTTGCTCCTTATTCCATCAGGTCAAACTGCACGTCGTAAAATTCTCGTGGCGGGGTGTAAAGCAATTGCATGAAGCAATGCTCACCAACAGAAATCAACGGTGGCGATTTCTTCGGCCGGCAATGATGCGATTTCAGCGGCGCCAGGTCGGCATCAGTCGCCATCGCGAGACTCCCGTTGCGACAGGTTTGCCAGAAACTGAATTTGCGCACGCTCGTGCTCTAGCATCTGTCGGGCGTACCTATCGCGGTAAGCCAACTGGAGATCACCCTCTGGACCGATGCGACTTCGCAAGCCAGCCAATAGAAGCGCTTCGCAACTATCGACGAGATTTCTCCACAGCTCAATACGCATTGCCAAGGGCAAATGCTTCACGCCCGGCGGTGCGAGATCGGGAGGGGGAATGAGTTGATTTTCCATGCGAGCAATGAGCCGGCTAATGTTAGGGCGTTATGCTTGCAGGCGCCCTTTCGGTCAAAACCCTATTCTACCTTGCTCATGCTGATCCGTCAGCATCACTGTTGCCGCAGTCCGACAAGGTATTCGATCCGATTGAAGCTTGAACTCCAGACAACAAAGCTCGCAAGTGGGCGGGGTCTGGTCCAATTTTCGGCTAATTAAGTTCTTTAGCCTTAAGACGTGCAAGCCGAAAACTTGGACCTGACCCCTTCAGTCCCGCAATCACCTCTTTATTCGGCAAGATACCTTGTCACCGTGTGCAGCGGGACGTCTTCGGTTCGCATACGATCCCGCTGGTAGAGCGGCATCCGCTTCCCGGGTGGCTGTAGATCGACGACGGTGTTGCCGCGAAAGGTTAGCGTGTAGTCGCGCCTGCCAATCGTCGTGTGCAGCCTAAGCAACAGGTCATGATGCCGATCCCCAATTCGGGATTGTGCCACTCAAGCCACGACGCCCTCCAGTTCTCGTCGACTTCCATTCGCTCCTCGCTACCCGTCACCATGCGCGCCAACAACCCGCCTAGCATCGCCTTGCCGTAAAGGTTGACATTACGCAAGACTTTCGGTCCCTCTGGCTCGAGCAAGATCATATGGTTGGCCAGGAATGAATTGTTCGTCATGAAATCGCCTATCGAGGAGTTTTGCAATAATCGTGCAAGGTGCGTGAGGGTTGAGGGAGCAACCGAGCACTTATGCCCCAAGGCATAAGAGCGCAGGGTGGTAGTTGGATTCGGGATTCGGGATTCGGGATTCGGGATTCGGGATTCGGGATTCGGGATTCGGGATGCGGGATGCGGGATGCGGGATGCGGGATGCGGGATGCGGGATGCGGGATGCGGGACAGGAGCCAATAACGGCGTTCCGCGCAACACTCAACTCAAATCTTTTGCCGCTTCGCCGCCTCATGAAGGAAACCTAACATGGCAGATCGATTACAAGACAAAGTCGCTCCATCCTATCGGTCACATTGGCGAGCCAGAGGATATTGCCTGGCCAGCGATTTATCTGGCCTCGGATGAGTCGAGATGGTGCACCGGCGCCTCTTTGCCCATCGACGGCGGCTACACAATCCCCGCCGGTGGTTATTTCCACGGTTAAAACAAACAACTTACGGAAACCGAAAATCAAAAATTAGCTCACCCAGATACGCGGAATGTAAGATGTACCTGAGAGAAGCATGTCTTGTGCGACCAAATCGGATATATTTGTGTAATGCGAAACTTGGCCTGCGCGTAAGGAGCATGAAGAAGTGAAAGCATTTCAGCTCACTGGAATTCGTGAAATGGAGCTCTGTGAGGTCCCCGATCTGAAGATCGAGCAACCGACCGACGTGCTCCTCCGCATGGGGGCCGTCGGCGTCTGCGGTTCGGATATCCATTACTATACGACGGGGCGCATCGGGAGTCAGGTTGTGACTTATCCGTTCGCGGTAGGACACGAGTGTGCGGGAACGGTCGTTGAGGTGGGAACCGACGTCTCTCATGTGCAAGTCGGCGACCGCGTTGCGATTGAACCGGCCATGACGTGCGGCCAATGCGACCAATGCCAGTCAGGACGCGAAAACACCTGCCGGAATAACCGTTTTCTCGGTTGTCCAGGCCAGGCCGAAGGGAGTCTTTCGGAGTACTTGGTCATGCCGCAAGCAAACTGTTTTCTCATTGAAGACGATCTTGGGATGGGAGAAGCGACGGTCTCCGAACCGTTGGCCATTGCCGTTTTTGCAGTCCAGCAGTCCGCCTTGGAGAAGGATCAGCAAGTAGGAATCCTGGGAATGGGGCCCATTGGACGAACCGTGATGCTAACCGTGCATCATCAAGGATGCGACAGCGTCTATTGCACTGACAAGATCGACGAGCGTTGCCTTGCCGCAGAACAAGCAGGTGCGAAGTGGGTAGGAAATGCCACGCGACAAGGCATCGTTGCCGAAGTGTTGGAGCACGTCCCGTTGGGCCTCGACGTCGTCTATGAATGCTGTGGTCAACAGGATGCGATCACGCAGGCGGTCGAGCTGCTCAGACCTGGCGGGAAACTCGTCCTCATTGGAATCCCTGAAGTCGATTCGATCAGCTTCAAGCCCGAGCGAATACGTCGAAAGGAACTCACGATCGTCAACATCCGTCGTCAACGCGAGTGCGTGCAGCCGGCGCTTGATTTGATCGCTGAGAGTCGAGCGGCAGTTCACCAGCTGATCACGCACCGCTTTCCGTTTTCGGAGAGCAAAGCCGCATTTGACCTCGTGGCCGATTATCAAGACGGTGTCGTTAAAGCAATGATCGACTTTGAATGACAAGACGGCTCTAAGCTGAAACGCGTCCTCTAACCCCTTGGCTTATGCGGAGCGTCACACGCCCGCCGCGCTCCGTCGCAACAGATCACTCGTCGAGCATTCACGCACCGTGGAATAGCCTGCCAACGGCACGATGTGCTCATTCACGGCATCGAGGATGTCAGACGGTTGTGGAAAGAAGGAGTCTTCGATCTCATCGGCAGGGGTGATCCAATTGCGCGCGCCAACCACAACTGGCGGGCCGTCGAGTTCGTCGAATGCCAACTGCGTGATCTTGGCGGCCATCGTTTGCAAGGCACTGCCTCGTTCGCACGCGTCAGAAGCAAGCACAATCTTGCGGGTTTTTTTGACCGACTCGATCACTTTGTGATAGTTAAACGGCACGATCGAACGCGCGTCGATTACTTCGCATGAAACTCCGTGCTTCTCCTCGAGCTGCTGGGCCGCCTCGAGAGCCCGATACAGAATGGCTCCGATTGTGAGAATCGTGAGATCGGTACCTTGCTTTTTCACGTCGGGCTCACCAAAAGGAATCTCATAAGCTTCTGCTGGCACGCCACCCGCATGAAAGAGTTCCGGCTGATCGTAAATCCGTTGGCTCTCGAAAAAGATGACCGGATCGGTGCCCAGCAAGGCAGAGGCCATGAGCCCCTTCGCATCGTAAGGCGTGGCAGGAAACACGACTTTCAAGCCGGGGATGTGAGCGCACATGCTGCTCCAGTCTTGGCTGTGTTGAGCACCGTACTTCGAGCCGACCGACACACGCAACACGACCGGCATCTTCAATAGCCCGCCCGACATGGCTTGCCACTTTGCGAGTTGATTGAAGATCTCGTCGCCCGCGCGACCCATGAAATCGCAATACATCAACTCAACAAGTGGACGTCCACCTTCTAAGGCGTAGCCGACAGCGGTACCGACGATCGCGCCCTCGCTAATAGGCGAATTGAACAATCGATGGTAGGGCAGCGCTTCGGTGAGGCCACGGTAAACGGCAAAGGCTCCACCCCAATCGCGATTTTCTTCGCCATAGGCAATCAGCGTTGGATCGGTGTAAAACCGATCGGCAATCGCTTCGAACAACGCGTCACGAATGCCGAAACAGCGCTGTTTTGGCAACGGTTTGCCAGCGTCGTCGAGTCCTGAACGACTACGGCGCTCTAATTGCTGAACGCGAGGATTCTCGGCCAATGCCAGCAAAGTCTCCGCCGGGCGATCATCCATCTTTTCTACTCTCGAATTGGAAAACATCACCTCCTCAAGGTGGCAAGCTGTACTCTTCTGATCGGCGCGGGGAGAAATCTCCAAATCGACCGCCTTGCGATACGTTCTCAAGAGCAACTCGTCAATCGAAGCTTGCATTTCGTCGATGTCTGCACGGTTGCAGACTCCCGCATCGATCAGTTTGGCGGCAAAAGTCTCGATCGGATCGACCTCTTGCCAGGCTTCGATCTCGTTCTTTTCGCGATACGAACTGGCATCCGACGGAGAGTGCCCGCTGAATCGATAGGTAACGGTGTCAAGCAGTACCGGGCCGTCGCCACGGGCGATAATCTCTTGCTTACGACGTATGGCATCGACGACAGCCAAGGGATTGTAACCGTCAACCCGTTCGGCGTGCATTTGGTCTGGCGTCAGACCGGCACCCATGCGTGCGAGGACTTTGAATCCCATCGTTTCGCCAACGGGCTGTCCGCCCATACCGTAGAAGTTGTTGACAAAGTTCATAATCAATGGTAATCCGCCGCGATGCGCTTCGTCCCATAGCTCCTTAAACTGATCCATCGTGGCAAAGCAGAGCGCTTCCCAGGTCGGACCGCAGGCGGCAGCGGCGTCGCCGATGTTGGCGATGACGATGCCCGGCTTCTTGTTGACGTGTTTAAAGAGGGCGGCCCCCACAGCAATGTCGGCCGATCCGCCGACAATCGCATTATTGGGATAGACGCCAAAGGGTGGGAAGAAGGCGTGCATCGAGCCGCCAAAGCCGCGATTCACCCCGGTGTCGCGTGCAAAAATCTCGGCCAGCGTCCCATAGACGATAAAGTCGATCGCCAGTTGCTGAACGTCTCCCTGCGCGTCTTTTTCGACGACACGCAGGCAATCGCCGCCAAAATAATTGGACATGATGGCCGTCAGCGACGCGTCATCCAGCTTGCGAATCGCTGAAAGGCTCTTCGCCAAAATTTCTCCGTGCGAGCGATGCGATCCATAGATGTGGTCATCTGCATTGAGCAAGAAGGCCTGCCCCACAGCCGACGCCTCTTGACCAATCGAAAGATGGGCAGGGCCCAGGTGATTGTATTCAATATTTTGATAGTGCCCTTGTTTCTTGACCGACTCCAACATGGTCTCAAACGCACGAATAGTCATCATGTCACGCTGAATGGCCCGCAGGTCTTCCTTCGAGACGTTGCCAGCGGACAATTCATCGACGACCGTCTTGTCGTAATGGTTGAGCGCAATAGGTTCAAAATTCAGAGTATGCGACGAACGCACCTCTTGGGGATCAATCATCAATGCCTTGGGCATGTTCGGGCTCTCCTGAGTAGGTTTCAATCGTGGGTGGATGACTCTATTGGATCGGGATAGATGACTTCGATGTTGCGTTCTGCAAAAAATTCTACCCAGTCGGGATCAGGGGCTTGGTCCGTGACGACCTGGTGAATCTGTGTCCAATCGACAATCTGGAACAACGAGGCATTGCCAAATTTGTTGTGATCGACGAGCAAGACGGTCGACCTGGCGTTTTGCACGACTTGTTGATGGAGGTGCGCACTCTCAATGTCACTGGCCGAGGGGCCGAAGTCCATGCTGACACCATCTGCGCCGATAAAGGCGACGTAGCCGCGCACCGTGTTCAGCACGGCCTGAGCCATCGGACCAACGGTGTCCATGCGGTCAGGACGGTACTCTCCACCGATCATGAATAAGTGAACGCTGGAACCTTCCAAATCAAGCGCCAGGCGCGCACTGTTGGCTAGCACGGTGATGTCGTGTTTGCGCTTGACGTAAGGCGCGACGGCTGAGCATGTCGTCCCGGAATCCAAAAAAATGTGGTCACCGTCGTGCAGCAATTCACCCGCCAGACGACCAATGACTTGTTTGGATTCACTCGCTCGCAGAGACTTGGCTTGATAAGAATAGTCACGTTCTCGGGATAACGAGGCCCCGCCATGATTGAGCTCCAGGCCCTGTTCGTCGGCCAGCGCTTTCAAATCTCGTCGCACCGTGGCGTCGGAAACGTCCATCACGTCAGCCAAGCCTTTGACCGTCACCTGCTTCTTATCAAGCAGTTGGGCCATGATTCGCTGGCGGCGTTCGATGGTGGACTGGCTCATTTTAGACCTTGCAATGCGGACGTTTTCCGTCAATACTGCATAATATTAATCAAAAACGACAAAACAATCAACAGTTACATCACATTATTGGCGTTATTGCCTGATTCGCTCATTTGACTGGAGCGGGTTCCGTAGCCGCGCACCGGGGCACTTGGGGCACCGCGATTGACCTCAAGGAATGGTTTCTCGCCTCGCGTCCGGGACGCGCCTAGGGGGCAAATCGGTTGACGCAGGCACTGGTTCGTATCGCTTCTAATCACACTCAATTATGGCAATGCTTTCGCTTCCACAACCGGCCAAGCACATTTCGTCGGTCACGGTCCTGCGCTGGCTGGTGAGTCCGGGTGATGCCTTTGATGCCGGTGTGCAGCTCCTCGAGCTGGAAGCAGAAGAGGCAATCATAACCGTAACGGCCAAAACTGCCGGCATCCTCATCAAGCCTCTGGTGACTCCCAGCCAAACGTTATTGGTCGGCGCCAAACTGGCCGAAGTGGAAATAAAAACGGCGAGTTCCGGCACTAAAGATGCTCCGTTACTCCAAAAAAACGAATCGCCACAACACTCCGAACTCTCCGAGGAGCAATTCGTGAACGACGAAAGTTCTAACGACTCTACCGGCGCAGTCGATCCCATTCTCATGCCGCAGGCCGGCAACACGATGGAGGAAGGCTCCGTCCTCGAGTGGCGCGTCAAGGAAGGCGACACGATCGAGCTGGGTCAGATCCTCTGCGAGATCGAAACCGACAAAGCTACGATGGAGTATGAGTCGCCGGTCGCCGGTCGCCTAGCTCGAATCGTTGCCCCACTCAACGAGCCGGTCGCCGTCAAGGAGCTGATCGCCGTGGTGGCAGACAGCGATGCCGCAGCCGATGCCTATCTCGCCAGTCAAGGTTCGGGCTCTGTGGCTGCCGAAACGGGTACAGCTCCACCAGTCGTTGTGAGCAGCGCGGCGACTACCAACAAAAATTCCCACGGAACGGCGACTTACGATGCTGGCGGACGGATCAAAGCTTCGCCCGCAGCGCGAAAACTCTCAGCGGCGCAAGGTTTGTCGCTGGCAACCGTAGGGGCTGGCAGCGGCCCCGGGGGACGTATTCTATCGAGCGATCTTTCGCGGGCCACTGCAAGTGCTGCCTCTCTCGGCGTTTTGGCAGGTGCCGGCGGGCGGCGACCGATGTCGAAGATGCGGCGAGCAATTGGCGCAAACTTGCAGCGTTCGAAACAGACTGTCCCCCACTTCTATGTGCGGTTGACAATCAATGCCACCCCGCTGCAAGAATTTTATCGAGAACAAAAGCCACTTACCAACTGTTCGCTCAATGACCTGGTGGTTCTGGGCGTTGGTCGAACGATGCGCGAGTTCCCAGCCGTGCGAAGTCAGATCGATGGCGACGACATTGTCGAGTTCCCTCACGCCAATATCGGCATTGCCGTCGGTGTGGAAGATGGGCTTGTCGTACCGGTCGTGCTGAATGTCGATACTTTGTCACTCGCCCAACTCGCTCAAGAGTCGAAGCGAGTTGTCGAAGCGGGCCGCAACGGATCGCTAGAAAACTTCGGCAAAGGCAACTTCACGATTAGCAACCTCGGCATGTTCGGTGTCGAAGAGTTTAGTGCCATCATTAATCCACCCGAATCGGGCATCTTGGCCGTCAGCGCGGTTCGCGAAACGGTGATCGTCGAAAATGGCTCACTCCGTCCAGGGCGTGTGATGACGATGACACTCAGCGCCGACCATCGGGTCGTCGATGGTTTGCTAGCCGCAAAATATATGGCCCGACTGAAAGAGATCCTCGAAAATCCAACGGAAGAGCTGAGCTGACCATGTCCGATCATTACGACTTACTGGTTGTTGGTGCAGGCCCGGGCGGATATATCGCCGCGCTCAAGGGCGCTCAATTGGGTGCGCGCGTGGGTATCATCGAAAAACATCATCTCGGCGGCACGTGCCTCAACTACGGCTGTATCCCGTCGAAAGCTTTACTCTCGTCGGCGGAAGTGCTGCACTCTGTGCGAAGCGCCGATCAATGGGGCGTGACCGTCTCGGGAGATGTCGGCTTCGACTGGAAGAAGATTTCTGATCACAAAAACCGCACGATTCGCCAGTTGCGTAGTGGAATCGCCAGTTTGCTGAAAGGGCGTTCGGTCACCCATCTGCAGGGACTTGGCACCATGGATGGCCCGGGGCGGATTGTTGTCTCGGGCGAAACCGGCAAGCGAGACGTGGTGACTGCCGACAAGGTGATTCTCGCGACGGGGTCTGCGCCGCTGCGGATTCCCGGTTGGCCTGACGATCCGGAGTTGGTTTGCACCTCTGACGAAGCCGTCCATTGGACCAGTTTACCCAAACGTCTGCTCATTGTTGGTGGGGGCGTTATCGGTTGCGAGTTTGCTTGCATGATGCAGAGTTTTGGCACGGACATAACGATTGTCGAGATGCTGCCCCATTTGCTCGCCACGCTCGACAACGATCTC
>Ga0209403_10007972_pt1 | contig 10302 bp, 10 predicted proteins | sample ArcticOcean_MG_C_8_FD_187440 | JGI IMG/M metagenome (GOLD analysis project Ga0209403, IMG submission 187440) | Marine microbial communities from western Arctic Ocean - ArcticOcean_MG_CB11_86 (SPAdes) (version 2) | ecosystem: Environmental > Aquatic > Marine > Oceanic | place: Arctic Ocean...
GCCGCCATCAGGGACCTCGACGCCGCATCCCTGATGCCCTGAGAGGCCCGCTCGTCAGGCGCCTACCAGGTGTGACACGTCGTTGAAGCCGCGTAGGGACGGACCGCCAGGTCCTGAACCCACCGTCATCACCGATGCCGGAGCCACGAAGGTCCTCCAGGCCACCTCGTCACCCACGTCGAGGGTCCATGCCAGCGCCGCCTTCACCGGCGACACGTGGGTCACCACCACGATGTCAGACGTCCGTGAGGCCTCGAACAGGTCCTCCAGGGCGGACCGCACCCTGATTCCGAGGGACCGGTGGGACTCGCCGCCCGGCGGAGCCCAGTCCAGGTCGTTGCGCCACTCCCGCCAGGTTGCGGCGGGTACGTCAGCCACCGGCTGGCCGTCGAACTCGCCGTAGTCCATCTCGATCCAGCGTTCGTCCACCTCCACCTCCCGGCCGAATGCCTCGGCGGTGCGTCGGGTCCGCAGCAGCGGACTGGACACGACCCGGTCCACCGTGGAGAGCGCCGCAGCCGCCGCAGCGGCCTGTCGGACACCCAGCTCGTCGAGATCCGGGTCCAGGCGCCCCAGGAGCAGTCCGGAGGCGTTGGCCGCCGTGCGGCCGTGGCGAAGAACGAAGAGCATCAGCCAGACCGCTCCAGGTCCAGGCGACCAGTTCGCAGGAACGCCGCACGCCTCTTTGGATCCGTCATGCCGAAACGCCGCCACGCCCAGAGCCCCAGCGCCACGCCCAGTAACTCGAGGATGACCCCACCCCAGCCCCGTCCGAACTCGGGTAACGGCGCCGAGCCAAGGGAATCTGCGTCGGCGAACGGCCACCAGAACAACCCGGTATCGGTCCATGTGCCGTCCAGGACGAGGTGGGCCAGCATGCCGATCGGCATCCCCAGCCAGCGCCGCTGGGTGAGGCGTCGACCGCGGGCGCCGAGCATCACGGCCGCCAGCAGTCCCACGCCAAGGATCGGCGTATGCAGGATCCAGGGGCCACCGACCAGGCTTTCTGCCACCGGAAGGACGGCTCCGAGGAGGACGAATCGGTGATCCATCGACGGGCTGTCGAACACAAGGGCGACACCCACGATCGCCGCTACACCAAACCAGATCAGCATTCGATGTCGGTCCGGGTCAGCAGACCACGAGCCGGCCGCACTCGCTGCAGTCCGCAAGCGTTCCCGCAGCCAGTCCCTTCACCCGATCGGCTTCCATGGACGGCATGGAATAGGGACAGCCGCTGCAGTCCGCTCCCGAGAAGCGCACCACGGTGCTGGACCCGAAGGACGGAAGGCTCTGCTGGTACCGGGCGAGCACGTCGGCCGGGAGGGATCCGACGGCCGCCTCCCGACGGGTCGCCGACTCCGCCAGCTCGCCGACGATGACCACCTCGACCTCAGCGAGGGCGACCAGGGCAGCGGCGATCGCCTCATCGGCGGCGTCGCTGGCGACCGCCAACTCCTCCAGGCGGACATCGAAAGGTTCGACCAGCTCCATGATCTCCAGGACCTGGCCCTCCAGGTCGTTCTGGCGGCGTCGGAGGCTCGCTATCTCGTTCTGCAGGGTGGTCGCCTCCTTCGGAGACGTGATGGCGCTGCCATAGAGCCTCTGGTCAAGTTCGGCCAGGCGGGCCTCGACGGCCGCCACCTCGCCCTCGAAGCGGTTCTGTCGGCGAGCGTGGTCGAGGCGTTCGATCCGCAGGTCCGCCACTTCCGAGGAGATCTGGACCCTGGCGGATTCTGCGGCAACTACGGCATCGGCCTCCGGAAGCCTTGCCTTCCGGTACTTCAACTGCCCCGTCAGCACGTCCTCGTCCTGCAGAGCGAAGAGGTCTTCCATGGCGCTCATGCTAGGCGTCGACGGCCGGCATCCCGGCCGCTGGGCCGCACCGGTCAGTAGACGCCGTCGAGCTTGGAGTGGTCCCACGAGATGACGGTCTCCGGTTCGACGACCACCACCGTGCGCTTGGCCCCCCAGACCGCTGCCGCGGCATCCAGGTGCTCCTCCGGTACGCCCATCTGGTTGCGCGTCATCACCGCACGGGCGACCCGGTGCACCTCGTCGACATTCTCGGGACCGTGGAGGACCGCACGGCCCTTGATCATGACTCCACGGAGGGTCTCGTAGGTGAGGCCGTCCTCCAGCAGCAGGGTGATCCGGTCGTTGCGCTGGAGGTTCAGGATCTTCTGCGACCTGGTGTAGGTGCCGAATGCCAGCCGACCCTCCATCACGGCGAACCAGAGTGTCGAGAGGTGGATGGAACCGTCCTGGTCGTGGCAGGCCACCTGGAGGCTCTTCTGATCCTCGATGAACGACTCCATCTCCTCGTCGGTCATCCGGATCAGGTCACGGCGGCTGTTGGACATATCTCTCCCCATGGTCATCTCGGGTGGTCAACCGATCGTAGACATCCCGGGACGGCGGACAGGCAGCCAGAAGGAGAAGTGGTCGGCTCCGTAGGCCGAGTGGGCAACCGGGCCCGCAGGCACCGACCGCAGAACGTCGTATGCCCCGCCGGGGGCGGGGCATACGGTCACTCTCGACTTCAGAACCGGGGGGTGGTTCCGGTCGGAGCTAAGGAGGTTCCCAGGGGGGAAGGGAACCTCTGGAGAGAAACCTACCGAGCGGTAACCAACCGACAGTGGCGGAGGCCGGTGACATGGGACACCTGTGACCGCCGACCCCGTCACCCGATCCGTTCAGGCGCCGGCTTCGCTTCCGGCCATCAGGAGGCCGATGCGCTGGATACTGGCACCGGAGCGACGACTACCATCGGCGACCGTGCCGATCAGCCCCGACGACCTTGACTACGTGGACGTAACCGGAAAGGTCGCCGGCGGCGGCTACAAGTGGGCTGACCACGACGGATCGTCCTTCCCGGCGTTCGTGGCCGAGCATGACCTGGGCCCGCCGCCGGGAATGACCGAACGCCTTCTGGAACTGGTGGAGCTGGGTGCCTACGGCTACCACGACGCCGTGGCCGGCCTCGGTCCGGCATTCTCCGGCTGGATGACCCGCCGGCACGGCTGGAGGCCGGACCCCGAGCTGGTTGTTGCGACGGGATCGGTACTGCAGGGCGTATGGGCCTCCGTGGAAGCCTTCACCGAGCCCGGCGACGGCGTGCTCCTGACGCCACCCATCTACTTCCCGTTCAACCAGATCGGGCCCACCACCGGGCGTCGTACCGTCGATTGGCCGCTGGTACGCGACCCCGACGGCTGGCACTACGACCTCGACCACCTGGAACGCCTCCTGGCCGATGATCCGGGCATCCGACTCCTCGTGCTGTGCCATCCCCACAACCCGACCGGTCGCGTTCTCACATACGACCAGCTGACCCGGATCGTGGAGCTGGCCAACGAGCACGACATCGTCATCGCCTCCGATGAGATCCACTCCGACTTCGTGTACCCCGGAGCCACCCACTGCCCGCTCCCGCTCATAGACGGTGCCGCTGAACGCACGGTGGTCCTCACCTCCGGAGTCAAGACGTTCGCCATGGGCGGTCTCAAGACCGCCGTTGCCTCCTTCTCCGACGAGCGACTCCTGGCACGCTTCAAACGGGTGCCCACCGAACTTCTCGGAGGCGTGAACCGCCTCGGCTGCGAGGCCGTCATCGCCGCATGGGATGCCGGAGACGAATGGGTCGATGCCCTGGTCGCTCTCTTCGACCGACACCGCCGACACCTGGTGGACCGTCTCGCCGACGAACTCCCTGAGGTCAGGGTGCACCTTCCCGAGGCGACCTTCCTGGCCTGGCTGGACCTGTCAGCCCTCGGACCCGATGACCAGCCGGGCAGGTGGCTGAGCGAGAGGACTGGGGTGTCGTGCAAGTCCGGACCGCCATTCGGCATTGGTGGCGAAGACCATGTGCGCCTGACCTTCGGTACCTCCACGGCGATCCTCGACGAAATACTGGATCGGCTCGTAAATGGCCTGCGAGGCTGACCACATGACAGGAACCGACCGCGTCGCCGACATGGTGCACGTCACCCGCTGGCGGTGGGGTGCGAAGGAGTGGTCACCGTTCTCGGCCGGCGAGATGGACCGACGCCAGAACGCCCTCAGGACGCACATGGCAGCCGAGGGCATCGACGCCTGCCTCCTGACCTCCTACCAGAACATCTGCTACCACTCGGGTTGGATCTACTGCTTCTTCGGACGCAAGTACGGCATGGTCATAGACGCCGACCAGGCCACCACCATCTCGGCGGGCATAGACGGCGGCCAGCCCTGGCGCCGCACCCACGGCGACAACGTCGTCTACTCGGACTGGCGTCGGGACAACTACTACGTGGCCGTTCGGGACCTCACCGGGGGCGTGAACCGCCTCGGCGTGGAGTTCGACCACCTGTCGGTGGACCAGTTCCGGGCGCTGGAGTCGGCGCTGCCCGGCGTTGAGCTTGTGGACGTCGGCACGGCCACGATGTGGATGCGGACCATCAAGTCCGCCGAGGAACACGACCTCATCCGCCACGGTGCCCGTATCTGCGATCTGGGAGCCGAGGCCTGCGTAGATGCCGTCTCCGCTGGCGTTCCGGAGCACGAGGTGGCGCTTGCGACCACTCAGGCCATGGTGCGCGAGATCGCGTCCAGCTTCGAGTTCGTGGAGCTCATGGACACCTGGACGTGGTTCCAGTCGGGCATCAACACCGATGGAGCCCACAACCCGGTCACCAACAAGCTCGTGGAGTCCGGCGACATCCTCTCGGTGAACACGTTCCCGATGATCTTCGGCTACTACACGGCCCTGGAGCGGACCCTGTTCTGCGATCACATCACCTCCGACGAGCACCTCCGACTCTGGGAGGTGAACGTGGAGGTCCACGAGCGGGGCCTCGAGTTGATCAGGCCAGGTGTCAGGTGCTGTGACATCGCCACCGAGCTGAACGACATCTACCGATCACACGGGCTACTGGAGTACCGGTCCTTCGGATATGGGCACAGCTTCGGGGTACTCGGCCACTACTACGGCCGGGAGGCCGGTGTGGAGCTCCGCGAGGACGTCGAGACGGTGCTGAAACCCGGCATGGTCGTATCCATGGAGCCGATGATCGCCATCCCCGATGGGCAGCCGGGCGCCGGCGGATACCGGGAGCACGACATCCTGATCGTGGGCGAGGACGGAGCCGAGAACATCACCGGCTTCCCGTACGGCCCCGAACACAACATCATCGGAGGCTGACCCTCCGCCCGGCGGGCCTAGCCGGCGGCGGTGGTGGTGGTCTCTGCCGGTGCTGTCGTGGTCGTCGTGGTCTCAGTCGCAGCTGCCGTTGTCGTCGTGGCCTCAGTCGCAGCTGCCGTGGTCGTGGTCTCAGTCACAGCTGCCGTGGTCGTGGTCTCGACAGGCGCCTCGGCAGTGGTGGCCTCTTCCGGAGCTGCCGTGGTCGTCGGCGGCGATGGCACGCCCGCTGTGTCCAGGCCTCGTGCCTCCAGCTCGGCCACGTGGGCAGAGCGGGTTCCGTTGCCGTACCAGCCATCGGCCGCGATCCCCAGCATCTCCTGGAGGATCATCGCCGGATCGCTGGGACCCCAGTTGTAGGTGGCCGTCAGGATGGCGTCCTCGTTAAGCCCGACGGGCACGGTCGCCGCCGGCGTGTCTTCGGCACCATCGGCCGATGAGGCCCCGGACGAGGTCGCCCTCGTCGTCGTGGTGGCCGGAGCCGCTGTCGTGGCCGCAGCTGACGAGGTGGCCACCGTCGTGGCAGGCACCCTGGCCAGGAGAGACACCTCGGCCTCGAGGTCCATGAAGTTCTCCCGCAACTGGATGATCTCCACACGGAGAGTCTCCAACTCGTCGTCGTTCGTCTCCAGCAGGCCACAGCCGGATGCGGCTAGGGCGAGGATGACGAGGGCGGTCGGGACGAGGGTTCGCATGTGCATACCCGCAGTATTCCAGAGGATCACGGCCAATGCGCTGCGCCCCGGGGAGACGGGACCTGTGTGGGTCCCCGGACCTCGCATCACCGGCAACCGAAATCCGGATATCGGTGCTCAGGCCACCAGGATTCGTCGGGCGTGGTAACCCTCGGCGCCATCGGGGGCGATCGACTTCGGCCCGGGTGGCTGGACGCGTCCATCCAGATCATGCGCCCTGACCCGCAGGACGCGGACCCCCGGCTCTGCGTCCCAGGTGTGGAGCCACTGGACCCAGCTCTCCCCCGGTTGGCCCGCTGCGCTGTCCTGGAGGATCCGGCACTGCGTCCACGGCCCGTCGTCGACCGATACCTCCACTGCGGCGACACCGGCTACGGGAGCCCAGGCCACACCGGCCACCGGCTGTAGACCGGTCGGGGCCCTCGATCCGGTCGGAACGTCGATCCGGGATGCGATCTTGATCGGCCCGTGCTTCGCCCAGCCCCGGGGCATCCAGTAGCCGTCGTCGTCCAGGGAGGTGAGCTGGATCCGATCCAGCCACTTGACCGCCGACACGTACCCGTAGAGGCCACCCACGACGAGGCGAGCCGGGAACCCGTGACGAAACGGAAGGGGCTCTCCGTTCATTCCCACAGCCACCAGGGCTGTTCGCCCGTCCAGGGCGGTCGCCACCGGGAAGCCGGCGTTGAAACCGTCCACAGACCAGGCCATCACCTGCTGGGCGCCCGGCTCGAGGCCGGCCTCGGCCAGAAGCTGGGCCAGCGGCACGCCCGTCCAGACGGCGTTGCCGACCAGGCCGCCACCCACCTCGTTGGAGACGCAGTTGAGAGTGATAGCGGAGTCCACGAGGTCCATGCCGAGTAGGTCGTCGAGCGTGAATCGCAGCGGGCGTTCGACGAAGCCTTCTATGGACATGACCCATGTTGTGGGGTCCACCCTGGGAACGACGAGGGCCGTATCGATCCGGTAGAAGTCGTCGTTCGGCGTGATCCACGTTGTGAGCCCCGGCATCGGGGTCCAGGGGCCCTCCGCAGCGGTTGTCGTCGGGGAAGTCGTGGTCGTGCTGGTTGTCGGGGTTGTCGGAGTCGTGGTGGTCGTCGACGTTGTGGTGGTCGGCCGTTCGCCGACCGTCCTGCGGCCCGGCGGTAGGACCACCTGTTCCCGCAACTCTTCGGAACCCCGGGTCGCGAGCACCCGACTGCCAACAGCTACTACACCGGCGGCGACGGACATGCCGGCTGCGTAGACCATGAACCCGCGCCGGGTGGAGGCCTTGACCCGGGGGTCCTGGAACGGCACGTCAGCCGGTGGCCCGACTAGCGGATCGCCGACCTGCGGGCCGGAAACGGGGACCTTCCTGAGTGCCACCTCCAACACGGCGACACCTGCCACGGCAGCAAGGATCCCGGCGACCAGACCGCTCAAGGGCCTCTCCGACCCCGACGCAGCGCCGGCGCCCACCAGGCCGAAGCCGACAAAGACCAACCATCGCGCCCGGCGCCCAGCGGTGGCGACACGTCCAAGGACCGCTCCGGCAAGGAGGGTGACCACGACGATCCCGATGAGCAGTGCCGGCTTCTGGGAGGTGCCCAGCAGGTCGATCGTCCATCTCACCAGCCACCCGGGGGCCAGGTCCACGACGAGGTCGCCTACGGCAATTACCAGCGACGGACCACCGGTGATGGCGGCCACAAGTTCTCCGGCCGCCAACGCCATCGCAGCGGCGACGGCCCCGGCAACGGCTGTCCATCTACCCATGGACCAGAAACTACGACAGGGTCGACGCTATATCCGGGCACGACGAACCGGGTCGCATCAAGGAATGGTCACCTGACTCGTTCGGCGACCGCTGAATCCACGACGTCGTACAGCAGGCCGGCAAGGGCATTGCCCGTCGGTGAGTCGGCCTCGACCACCAGGTAGGCGCCGTAGCCGTCCTCGAGGTCCAGCCACGGAACGGTGCCGTAGAGGCCTCCGTCCGTGATCCGACCGTTTTCCTGATCCACCCACCAGCCCATCCCGTAGCCGGAACCCCCGACATCGGATCCGTAGGCCTCCATGATCCGATCGGAGTGCATCCGGTCCAGGGACTCGGCCGACAGCACCCGGTTGTCGCCGCACATACCGTCCCGCAGGTGCATTAGCAGTAGGGCGCCGTAGTCCCCCGTCGTGACGTAGGCGCCAGCCTCCATGTTCGGATTGTCGGTCGCCATGAGGGTCGACGGGTCACTGTTGAATGAAGCCGGATACCGGTACGGGTCGCCCTGGAACTGCGTGAATGGGTTGTTGAAGGCCAATGCCTCAAGGCCACACGGCTGCACGTAGAACTCGTCGATGAGGTCCGCCCACGATTTGCCTGACGCCGCCTCGGCGACAGCACCCGCCACCTGCCACTGGGCCCCGCCATACCGGAACTCTGTGTCCGGTGGGACGATGTCGCCATCGTCGTCGGCGGTGTTGAACACCTGCTCGGCGCAGGCCTGGAGCGTGCCGATGGGCAGGAACTGGCATACGTAGGGCCCGTATGCCGGGTTCGGGAACAGGCCCACCAGGCCCGAACTGTTGGAGATCAACTGGGCCGGTGTGATCCCGGGATTCCCGGCCCCCCACGCGGCTACGTCAGCCACCGGTGCGTCGATGTCCAGGAGGCCGTCGTCGTGGAGTCGCATCAGGACGCCGGCCACGACCATCTTGGACGATGAAGCGATGAGCGAGATCCGTTCCGGGCCGAACTCGCCCCAGTGTTCGTGGTGGACGATGCCGTCGTCTCGCTGGACGATGATCAGACCGGCGCCATTGAGGCCCTCGAGGTCGATGAAGGCCTGGACGATCGGCGAGATGGCCGTGAAGTCGTAGATGCCGACGGCCGGTGTGGGTTCAACGGTGGTCGTCGGCGGCTCGACCGGTGCGGCCGTTGTGGTGGTGCTCGTCGGCGGCTCGGTCGGCTCGACCGGTGCAGCCGTTGTGGTGGTGCTCGTCGTCGAGGTGGTTGTCTCCGGTACGACCTCGACGGTCGTCGTCGGAGCCGGGGCCGGCTCCTCCGGGACAGTCGTCGCGGGTGCCTCCTGCATCTCGGTAGTCGTAACGACCACCGTGGTTGCTCCACTGGTCTCATCTGCTTCAGGGGCGTCGCCTCCACAGGCCGCCAGGGCCAGGAGGACGACGAGAATCGGTAGGGACGCCATCGGGCGTGCTGTTCTGGGCATCGGGCGAGGGCACCGATCGGTTGTCAGGAAGCGTCCGCCGGGGCCCCCATCCGCCGATTCGCGTGCCCACACAGCCATATCCGTGTGGTTACTCGGACCAGCGCCGCAGATGTTCGAACGTGTAGATGCCGGTGCTGTGCCCGTCATTCCAGGTGATGTTCAGGCCCCAGGCGCCGTGCAGCTCGGCGGTGGTGATCTGGAGCCGGGCCGGACTGCCGTGGGTTGGCCAGGCTGCCTCACCACGTTCCCGCAGGGAGCGGCACGTCGCACACGGGCAGGCGAGGCGAAGCCGCATCAGATCGAACTCCGCCACGTGATCGTCGGCGAAGGTGACGGTCAGGCCCTTGCTGCGTTCGACCACGATGTCGACGGCGTCGTATCGATCCTCCATCCGGCCATCATGCCGTCTGCCGCCTGCATCCCGGCCACGGGCGATCCGAATGGCAGCGGGCCAGTGGCCCCGGGATCGTGTCGGATGTTCAGGCAAGCCTTGGCGTTGGTCGCCCCCGCTGCTGGAGGTCGGGTCAGACCGAGGGGTTCACTATCCGGTCGGTCTCGAGTTCCCTGGCCAGCGCGGCGAGATACCGGGCGACGGCGACCGGGCCGGAGCGGCCAGCCTCCTCCTCGACAACAGGGTTGTAGTTGGTATTCGTGTTGATGTCGTAGGTGACGAGCCGCCCATCTTCAGTCTCGATGAACTCGAAGCCCGCTATCCCGATGCCCCAGAAGCGACTGAACTCCAGGTAGCGGTCGATGATCGGATCCCTGAAACCCTCACGCCAGTGGAACAGGCTCCCTGCTGTCTGTACGTCAGCAGGGCACAGCCCGAGACCCGCGCTGGTGTCGTCACATTCGTCGGCAGGGCAGAGCTGGAACCCGGCGCGGGTGTCAGCGGTGAGGGCATAGAGGAACTCGCCGCCGACGATCTCGACCCGTGTGATGTGGCCCCCGACCGGATCCAGGTATTCCTGCAGCAGCGTGATCCCGTCAACCGGATGCTCGTAGTCGTACCCGTCTACGTAGTCGTCGAAGTCCGCCAGGGAGTCGAAACGCCGCACTCCGAGGCCCTTGCCACCCTGATTGTGCTTGGTGATGAACGGGAGGGTCATGCCCCTCGCCCGTACCTTCAGGTCGTGCCGGCCGATCACCGCGACGGTGGACGGGACGTCGAACCCGAACGCCCGCAGTGCCGTGTGCTGGTCGACCTTGCTCATCTCCAGTT
>Ga0209403_10007974_pt1 | contig 10300 bp, 9 predicted proteins | sample ArcticOcean_MG_C_8_FD_187440 | JGI IMG/M metagenome (GOLD analysis project Ga0209403, IMG submission 187440) | Marine microbial communities from western Arctic Ocean - ArcticOcean_MG_CB11_86 (SPAdes) (version 2) | ecosystem: Environmental > Aquatic > Marine > Oceanic | place: Arctic Ocean...
GCCCACTTACTCTCAAGGATTGGATGGGCTTCGAGGACCGCCTACCGTCTCCCGAAGAGGCCTGGCCCTACGACCCCGCCAGAGCCAAGAGCCTATTGGCCGAGGCCGGGTATCCCAATGGTTTTACCGCAACACTGACTACAGCAATCCGCGGCGCTCCTTCAGAGGTGGAAGCTTGTGAAGCTGTCGCCCAGTACTGGGATGCGATAGGGATCAATGTCGACTTCCAGCGGGTTCCGTACGGCACCTACCGGCCGACAGCGGTTGCCCGTACCTACGAGGGTATGTCATGCCACAATGTAGGCCCGCGGTTGTCTCCGGTCCAAGGGATGGCTAGCTTCCTAAATAGCGGTAACTTCAGTTGGGGCTCCGAGCACCCCACCACAGAAGAGTTGATTCCATTGGCTCAGAAATCTGTCCTGGCAGCTGACCGCATGAAATATGAGGATCAGATAGCCACATTCTTCCTAGAAGAGGTCTTCGGACAGACCGGACTGTATTCAGTCGACAATGTGTGGCCTGTCGGTCCGAACATCAAACCATGGGGTGATTTCGTGAAGCAAGGCGACCTGAGGCAAATCAATGGGTTTGAATACATAACTCATAAATAAAGCCTGCTAAAGCGCCTGAACTCTCAAAGTAATCCAAGTGACAAGAAAAGGAGCCAACCTCACGGTTGGCTCCTTTTAATTTATATAAATCTACCCGTACAGAAGTTCAGACTGAATTTGAGATCCGTCTACCCAACATTCCTTAAAATAAATAACTTGCGTTGGACATAAGTCGGCAAAACTCAATAAAGCAAAAAGAACCTTTAAAACCTATTCAATGACGAATCCATCCTTAACATGCCCCTCATATCCATGAAACGTATTCGTCTTATCAACTTTGCGTCAAATTTATTGGTCGTCGATTTATAAATCAACTAATTGCTAGTAGGCAAATAGTATTGACTTGTCTGAAACCATACTTTATACCTATCTGATATCGTTAGTAAGTTAGGTTTTTTATTACTTACCTGTATTTCGTGTAAGCTAAATAGTCGGCTCTTGGATTATCGGTCGTTAGCCGATACCATCATTCATCTCGTGTTAAAAATTATTACAAGTCTCAACTAGCCCTCCTAAGTCTAGAAATAGCGTCTGAAGGCACTCAATTGTCATATCCCCAAAATATATTGGAGGTCTGTCCGTCTTGAATCACTGGTTGAAGAATCCCAAGTTAATGATCCTAGGCCCTCTGGCTCTCCTGCTAGCCGCCATTTTGGCGTGCGGCTCATCAGCGACCGCAACGCCGATAGCGGCAGCACCAGTTCCAACCACGGCAGCAGCAGCGCCAACTGCAATGCCTTCCGGAGGAGGCGCGTCAGCCCCGGCAGCCACGGCCTCACCCACCAAAGCGCCCGAGGTAATGGCAAAACCTTCGGGAACCATCAGTGTGGGGCAAAAAGAACTAGGTCCCTACTTTGGCAGCCCCAAACTGGCCGGTAACCCCCAGATATTCCTGAACAATACTGCTCCAATTACAGAGACACTCGGGATATCTGCCTTCGACAGTAGTGATGTGCTACCGTATTTAGCCGAAAGTTGGGACATATCTCCCGATGGCCAAGTGTGGACCTTCCAAATTCGCAAGGGAGTCCAATTTCACAAAGGCTTCGGCGAAATGACCGTGGACGACGTAGTTTTCTCATACGACCAGTTAGCCAACAGCGAGAAACACGCCAGGGCATCAAACGCGAAAAAGATATTTTTCGCAGATACCGGCAACCAGTCAACACCCGATGACTATACTTGGAGGGTTGACACTGGATCCCCCTTCTCGGATATCCCGATATTGGAGTTGCTAGCCGGCCCACGCGCCACCCAGGCATGGATCGTCAGCAAGAAGCAGTTTGAACAGGAAGGTGAAGAGGAAGCCAACCGAAACACCGCTGCCACCGGACCCTTCGAAATAGACGAATGGAAGACCGGTGAATACTGGAAGATGAAGGCAGTGGAAAATCACTGGCGCCAAACTCCCTACTTCGCCGAGTTGGTGGAGTGGGAAATTCCAGAAGAGTCTGCACGTGTTGCCGGTTTCAAAACCGGTAACCTAGACACCTTCGTGATGGCCCTCGACTCTATTTCAGAGGTCGAATCGGTCGATGGTGCGAGCCTGATGCAAGTGCCCAACGCTGGTCAGTCCGGGCTAAACATCTATGGACAAACCTATCTCCCCGCCCGGGATGGTGGCGGAGAAATGTGGCCGAACTATAACCCCGAACTGCCATGGGTCTCGTCCACCAGCGACACCAGTTCCGATGAATGGGACGCAGCCCGCAAAGTAAGGCTAGCGCTCTCCATAGCCATCGACAGGCAGACCATAGTCGACGAATTGCTGCTTGGATTTGGCCACCCTCTAGTCCTCAGGGACTGGGCCGGACCCGACGAACCGAGACTACCAGCCGATATGGTCTGGGCATTTGACCCCGAACGCGCCAAGAGCCTGTTGGCCGAGGCCGGATACCCAAATGGCTTCGACCTGACATTATCTCCGGCACTTCGGGGCGCTCCTTCAGAGGTGGAAGCCTGTGAAGCCGTAGCACAGTACTGGGATGATATCGGCATCAATGTCACGTTCCAGAACATCCCCTATGGGACCCTCCGGCCCACGATTGTGGCCCGCACATATGAAGGGTTCACCTGCCACTCGGTTGCCATCCGCTTAGCTCCGGTACAGGGATTCGCCAACTACTTGAACGACTCGGTGTTCAGCTACGGCACAGAGCACCCGTACTTGGAGGAGAATATCCCGGTAATACAGGGCACGACTGACCGCGCAGAGCGTGAGGTCTTGGAGCTTGAGATTGCCCATTGGATGTACGACAACGTCTTTGGCGAGACTGGCTTGTACGTCTTCGATAACGTATGGCCTGTTGGACCGAACATTGCCCCATGGGACGGATTCGTCAAACAGGGTGACCTACGTCAGATTAACGGGTACGAGTTCATACAACCTCGATAACACCAATTGATCTCCATAGTCTTAGCCAAGCCACCACTTGGTTTCTTAGCTAAGGCGCAAGACAGCAACCTAAAAGAGGAGCCAACCGCTGAGGTTGGCTCCTCTTTAATATCAACACCAAATAAACCAAAGGGCCTAGCATTTAACATTTGGATAGATAGAGGTGGCCAGTGCGTGAGATGACTTTAAAATGGCAAAATGCCTATCAGCTAACAATGGCCCAGAGGCCCTAAAATTTAGCTTTAGGGGCCGAGATTGGCCCTGCTCCAACCCAATCACATCGGGTCTCTTAACATTGGCTGGTTTATCCCTTGATTTCATGCCGTGCCATCAGCTTAATTTACGTTCATATACGCTCTAGTCGATAACTTTTAGTACGCTGGTTCTACCTATTGACTTGCTAAAGCCGATAGTATATATCTTACTAGCTATTGGGGGGTCAGCACTTGCAGACCTCTCTGGAATCACGCAAATAACGCCTGGAAATGAATGTCCCGCCGCCTGATTCGGCAAGTACAACCGATAAAGAGTAACGGGCAGGCAAATAAAACTGATTGATTCGGTTAGCGCTGCAAAACGTATATAACACAAGGGGTTCCTATCCAGGTGCAACCACGGTTCGAAAAAAACTTTTGGGAAAAGGCAAATCCCTACCTGATTCCAATTGCACGGACGGTTGCAGGGGGTGTCCTAGGTGTAGTGCTAAGCATGATTGGCATAGCGTTCGCTTGGTCTCTATATGTATTCTTTGGGGGATCATCGATTGAGTTATGGCAGGCATCACTGTTCTTAGCCGCTGGAGGCGGAGCAGGGACAGCGGCCTTCGTAGCCTGGCTACACATTGATCGTGAAAACGGTTGGGTTCTAGCACTAACGGCGACAGTGGTAATTGGAGCAGGAATACTTGGCTCCTGGTGTGGATTCGAATATGGTGCGGCACAAGAGATTGAGTGTTGCGCAATGCCTACCGTGTCACCGATTTACTACACAGCACTAGGCTCAGCAGTCGTAGCAAACATGGCCGGAGCCGCTTTTGCAGCAGCCCGGGCGATAGTCATGAGAAAAAGGCAGACCCTAATCCACAACACAGTGAACTGAACGGTAATAAAAAATGCAAAAATACCTGGTACGCCGGTTCCTACTCGCCTTAGTAACCTTACTCTCGGTCTCTTTGATTATTTTCATAATGAGCCGGGTTTCAGGTGACCCCAGACATATCTATCTGGATGATTACTCCACTCAGGAAGACTGGGATCGCATGGGTGAAGTCTTGGGCTTGGACAAGCCTTACTACGAGCAATACGGAATGTTCCTGAAGGGTGCCGTAAGAGGCGACTTCGGAGAGTCTGTTCGGGAAGCACGCCCTGTAACTGCAGTTGTTATTGAACGGGCGCCCGCAACATTGTTGCTGGGTGCAGTAGCGTTCAGTTTCTCGATATTAATTGGGGTGCCGCTGGGAATATTATCAGCGGTCAAACGCGGCACCGTGATGGACAACTTCGGTAAATTTATCGCTTTGATAGGTCAGTCTGCTCCGCCGTTCTGGTTGGGCATCATGCTGATGTTCTTCTTTGCGGTGAAATTGGGAATGGTCCCACCATACGGAAAACAAGATTGGAACAGCATAATTCTGCCCGCCGTGACTTTGGGGTGGTACTACGCCGCCGCTAACCTACGGTTGGTACGATCCGCGATGCTGGACGTGCTGGATTCGGAGTACATCAAATTGGCACGGGCCAAGGGTGTTAATTCCCGAACCATCATCCTGAAGCACGCGTTCAGAAACGCACTGATTCCACCACTAACATTCGCCGGTGTGACCATCGGAGCTCTAGTAACTGGTTCATTGGTCGTAGAGACGGTGTTCGCATGGCCTGGTCTAGGCAGGTTGGCAATTGAAGCATTATTTGCCTTCGATTACCCGCTGCTTCAGGGGGTGGTAATCACCTTCACGCTGTTATACGTGACAGCAGCATTCATCGTGGACGTGCTCTACGCTTACGTAGACCCACGAATCCGGTTCGCGTAAGGTATTAGGAGCACATAATGGCAGCAGATCTTAGTGGAATTGTTGTTGCCCCACCAACAACCATGGAAAGAGCCGCCGGGGTCTATAAAAAGATTAGACGGTTACCTTTAATTCCGGTATTCCTACTTAGCTTAGTGGTCATTGCCGGAGTGTTCGCCCCGATCCTGGCTCCTCACGATCCCGAGAAGGGCGAATTAAAAGAACGAAACATCCCACCGGCTTGGTCCGGTGGTGAAAAGAGCGTCAAGGTTGTCGTAGAACGGATGTCGATTAACGAACGCACAACTAGCGTTACGTTGGTCGACGCCTTGAAGATCAATCCTGCAGCGCAGATTGGAGACGAGATTGAAATCTTCAACCGTCCGGAAGGCAGCACTAAGTTCCTATTGGGAACAGACCATCTGGGTAGAGACGTTCTATCCAGGGTGATTTACGGGGCTAGAATCTCATTGTTGGTGTCGATTGTCACACTGGCAGTGGGAGGAACTATTGGCGTCACTATGGGCCTGGCGGCAGGCTGGTATGGCGGCATAGTTGACGAAGTATTAATGCGGCTAGTAGACATTAAATTAGCCATACCTTTGATTCTCATTGCCCTTGTGTTGGTGATAACGCTGGGTCAATCGTTATGGATTATCGTTACCGTGCTCTGCTTATTTATTTGGCCAAGGTTTGCCCGCCAAGTGCGCGGCGAAGTTCTACAACTGAAGCACATGGACTATGTTTCCTTGGCCAAGGTCTCCGGTGCCTCAACAGCCCGGATTCTGTTCATACATATATTCCCAGGAACGATCAATACATTGATTGTTGTTGCAACACTTCAGGTTGGTATCGTCATCCTTCTGGAGTCGACTCTAAGCTTCCTGGGCGCTGGCGTTCCGCCCCCCACCCCCGCATGGGGATCAATGGTTTCAGACGGACGCGACAAGCTTGCTGGCGGAGTCTGGTGGATATCCACCTTCCCCGGCGTAGCAATCATGGTGACCGTAATGTCGTTGAACCTGTTCGGCGACTGGCTACGAGACACTCTGGACCCGCGCTTGCGCCAACTGGAGTGACCGGATTCCCTGTACTTGAATAACTCAGCGATTTAAGGAACAACATATTTTATGGTCACTGCAGATACAAGAATAGACACAGAAGTTATATTGTCGGTCGATGATTTGCGAACGCATTTCACGACCCGCTGGGGCACTGTCAAAGCCGTTGACGGTATCTCTTTTGACCTCAGAAAGGGCGAGACTCTGGGAATCGTGGGCGAGTCTGGTTGCGGAAAGTCTGTAACCATGCTCTCTCTGATGAGATTGATTCCCATTCCACCCGGAAAGATCGTCTCAGGAAGTATCGTCTTGGACGGCGAAGACATAGTCCCCATCTCCGAGCAGGAGATGGCGAAGATTAGAGGCAGCAAAATCGCCTTGATTATTCAAGACCCGATGACTTCTTTGAACCCGGTCTTCTCCATTGGAGACCAGGTAGAAGAGGCCATCGAGATTCACCAAGACATACCAAAACGCTCGATTACAGACCGGGCCCTTGAGGTTCTGCGTAAGGTAAACATCCCTGCCGCAGAATCCCGAGTCAAGGATTATCCCCATCAGATGAGCGGAGGCATGCGCCAGAGGGTGGTGGGAGCAATTGGCATCTCATGCCAACCCCAAGTCCTCATTGCTGACGAACCGACCACGTCCTTGGACGTGACCATTCAGGCGCAATACCTGAAACTGTTGAAAGACATCCAGAAAGAATCTGACCTTTCAATCATCTTCATCACCCATGACTTCGGCATCGTCGCCAAGATGTGTGACCGGGTTGCGGTGATGTATGCCGGACGCATAGTAGAGCACGGCAGTGTGAGAGATATCTTCAATAACCCATCCCACCCTTACACTGAGGCTCTTCTGGCGTCGGTTCCCAGGATGGACCGGGTCGTTGACCGGCTATACTCGATTGAAGGTCAACCGCCACCGCTTCATGACCTACCCGTTGGTTGCGCTTTCGCGAACCGATGCCCAGTAGTCATGGACAAGTGTATTGAGACCTACCCAGAAATTAAAGCTGTATCCGATGGCCATACCGCAGCATGTTGGAAGGTAGAATGACCACAATAGATTCGTCCGAAACCAAAGCTGAGAGAGGACAAATCCTACTTGAAGCCAAAAACCTCAAGAAGTACTTTCCGGTAACCAAGGGATTATTGTTCTCCCGGCTTACTGGCCATATCAAAGCAGTAGATGACATTTCCTTTGCGCTGCGCGCAGGCGAGACCCTTGGCGTAGTGGGTGAGTCTGGCTGCGGCAAAAGCACCACCGCCAAAATGATGTTGATGCTTGAGGAACCCACCGAAGGCAGCATCCTCTTTGAGGGAGAAGACGTTCACAACAGCGCTGCTGTTAGAAAGTCTTACCGGAGTTCAGTGCAAGCTGTGTTCCAAGACCCATGGAGTTCCCTGAACCCACGCATGCGGGTCAAAGACATCATTGCCGAGCCAATGGTCATCAACTGGAACATCACCAAGGCAGAACAACAAGAACGGGTGATGAAACTGCTGAATGACGTGGGCTTGAACGAGTACCACTCCAACCTATTCCCCCATGAGTTCTCCGGTGGACAGCGGCAAAGGCTCGCCATTGCCAGGGCGTTGGCCTTGAACCCAAGGGTGATTGTGCTGGACGAGCCTGTATCTGCCTTGGATGTGTCCATCCGAGCCCAGATTATGAACCTGCTCAAGGATTTGCAGGAAGAGTACAAGGTAGCCTACATGCTCATTGCCCATGACTTAGCAACGGTACGCTATATGTGCACCTGGGTCGCAGTGATGTACTTGGGCCAGATAGTGGAGCTCTCCCCGGTGCAGGAGTTGTTTAACAACCCGTCACACCCGTACACCAAAGCCCTGATGTCGGCAGCGCTGCCGTCACATCCGGACACTGAGGTAGAAGAGGTCATCCTTCAAGGTGAGGTTCCTTCTCCGCTGAATCCGCCGTCTGGCTGCTATTTCCACCCTCGTTGTCCCGCCGCAATGGACCGTTGCTCCGTGGACAAACCCGAGGTCAAGGAAATCTCCGAAGGGCACACATTAACTTGTCACCTCTTCTAGATTTCCCGCAAACTGTTTAGGAACACCAAAACCGGGAGGGAACACCTCCCGGTTTTTTTATTTCTGGCCTACCTGGTGCTAAAATCTTTCCCATCACCAACCTGATCAACATTTTAGTCTGAAATCAGAGACACACCCGGTAATTAGACGAGATTATGCCTACGACTTCTAAAAGAAGAGCACCTAGGACCAAGAGCAAAGCCGACGTTGCGCTCACTATCGAGATGATGACCCAACAATACGGCCCGTTTACCCACGAAGCGCGCCTACCTCCCACGGACGAGATGGTCTTTACGATTCTCTCCCAGCACACGTCCGATATTAACTCTAGTCGTGCTTACCGAAGCCTAATGGAAACATTCTCATCGTTGGAAGCCGTCGCGTCGGCAGATGTGGCAGACATTGAGAAAGCCATAGCTCTAGGCGGGCTGGCCAAGATCAAGGCTCCGCGAATCAAAGCAGTGCTGAACAAGATACTTGAGCTGAACGGCGAACTGGACCTGTCATTCTTACGGGAGATGCCCCTAAACGATGCCAAGACCTGGCTACGGCAGCTACCCGGTATCGGCCCAAAATCTGCAGGAATCGTGCTAAGCTTCTCTCTAGGCATGCCAGCAATGGCTATAGACACCCATATCTACCGGGTGAGCCAACGACTAGGCGTGATTGGACCCAAGGTGAGCGTGGACAAAGCCCACGAGATTCTGGAAGACAAGGTTGAGCCTGAAGAAGTTTTCAACTTCCACGTTTCTTACATCAACCACGGTCGTCAGGTGTGCAAGGCCCAACGCCCGCTGTGCCCAGAATGCGTGGTAGGCGGACTCTGTCCTTCCAGAAAGAAGTTCATGACCAAGGCAGACCTGGCTGCACTCGCTGCCCAAGAAGGACAAGCATTAGCCGGAAGCCCGGGGGCGCCCATGCCTCACCTTCCGCAGCCTGATGCCTAGCAAATAAATACCCCAAAACTAAGAGTAAGCGAAATGAAAGTAGGGATCATCAACATCACTGGTTACGCAGGCAGCGAACTGGCCCGCATTCTGTACCGCCACCCTGAGGTGGAAATCACTTCAGTCACCGGTAGGAGCGCCGCCGGCCAGCAGTTGAATGAGGTATTTCCCCACTTGACCGCCATGAATATGACCATTGAGCCTGAACTCAGCGGCAGCCTGGATATGGTGTTCTCTGCTCTCCCGCATAAAGCCAGCGCAGAAGCCTGCATACCGGTCCTGGAGCAGGGAGTAAAGGTTGTGGACATCAGCGCCGATTTCCGGCTGAAACAGGCTGATGAATACACAGAATGGTACGGAGTTGACCATCCGGACCCCACCTACTTAGAAGAGGCGGTCTACGGCCTACCGGAACTGCACCGGGACGACGTTACAAATTCACGGCTGGTTGCCAACCCTGGCTGCTATCCTACCAGCGCCATCTTGGGATTGGCCCCTGCGGTGGCGGGAAAGATCATCACCCAAGACATCATCGTTGACAGCAAATCCGGAGTGTCTGGCGGCGGTCGCAGTCTGACCATGACCAACCACTTTTCTGAGGTCAATGAGAATGTATTTGCCTACGCGTTAAAAGGACATCGGCATCTACCGGAGATCACCCAAGAATTAGCTCCGCTGACTGAAAAGCCCCTCAACCTGACATTTTTGACGCATCTGATCCCCATGACTCGGGGAATTTTGAGTTCCTGTTACGCAACGCTGATTGAGCCAGGAAATTGGACCGGCGATGAGGGCCAAGAGAAGATACTAAACCTGTATCGCGATTACTACGCAGACGACCCATTCGTACGCGTAGTATCCACTCCTCCCCAGACCAAGCAAACTTTGGGCAACAATTTATGCCTAATACACCCTTCGATTGATGAGCGCACAGGGCGGTTAATCGTGATCAGCTGCCTGGACAACCTGGTGAAGGGCGCCGCCGGACAGGCCGTACAAAACATGAATCTTATGTGCGGGTTTCCAGAGGAAACTGGGCTAGAAGCCCTGGCGGTTTATCCGTAGGCCTTAAATCAGCCCAGAGGCCTGATTAGTCGCTCCAAAACACCAGAATCTAATTGTGCCTAGGCAATAGCCGCCTAGCTATAGTAGAATACGCCTGTGCCCCGGTCGTCTAGCCTGGCCTAGGACGCCACCCTTTCAAGGTGGAGATCATGG
>Ga0209403_10007975_pt1 | contig 10300 bp, 9 predicted proteins | sample ArcticOcean_MG_C_8_FD_187440 | JGI IMG/M metagenome (GOLD analysis project Ga0209403, IMG submission 187440) | Marine microbial communities from western Arctic Ocean - ArcticOcean_MG_CB11_86 (SPAdes) (version 2) | ecosystem: Environmental > Aquatic > Marine > Oceanic | place: Arctic Ocean...
CTCCAGATCAATTCTCCAGCAGGAGTGTGTGATGACGGTTGCCCCCCACGACTTGAGTACTGCGTACGAACGCGATGGGTACGCCACGCGTTTGGATCTGTTCTCCGCCGCCGAGATGAATGACTTTCGTGCCAGCTTCGACACCCTGGAAGCGCGCGAAGGGCCTGAGAAGTGCACCATCGGTCTGCAGGGCCGGCATATGGATGAGGAGTTTATCTGGCAGATGGCTGCGGATCCTCGCGTGATCGAAGCGATTTCGGCTTGCATGGGAGAGGATGTCATGCTCCTGTCGACACACTTCTTTTGCAAGTATCCAGACCCGGATAACAAGAAGTATGTCGCCTGGCACCAGGACATCACCTATTGGGGTTTGGAACCACCTGAGGCCCATACAGCGTGGATCGCTGTCGACGACGCGGATGAAGAAAATGGTTGTATGGAGGTGATCCCCGGGTCTCATCGAGATGGCATCGCCACCCACGGCACCTCGGCATCGACGGACAATCTGCTCAGTATCCATCAGGAGATCCCCGACGACCTGGTCGATTCATCCAAAGCGGTTCCCATCGAGCTCAGCGCCGGTCAGGCATCGATCCACAATGGACAGCTATTTCACGCAAGCCGACCGAATCAATCCGATCGCCGCCGCTGTGGCCTGACAGTGCGTTTCATTCCACCTGCGGCACAACAGGTGGAGAAGAACTCAACCGGACAGCAGTGGTCTCCAATCCTTGTACGAGGCGAGGACCCATACCATCACTATCCTCAGACGCAGGTCCCCTTCCCATTCCCTGGGAGTTGACACCTGGCAGTGTCGCCGGCCTATCAACTACTGAACTCAGCCAAACCCACAAAAGAGAGACGTAAGTCCCATGGCCAAGTACGACCGCATGAGCGTCCTCAACTCCATCGTCGGTGTTGGAGTTGTGCCCGTGTTCTACCACAAGGACCCGCAAACGACGATCGATATCATCAAGGCATGCGCTGAGGGTGGAGCACGCTGTGTGGAATTCACCAATCGCGGCGATCTGGCCTGGAAGGTTTTCGTCGAGGCCACGGAACATATTCTCGACAACGATCTCGACATCATCATGGGCGTAGGTTCGATTGTCGATGCACCAACTGCGGGTATCTACATCTCCAGTGGTGCCAACTTTGTCGTCGGCCCCCTGCTGAACCCAGATGTGGCCAAGATTTGTAATCGTCGCAAAGTCGCCTATGCGCCCGGTTGTGGTTCTGCCAGCGAGATCGGCCAGGCAGAGGAATTGGGCGTCGAGATCTGCAAAGTCTTCCCCGGCAAGGAGGTCGGTGGCCCCGCCTTCGTGAAGAGTATGCTCGGGCCCTGCCCCTGGACGCGGATCATGCCCACCGGTGGAGTCAATGCAACACGTGAGAGTCTGCAGGAGTGGTTTACTGCGGGCGTGTCGTGCGTCGGCATCGGCAGCAATCTGGTGACAAAAGAGATCGTTGCGAACAAGGACTATGCAGCGCTGACGAAGAATATCCGCCAGGTCGTCACCTGGATCGAAGAGATCCGCGGCGAATTGTCAAAGTAGCACTGCAGCTCAGCAGAGAGGCGCCTCATGTTTCTGGCACTGCTGTTGGTCACCGCCGCCGTCTCCCTTGGGACAGCGGCGGTGTTAGCAGGGCTGTTCCGCGATCCGGTAGATAGGATCCTGGCGCGGATCATCGCCGATGACGTCTCTTCCGCCTGGCGCCGATATACCATCTTCGCCACTATTTGACGGGTGTATCCGAGCGTCGCTCAGCCAGCTGACATCCGTCGACGTGTCTGACGAAAGACCCGTCCAAAGACGATCAGCCCCACACCGGTGACGATCGCTGGAACCAGGAAAAACCACGCCCACTCGTGACCACCGCCGTCCACGGCGAGTCGATCATAGGTGGTTCCTGCCAGGTAGTTGCCCAAAAGTGACCCGGCCCCCCCTCGAATCATCGACATGAGTCCCTGTGCGCTCGCTCGATTGTCGACATCGCTCATCTCGTCGACAGCGATCGTGATGCCCACAGCGTAGAAGGTGAAGACGAAGCCGTGCAGGCTCATCGCCGCCGCCATCAGCCACGCGGGCTCTCCCAGGGAGAACAGCGAGAATCGCAGAGACTGTGCGGCAATACCGACGAGCAGGATGCGCTTGATACCGAATCGGCGCAATGAGGCGCCCAACATCAACAGGACCGCTACTTCCGCAACCTGCCCCAGACTCTGCACCCAGTTCGCCGTACTTGGCGCCAGGCCGACGCCCTGAGCCTCTGTGAGAAAGAGGAAGGCGAAGTTGTAGAAGAAGGGGTTCATCGTCGCTGAGACGAAACCAATCCCAAGCAGGACGACAAAGGCCGGATTGCGCAGCAGACGGAAGCTGGCGCTGAAGCCGAGGGAGCCGGCCTGTTGATTTCCAGGGGGCGTGTGTGGCAGGCTGAGACAATACAATCCACAGATCGCAGAGATCAGGGCAGATACGAGCAGCGCATCGCCCATATGCGACCCGCCCGGATCCCATCCCTCCCACAGCCGCAGATATCCGCTCAGACACCAACTGATGAAGATCCAGCCCAGGGTTCCCCAAACCCGCACCTGTCCGATGCGCGTGCGATCCCGCAAGTGATGGAAGGCGACGACATTTGAGAGGGTTCGCGCCGGCATCCGCAGCAGCGAGACACCGGCAATACAGAGCCAGAAATCGCCAAAGGTTGTCTGCTGCCAGGCAGCGACGAGGAGGGGGGCTGTCAGCACATAGCAGATGCCCAACATGATCTGACTTGGGAAGAAGCGGTCCGCCAACCAGCCCGCCAGAAAGGGCGACACGAGAGCAGCCAGGGCCATGGTGGCATAGACGGAACTGATCTGAGTGCCACTGAAACCCATATCCGCCATGTAGCCGCTGAGCAGGACCAATGACGCAGCATCGGACATCTGCGCCAACCAGAACATCCCCGATAGCCGCGCAACGATGGCTTTCGACGCGGGCGACCTTTCCTCATCTGAGCCGGGAATGCTCACGGGCAGTACCCAGCCAGAGGGAGGTCGACGCGTCGAGTCTGCACATCCGGGACTTGCATCGAACCGAGAGTCTTTCCAGTATGTCGTGCCAGGACCAACCAACGACTCGTTGGTTGTAGGTGGCCGCTGATCACGATGATCCTAAGGAGTTAGGGACAAATGAGCGAAACATACGATGTGCTGATCCGGAATGGTCACGTCATTGATCCGAAACATGGAATCGACGGGATCAGCGATGTAGCAGTGAAAGACGGTCTCGTTGCCGCTGTGGGCAAAGAGTTGCCCGGAACCGCCACTAAACAGATCGACGCCAGCGGACTCTATGTCACTCCTGGTTTACTCGATATCCACCTGCACGCATACAGCCGTTTCGGCGGCTGGCTTCATCCGGACCAGGCCAATCTTCCCTACGGTGTCACGACCTGCGTCGATACGGGCAGCTCCGGCTGGCAACATTTCCCTGACTTCGTCGAGACCATCATCGAACCATCGACGATGCGCGTGCTTGCTTTCATCAACATCGTCGGTGCCGGTATGGCCGGCGCCTGCGAGCAGGATCCGAGCGAGATGGTTGCTGAACCATGTGCGGACATGATCAAGCAATATCCGCAACACGTGGTCGGAGCGAAGTCCGCGCACTATGGCGGGCCAGGTTGGGAGGCAGCCCAAGGGGGCATTGATGCAGCTCGACTCGCGGATACGATCACCATGGTCGATTTCGCACCGCGAGAGACACGTAGCTACGAGGAGCTGCTGACCGATCGCATGGCGCCCGGTGATATTCACACGCACCTCTACGCCAGTCACATCCCATTGCTCGATGAAAACCTGAAGATCAACGATTACGTACAAGCGGCGCGCGACAGAGGCATCATCTTCGATTGCGGACACGGTGCCGGCAGTTTCTGGTTCCGAATCGCCGTGCCCGCCATGCAGCAGGGCTTTCAGCCAGACACGATTAGTACGGATCTGCACAAGGCCAGCCGCATGCGTGCCAATACGACCATGGATATTACCATGTCAAAGTTTCTCGCCATGGGCATGGGCTGGCAGGAAGTCGTCTACCGTTCGACACAGAGGCCTGCCGAAGTGATTCGCAGGCCGAAACTAGGCCACATCGGCGTCGGTGCTGATGCGGATATCGCCATCCTGAATGTGCGCGAAGGAGACTTCGGTTTTGTCGATTCCGGCTTAGCCAGAATCAAGGGAAACCAGAAGGTCGAGTGCCGACTGACGATGTGTGCCGGCAAGATCGTCTGGGACGATGAAGGAATCAGCACACTCGCATGGGAAGAGGCGGGAGACTACAAGCACGTTCCGTAACTGTGCAGAGTCACCTGATCTGACAGATAAATCTCACTGATTTGCGCCACCAACGCGCCAGAGAATAGACATGGATTGTTGACCAACACGATCACCGTATAGCTCTGCTCGATGAACCGATGGATCTGCGTTGTGAAGCCATTGATGCTGCCTGAGTGACCGATGCTTCGCAGGCCTCAAAACATCCGGACCCCAGTGTCCGTTGTTCCGATCTCCAGATGACAGCAGCTTTGGCCAGCACGGTCTTGTACAAAACCTGAGCGCGGCCAGAAGCCGATCCGGTGGATTGCCGGGAAAGAGCGTATGACTCGTTGGATATTTATTAGCGACCTGCAGCTGGAGATCCTCGACCCGCACGAAGAGCGCAAGCGGCAGTTGATCGAGCGGGTCGCCGCCGAAAAGCCCCGTTTTGTCATCCATGGCGGCGACCACATCAACGGCGCCGGGAACGACGACCCTGAAGATGTGGAGCGGATGTGGGCGGCCTATCACCGGGTCATGGCGCCTCTGGAAGAGTGCTGCCCAGTGATATCGACCATCGGCAATCACGATCAGACCGGATCGACGCCCTCTTGCCAGGAGTACCTGCGCCAGGTGGGTCGCAAGGAACTGCCTGCCTACCACGCCAGGACGATTGGCGGCGTACATATCGCGATTCTGGATACCGTTTCGGCACTGTCTCATGGTGGGTTCGTCGACCGCACTCAGGCACGCTGGTTGCGGCGTGATCTGGGGGCGGTGAGACGGGCGCGCGCTACGGTGGTCGTCGGTCACTTTCCCCTTGTCGTGGCACCTTGGTTTCAGGAGCACTCTGTGCTGTACAAGGAGAAACTCGGCGAGGGCGGACCGCTCCCCATGCTGGTCGACGCCGGCATCGACCTGTACCTGTGTGGTCATCGCCACGCCTATGAGCGCGTCGGGTATAAGACGATGACGCAGGTCATGACGAGCGCTTCGGACTTCATCTTTCCGGAAATGCGTCAGCCGTGCGAGTACCGCCGTGCTTTCGACGAGCGCCAGACCTACATCCGGTTTGAGCTGGATGACTTGGCGATTCGCGGCGAGGCGGTATCGGCAGAAGGCGAGGTCATCGACGCGTGGACGCAGAAATTGAACCGCTGACGCCGCGCAGGCGTTCCGCCTCATGCTGGAGCAGGCACAGTACGCCGAGATGCTCGGTGATCACCGTTGCTGGCTCGCCGAGCATCACAACATGAAAGGGCCCGTGGCACAAGCCGCGGGCCCTTTCTCGTTCTGTTACCAACCATCGCCCCGCAACAATTCGCGGGTCAAATCTTAGTAGCGGTAGTGATCCGGCTTGTATGGGCCACTGCGGCTGATACCGAGATAATCGGCCTGATCTGTGCTGAGCTTCTCAAGTCTGATGCCCAGCTTCTTCAAGTGTAGACGAGCAACCTTCTCGTCCAGACGCTTCGGCAACACGTAGACGCCGACGTCGTGCTTCTTCGTGTACAACTCGATCTGTGCCAGCACCTGATTGGTGAAAGACATGGACATCACGAAAGAGCTGTGACCTGTCGCGCAGCCAAGATTCACCAGTCGCCCCTCGGCAAGAAGGATGATCGAGTGCCCATCAGGGAAGGTATATTCATCGACCTGCGGCTTGATCTCTACATGCTTGATGCCACGGCGCTTCTTCAACTGTTCAACCTGAATCTCGATGTCGAAGTGGCCGATGTTACAGACGATGGCACCGTCCTTCATCTTCTCCATCTGATCAAGAGTGATAATGTCCTTGCAGCCCGTGGTGGTGACGAAAATGTCACCCTCCTTGACGGCCTGATTCATGGGCATGACCTCAAGCCCCTCCATCGACGCCTGCAACGCACAGATGGGATCGACTTCGGTGACGATGACGCGGGCGCCAAACCCCTTCATTGAAGCGACGGAGCCCTTGCCAACATCTCCATAACCAGCGACGACGACGGTCTTGCCTGCTGTCATGATATCTGTGGCACGCTTGATTCCATCGAGCAGTGACTCGCGGCAGCCATACAGATTGTCGAATTTCGACTTCGTCACCGAGTCATTCACATTGATGGCAGGAATCTTCAACGTTCCCTGCGCCAGCATATGATTCAGGTTGTGCACTCCTGTCGTCGTTTCCTCTGACGTACCCTGAATCGCCGGCAACATACCCGGGTGCTTGTCATGCACCCACTTGGTCAGGTCACCACCGTCATCGAGGATCATGTTCGGTCCATCGTCCTTGCCCCATTTGAGGGTCTGGTCTGTGCACCACCAGTAATCCTCTTCCGTCTCGCCCTTCCAGGCGAAGACCGGAGTACCTGTCGCGGCGATGGCAGCAGCGGCGTGATCTTGTGTTGAGAAGATGTTGCACGAGGCCCAGCGCACCTGCGCACCCAAGGCCTGCAGCGTTTCGATCAGTACCGCCGTTTGGATCGTCATGTGCAGAGAGCCGGCAATACGGGCCCCCTTCAGCGGCTTGCTCTTGCCGTATTCGTCGCGAAGAGCCATGAGCCCGGGCATCTCACGCTCGGCGAGGCGGATCTCTTTGCGGCCCCATTCGGCGAGCCCGATGTCTGCTACTTTGTAGTCCGCTTTGCGGATTTTGCCGTTGTGGCCTTCTTGCCCGTTCCGCTTCGACGTTTTGCGGGGGGTTGCTTTGAGCATGCTTTGGTCCCTCGGAAAGTGATGAGTGGTAGTGTAGGTTTTGAGGTTTCGACGGTAGTGGGCTCACCCTCTTCTACTTCGAATCCTGCCTGAGTAAGCCAACGACGCATTTCAGTCGGTCGAAAACCGAGCCAGAGATCAGCATGGGCCTCGCGCATCGATTCGTCGTGGTGTTGTGCAAGATCGACGACGGTGAACTCACCACCCGGCGCCAGGGCGCGCCAGGCTTCGGCAATCGCCGCCTGCGGTCTTGGTACATGATGCAGTACCATACAGGCAATGACTGCGTCGACTTCCCCGTCGGCGACAGGAAGATGCTCGAGGTCACCCAGACGAAATTCACAACGATCCACGGCCGCTTTTCCTGCCGTCTGGCGCGCCAACTGCAGCATCGTCTGTGACGCATCGACAGCGACCACTTTCTTGGCACGCTCCAACAGGGATGGTAACATCAACCCAGAGCCGGTACCGAGATCGAGGACTCGATCTATCTGTTCTGGTAGCAGGGAAAGTGTGATCTCGCGATACGTCTGTCCATCGGGGCTCTGTCTTTCCCCGGCTTCGTTGTGGTCGGTGAGACTGTCGAAGAAAGAGATGGTCTGTTGACGTCGTCCTTCGATGGCTTCTTCCAGGCGCTGCAGATCGTTTTCGTAGCCAGGAAGCTCGCGTTCATGATCGGACAGCAGGGACAGTGTATCCTTGACCAGTGGCCAGTTGCTATCCGCGTGCGATTCATAGTAGATCCAGGTGCCTTCACGTCTGCGGGTCACCAGATCGGCTTCCGCCAAGATGCGCAAGTGCCTGGAGATCCTGCTCTGCCCCATCTGCAAGATGGACAGAATCTCATTGACGTTGAGCGGACTACGCCCCAACAAGCGCATCAATCGCAGACGCGTTTCATCGGCCAGGGCCTTGTGGATTTGGAGAGGTTCAGGCATAGTGTTTTTGGTGCGACTCTCTGAGTATACTTGCATACAACAGAAATATCAAGATTTCTTGATATAATATCTCGCGGAATCTGGTGGAAGAAGATATCGGTGCAGACAAGCGATGAATTCGACGGGGCGCATCCATCCGACCCGTCCGTGACGTCTCCCTTCACTGCACCGCGTGTGATCGGCCTATAGCAGGCAGAGAGACGACTCTTGGACGCACAATTCGTGGATCTTCCTTACACGGGACCCGTCTGCTGCCAATGACGTGGGCAGCACAGCCGGCGTCATCCGTGGAGGCTGCAATGGCATCGAGGCCTTAGTGCCAATGCTCGCAGGTGTCTTGCCCTGCCTGCTCCATGGGCCTTGCGACTGAGAGTACTTGCGCGCGATCTGCCACTGCTCTTTGCGCTGAATCTGCTGCCGATCCTGGCCCTCCTCTATACGATGGCTTGTCATCCTGAGTCGAATACCTCCTTGGCAAGATCACAGGGATCCTTGTCGATTTCGTCTACGGAGCAGAGACAGGATTGAGCGCTCGTCTCGACGGATTGAGCCTCAAGTGGACGGCCGATGTGCATCAAGGCAGGGTGGGCCTCCGGATGGTGTCCTACAATCTGGCCCTCTACCTGACGGCCATCCTGGCTGTGACGTAAGTTGATATTTTTGAACGGGCCCGGTGGTGCGCTTCGGGTCTGCCCTTGCTATTTCTCTGGCAGTTGGGCGATGTCCTGCTCACGGTCGAGAGTCAGTGGCTGCCCCTCGCATGCAACAGAGCGGGTAGCCGCGGGCTTTTCCACAGGTCAGTAGACCCGACCTGCTCTGGCCCGGTGGACCTGACCTGTTCGCCTGGGGTGGGGGACTGCAAAATTCTCAGGTCCACTCTGCTCTCAGGTCCACTCTGAACGATCGACGGTGTCGGCGAATAACATGGCCCCACTGTCGTCGACGGCCGTGTCCTGCTCACCCTCTCCTATCCTGAACATGGCCCGTGTTGCCAGATCGATGTCGATCTCCTCGACGATCACTTGTTCACGCTGCAACTGGGTTTGCGCCTGAATTCGACCGTCTGGCGCGACAAGCATGGAGCAAGAATTCTGCTGCGGCAGGCAAGCGTTGCAGGACGCAAACCACACCGTGTTCTCCGCAGCCCGCGTGACGATCATGGCGTGGTGGATGGGAATCTTCCAATCATTAGGCCGTGTCGTGTTGTTTTGCGGATGAAAGATCAACTGAGCACCGCGGCGCACACATTCGGCCGTCGTGTGGGCGAAGCGGAAAGCCTCGTAGCAGATGACGACCCCCACCGTGACGCCCACCAATTCAAAGGTGTGCTGTTGTGTACCGGCCGAGTAAGCGACGGCGTCGAGGGGAGTCAGGATCGTCTTGTGATGGGCGCCGATGATCGATCCCCTCTCATCGATGATCAAGGCAGAATTTGTAGGCTTGCTTGCGGCGCAGGGCAACTCCGTACCCAGGACACAGGCCATCCCCAGTTCACCGCAGCGATTGGCTATTTCGGCGTGGGTTTCGCCGAGCCAGTCAGAATCGACAGGCGCGTCGGGCGTCGCGATGTCGACGCGATAGCCGATGGTCTGCGTCTCGGGAAAACAGAGTATCTGAGCGCCCTGATCCGCCCCTTCCTCAATAGCTGCCAGAATCGCGGCGCGATTGTCCTGCTTATTTGAAGTCTGGCGCGTCTGGGCGAGTCCAATTCTCACGCGTCCGTCAATCTCACCATGTCGTTGCCGCGGGCCTTGTCATGTTCAAGCTCGATGTAGCCCGCAGCAGCGGCTGCGGCCATCATATCGTTGAAATGGCGGAAACCGAAACGTTTCACATTGAAGCCAGGATCGACACGGCGCAGACTCTGCTTCACCAGCGAACTCCACAGAGGATCGTAATCCTCCTCGAGGGAGGCGACGATCTGCACGACCCGGTCCAGTGCCTCTTCCTGCTGTGCCGTCTGCGGGTCTTCCTTCGGGACTTTCGACTTCGTTGACCTTCCCGACGTTGTCGAGACCTCCTTCGACTTTGCTGCGGGCTTCCGGCGCACTCGGCGCTCTTCCTGTTTCTCCTGCTTCTGTACCAGGTCATCATAGAAGATGAACTCGTCACAGCTGTTGATCAGCAGATCCGAGGTCGACTTGCGCACGCCGCAACCGAGGACACGACGGTCATTCTCCTTCAGCTTCGACGCCAACGGCGAGAAGTCGCTGTCCCCCGTAACGAGGGCAAACGTGTCGATGTGGTCCTTGGCGTAACTCAGGTCGATGGCATCGACAACCATGCGGATGTCGGCGGAATTCTTGCCGCTCGCCCGTGTCTGCGGAATATCTATCAGTTCGATGCCGTGGGTATGCAGATCACG
>Ga0209403_10007976_pt1 | contig 10299 bp, 9 predicted proteins | sample ArcticOcean_MG_C_8_FD_187440 | JGI IMG/M metagenome (GOLD analysis project Ga0209403, IMG submission 187440) | Marine microbial communities from western Arctic Ocean - ArcticOcean_MG_CB11_86 (SPAdes) (version 2) | ecosystem: Environmental > Aquatic > Marine > Oceanic | place: Arctic Ocean...
GGATTGTGTCTGCATTATCTTGGAAGTTAACTACTGCATCAGTTGTTGCATCTGATGTAACTGTATCACCGTTTCTGTCAATTGATAGAGTACCTGCTGGGAGAATATCTCCGATTGTTGTGCCTGTGTACTCGTAAGCACTATCTCCTGCATCTGATGCAGTTGTAGTGGATTCACCGGCTGAGTCGGCTTTGCCGTTCTCATCGTATAATTGATAGAAAGCTGTTTGGTTTGATGGAAGTGTTCCAAAGGTCCAGCTGTCTTCGTCAGTTGGATCAATGTTTGCATTCCATGCATTGAGTGTTATACCTACTTCGTGTTTCTGTCCGTAAATGTCCTTATCAAAGGATAATCCTTCTGCACCGTCAGTATAAACGAGTGATACAGTTTCATCTGCACCTGCTCTGTTATATACAATATCGACATTTCCGTCACCTGAGAAATCCAAGATTTGGATCATTGGCCACGCGTTTGCACCGAGCATGATATTACCATACTCGTTGGTGGTGGTTCCGTTAGCCAAAGCTGGGGCTTCTCTTACGACGTTCATGATCATATTTCCAGTAGAGTTTTGAGTGTTCTTTACACCTTGTCCCCAATCATTTTGTGATGGGTTACAGTCAGTGACGGTGTCACCAGCTGAATAGCCGGATGTTCCGTCGGCAGTCATACCATTGTCAGCAAGCTGAAATGGAAGGAATACGCCTGCTGTTTCTACTGCAGTTAGACTTGTTGCGTTGCCTGTAAAGGATAGTTTGCTGTTCTTGTAAGCTAGTTCAGTAGTTGGACCACATAATTTTCCAAAGTCTGCTCCACCACTTGTTCCAGCGGCTGCTGCAACATAGTAAGAGTCAATTAAGTTGGAAGAGTCTGCGTCTGCAATGTATGCATACCATGAGCCATCTACAGCTTGCGCCATGATGATGGATGCTCCATTGATAGATACGTCCGGCATACCGTAAGCAGTATCAAGGGCAGAAATTGAACCTTCTGAGACAACGATTTCGATAACTTGTGCTTTAGTAAATGATCCTTCAGCTTCCGCTGAGACATACAAATGCTCGTTAGCTGCCTCGGCTTCTGGCATAAATGTGCTTGAGAAGCCCATGGCAGCTGACCATGTTAGCATTATAGTCATTAAGGTTAGACTAGTTATTTTTCGTCCTAATTCTTTGTTCATGTTATTAGCATTTTTTCCAATTTTTACTATTTAACCTTAATGGACGATTCGTACAGTTTTGTACAAAACTTTATGATCCTTTTATGATCTCTCCTGATCTATTGTAATTATTAGATCAAAGGTTGTAATTATTTCAATTTATGCCTATGCACTGATTGATTTCGTGCCTAGGAGACTCTTGTATAGAGAGATTGCATCCTCTTCATTACTAGGACCCACGACTACAGCCGAGCCCTTCTTCATGAAACTGACTGAGAGATCATTTGTACGCATGGATAATCCTAAGTCCCCCTGATTTTCCACTAGAAATCCTCTCTCTTTGGCTATTGTAGTAACATCTGCAACATCGAGATTTACCTCATATGTAGGAGTGATTGAGAAAGTTCTTTTTCCCTTATTTCTGCCACACAATTCTTCTAAGATTAATTCCTGTTTTGGAGTATCTGTCTTTTTGCCAGACCCACATACAGAACACTCTTCTTGTCTGAAGGTTTTAACAGATGAAAATTCTAAATTCTCCAAGTCAATTGATAAAAATTTTTCTGAGGACTTTGGTTTTTTTCCAATCAAAACATCAACAGCTTCGTACACTTCTATTCCACCAACAATAGAAAGTATTGAAGGATGCACTCCCTGAATACTACAAGTTGGCATTGCATCTTCATCCAATGCAGGAAACATGCAATGATAACATGCAGTTTGTTTTGGTAATACAGTAAAGACTTGACCTGTAACACCAACTGCAGCACCTGTAACAAACGGAATGTTTTTTTCAACACATGCTTTGTTTAATGAGTAGCGAGCATTAACACTGTCAAGTGCATCAATTACAACATCACATCCATCAATGATGTCAGCAGCATTGTAATCATTTATAGAAACAGGTAAAGCTTCAATTTCTACATTAGGGTTTAGTTTTTTTAATTTTTTTTCTGCAACTTCAACTTTAACTTGTCCAACGTCATCTTCGTTAAACATTGTTTGTCTATGTAGATTAGATAATTCAATTACATCTCTATCAACAATTCTTAATTTACCAACACCCATAGTTGCAAGTCTAGTTGTTATTGGATTACCTAATCCACCAACACCAACAACACAAGCTTTTGAGTTTTTTAATTTTAATTGTCCGTCGTAACCAATTTGTTCTAACATTACTTGACGCGAGTATTGATCTAATTCTTTTTCAGACAGGTCTGAACCGCCAGCAACTGCAGGTAAGATGTAAACTTCGTCATTTTCATTTAGCGGAGTGTCAAGACCATTATCGAACGCTGCATTTTTTCCATTGATGTAAATGTTAATTAAAGAACGTGGTGAACCGTCTGCTTCTAGAACTTTTCTCTTAAAGTCGTCACCCATAATTTCAGAAATTTTTTCAAAGGATTCTTTGATGGTGGATGCGTCTAGTTCTGTTTTTTTCTCGCCACCACCAGAATTAAGCACAGATGGAATTGTAAAGGTAATTTTTGTCATTTTATCTAATCATCCTATCACTGCTGAAATTTTTGCAACATCAGCCTGCATTACTTGTGGTTTTGTGAGTACGCTCATTATTGATTCAGTGGCTTTGAGACCATTGCCAGTTACATAACAGACAGTAGTTTCATCCTTGTCAATCTTACCTTCTTCAACCATTTTTTTCAATACAGAAACAGATACACCACCTGCAGGTTCTGTGAAGATTCCTTCTGTTTTTGCTAAAAGTAAAATTGCATCTAAAATTTCTTTGTCATTTGTCTCTTCTGCAAATCCATCATATTGTTTCAGTCTTTTTAAAACATAACGGCCATCACCAGGATCACCAATTGCCAAACTCTTTGCAACAGTTTCTGGTTGCTCTATAGGAATTACCTTGTCAGAATTTTTCTTAAATGCATCAACTATTGGTGCACACCCATGTGGTTGTGCACAATGCATATGCATTGAAGATAGATCATCAAGTAAAGAAACAGTTTGTAATTCTTCAAAGCCTTTACAAATTGCATTCAGCATGGCACCGCTTCCAGTAGGAACTACAAGATGATTTGGAGTGTTCCAGTCTAGTTGTTCTGCAACTTCGTAGGCCAAAGTTTTGGAACCTTCAACATAATATGATCGCATGTTAATGTTAACTATACCAACACCTTTTCTGTCACCAATCTGTGCTGCAATTCTATTTGCTTCATCATATGTACCGTCAACTGAAATGTATTCCGCACCATAAGACAGTGCTTGTGCTATCTTTGCAGTTTCAATATCACTTGGTGCAAAAATGTAACAAGGTATACCTGCTTTTGCTGCATGTGCAGCTGTTGCAGATGCCAGATTACCAGTTGATGCACAACCAACTGACTTTAATCCAAATTCTTTTGCCTTTGAGATTGCAACTCCTGCAGGCCTATCCTTGAAAGAAAACGTTGGATTGACAGAGTCGTTTTTTATGTAAAGATTGTTTAGTCCTAATTCCTTTCCCAATTTTTCTGCTTTTACAAGAGGAGTCATTCCTGCCTCAATGCTTACAATGTTGTTTTTGTCAGTTATAGGAAGTAATTCAAAATAACGCCAGTATGTATTTTCTCTGTCTTTGAAGGTATCTTTGTTTACAGAGGGAAAATCATACTTTACATCTAGAGGACCAAAGCACTCGTCACAAATGTACTTGAAAGTAGCCTCATATTCTTTCTTACATTCCCTACACTGAAGGTGAATTTTTCCCATATTCATGATCTGGATGTCATTTGTTCATAAAATGTCCTAATATTAGATTAAGTAATACTTAATTTCTTTATCTAAAATTAGAATGATTTCTACATCAAAATTATGGAATTTTTTGGGAAAAGAATGTAAAATGTGAAGATTCGAAGTAGAATCAAAAAAATAATGCAGAATTAGTGATAAAAATTGAAAAATGCAAAGCTAAGAAAGTTTTATAGAATTAAGAAAAATTGAAAAAATATGAATAAAAGTGTTGGAATTGCCGCAGCAGTTGGAATTGTAATAATTATTGGAGTGATAGGTTTTCAGATTAATGAGACAACATATCAGAGAAGTTCTGTAGAGGATTATTATGAGGATACACTGAGTGTAAAAAATGTGGTTTTTCCAGAGAACCCACAATTTTTACATGGATTAAAAATTAACAAAGACAAGTACCTTGTTGGAGAAAAGGTTTTTTTCAGTGTGCAAGGCATTCCAATGGGATTGAAAGATGCAGTTAATTTCTACACACCAGAAGGAATTTTGTTTGTACAATATAGATTTGATGGAAACGAAAAAACTAATTTTAAACATTATTGGTCACCATCGTTAATCAAAAGATTGGATATTTGTGATATAGAACAACTTACTGGAGAATGGACTGTTATGTTTGCAGGATTACCTGATGAGAAATTGCATTTTCAAGTAGTAAATGAGATATTACCTGGTTCTGAGGAATATTATGTTACATGTAATGAGAAAACATTACAGATACCAATGATTACTAATGCACCATAGAAATTAGCTAGTATCTTACCTGAATTCCATTTTCTTTGATCATTTGTTTCACACGATATACTGAATGTGTTTCATAATGAAAGATTGATGCAGCAAGTGCAGCACTAACTTCAGTGTTTTGGAAAACATCAATCATGTCTTCAGGTTTTCCACAACCACCTGATGCAATAACAGGTATGCCAACTCCTTTTACAATTTCATTTGTTAACAAAATATCATAGCCATTCTTTGTTCCATCTCTATCAATACTAGTAAGTAATATTTCACCAGCACCCAATTCTTCAATTTTTTTTGCCCAATCAACTACATCTAATCCAGTTTCTTTTTTTCCACCATATATGAAAACTTCAAACCAGAATTTTTTTCCTTTTTCAGAAAAGATGTTTTTTCCTTTTTCTATGTTATAATTACGTCTGGAATCAATCGCAACAACTACACATTGTTTTCCAAACAATTCCATTAATTCAGTTATAACTTCTGGATTTTTTACAGCGCCGGTGTTTATCGCTACTTTGTCAGCACCATTCAATAGAATATCTCGTGCATGCTGCAATGTTTTAATTCCACCACCAACTGTAAATGGAATGTCAATTACTTGTGCAATTTTTTTTACAAGAGATTTGATTGTCTCGCGTTGTTCAGATGAAGCAGTGATGTCTAGAAAAACTAATTCATCTGCGCCTTCGTTACTATACTTTTCAGCTAGTTGAACCGGATCACCTGCATCTTTGATTGATTCAAAATTTAGTCCTTTTACAACACGACCATTTGCAACATCAAGACATGGAATGATTCTTTTAGTTAGCGTCAATTTTTTTTGCCTCCTCTATTGAAACTAGCCCTTCATAAAGTGCCTTTCCCAGAATAACTCCAAAAGGATTTATTTTTTTTACTTCACTAACATCCTCGATTTTTGATATTCCACCACTAGCAATCACATTACAATTGTTAATTTGACAAATTTTCTTCAATGATTCAAGATCAGGTCCTTGTAAAGTACCATCTTTAGATACATTTGTAGTAAGAAATTCAGTAAAACCATATTTTACAAATTCATTTGTTGCCTCATAGAGATCCACACCAGTATTATTTTGCCATCCATGAGTTACTATTTTCCCATCTACATGATCAATTGAGATTACTATACGCTCATTTCCAAATGATTTAATGAAATCATTTAGGATGTTTTCTTGTTCACTTTCTTTTAGTTGCATTGCGATTGTACCAATTACAGCACGAGATGCAAAATCTAAGACTTGGGAAATTTTTTCTTCGCTTCTCAATCCACCAGCAATTTGAATTGGAGTAGATATATTTTTAGAAATATCTTCAATTATCTTGATGTTTTCACCACGCCCTAGAGTTGCATCTAGATCAACAATGTGTATCATATCAGCCCCAGCTGATTCCCATTTTTTTGCAATTTCTACAGGATTATCACTGTAAATTGTTTTATTTTTTGGATCACCCTTGTAGAGACGAACTACAGTTCCATCCATCAGATCAATTGCAGGAATAATTTTCATTTAGTACACACTCTAAGAAAGTTTTTGATCATTATCGAGCCTACTTTACCAGACTTTTCAGGATGAAATTGTGTCCCAAAAAACAATCCATTTTCCACAACAGCAGGCACTTTAATTCCATAATCTGCATTTGCTACGATGATTTTTTCATCATTTGGTTTTGCTCGATAAGAGTGAACAAAATAAACCCATGAATTATTGTCAACACCTTCTAGAATTTTACTATCGTTAGTAATCTCTAGATTATTCCATCCCATATGAGGGATTTTCATAGTATTTGGAAGTAATACAACTTCACCACCCATTACATCAAGACCACTTTCTTTTCCTTCTTGACTTTGTTGAAAAAACATTTCCATTCCAAGACATATTCCTAAAACAGGTATTTTGTCTTTAACAAAATCATGAAATCCTAATGCCGAATAATCCCTAATACTTCTAATTGCAGGATCAAAATTTCCTACACCTGGCAACAACAAACCATCATATTTTTTTGATTGATCAAAGCTTGTGATAATATCTACATTGGCACCATTTTTTTCAAGTGAAGTCTTTAGACTAAAGATATTTCCAGCTCCATAATCAAAGATTGCAACATCTACCATTACATTGCGCCTTTGGTACTTGGTATTCCTTTTTGTTTTGGATCATTTGATGCTGCATTTCGTATTGCTACAGCCATTGATTTTATTGCAGCCTCAACTTTGTGGTGGTCATTATCTCCATACTTTACAGTAACATGAATACAACAATTGAGGTTTTGTGCTAGAGAAAAGAAGAAGTGTTCTAAATCTTCTTTTGACATTCCTTCAATCTTAGTTCTTTTAGTTAAGAGAGTTATTTTGTGATGTTGTCTTTTTACTAGATCAAGTGATGTTTCAGCTAGAGATTCATCCATAGGTACAGATGAGAAGCTAAATCTTGTGATTCCACTTCTGTTTCCCAAAGCCTTGTCAATTGCACTTCCTATAGTAATTCCTACATCTTCAATCAAGTGATGTTCAATTCCATCTTTTGATTTTGCTTTTACAGTCAAGTCAATCATCGAGTGTTTTCCAAATGAACCAATTAGATGATCTAAGAATTTGATTCCAGTATTGATTGTAGTTTTTCCAGTTCCATCTAGATTGATGATAACTGAAACATTGGTTTCTTTTGTTTCTCTTTTAAGGGTGGTTTTTCTTGGTTTCATGGAGATTCTTGTTTGATTTCTATTATACTAGATTTAATGCCTTCGGAAGTTCTTGAATTGATCTGAGAATGAAAGAGGCATTGTTTTTTTGAAATAATTCATATTTTAATTCAGGCTCATCACTTGAACCATAAATTGCACAAAATGACACATCAAAACCACGCTCTTTACATTTTTCAACCATCATCAAATCCTCCATTGAATCACCAATGTATAAAGAACATTTAGAATTAATACCTGAAATTGATTCTAACAGTGATTCAGGATTAGGTTTGGCCATGTCAAGTGGACGATCCTCTAAAAATACAGAATTTTTCATATCAAAATTATCTAGAAAGTTTTTCATTGAATAGGAAAATGCAAATTTACCTCGACCAGTGACTGCAGAGATTTTAGTTCCAAATCTGTCATTTAGTTTAGACATAAGATTTTCATCTAAAACAACATCATCCAAATCAATTAATGGATTATCAGAATATTGAGATTTTTCATTAAAGATTTCTTCATACAATGAAGATCCATAAAATAATTGATTAAAGATTCTGCGTACGTAACTTTCTTTACTAGAGTTATTATAATCTAATTTTGATTTGATTTCAGTTAGATCAATATTTTGGTTATTAAAATAATTATCAACGGAATTTATTCCAGACTCATTTGTATTTTCAATCACATTAATGATTAGTTTTTCAAATTGAATGTTGGCCTTTTTGGATGCAACTAATGTCATTACAGTAGCATAAACTACTGCAACTTCATCATTAAATCCCCCAGTAGATTTTAGACCATATAATATTTTTGAGGTAACAACATCATTAATCACATCATCAAATAATTCTTTCATGATTGCAGAGATTGTTTTGTTAATTGCATTATCATATGACTGTCTTATATCAACTAAAACACCATCACAATCAAAAATGATTGAATCAAATTTTTGGATTTTCTGAATTATATCATCAGAAATATAAAGTTCTTTGTTCATTCTAAAAGATCACGTATTGCTAGTAAAAATTTCGAGTTCATATCAGGAGTTCCAATTGTTACACGTAAGCATCCTTTGTGTGATGCTAATTTTCCAAGTTTTCTAATAGATATTCCTTGTTCAATTAGTGCATTATACACTCGTGTATCAGCACCTTTAGCATCAAATAATACAAAATTTGCATTAGAATCAAAGACATCAAAAGCATCATATTTTTTTAGATTTTGGATAATTCGTGTTCTTTGTTTTTTAATAATTTCAAAGATTGGAATAATTTGTTTGGATTTTTCTATAGCCAAAATCCCACATTCGATAGCGAGTGTATTTAGTGGATATGGATACTGGATAACATTTGAAAAAACTTCGGTTAATTTTTTGTCTGTAATCATGTATCCTATGCGTAATCCAGCCAATCCAAATGCTTTGGATAAAGTTTTTACTAAAATCACGTTAGGGTATTTTTTTACTAAACTAAGAACAGATGAATTTGAAAATTCTCCATATGCCTCATCGATTATTATAGGGCCTGAGAAAGATTTGATTAATTTTTCCAAGTCTTTATTAGAAAATTGGAAGCCGGTCGGATTATTTGGAGAATCAAGATAGATCATATCAACAGACTTTGCTTTTTTGATGAAATCCTCAATACGTAAATCCATATTTTTTGAGAATGGAATTTTAACTTGATTTATTGAGTAAAGTTTGCATCTTTCTTCAAAGAATCCAAATGTTGGATCAGATGTTAAAATTTTTGTTGATTTTGTACAAAGATTTGCTAAAAATAGATCAAGAATTTGATCAGAACCATTTCCAACTGAAATCATATTTTTTGGTACTTTCAAATATTTTGCAAGTGAATTAATAAAATTCTCAACTCCACCAAGAGGATATGTTCGAATGTCAGAACGTTTTTGAGCTTCACGAATTAATTCTGTTTGGAATTCTTTTTTGATTGCAAGATTTTCGTTTGAATCTAGTTTCAATACATCATTAACTTTAGCTGGTTTTTGATATCCAGAAAGTTTTCCTAACTCATTTAATCTCTTTTCAAATTTTTTATTCATTTTAATCTCCTTTCCACAGCTTTGTAGTGATTTGGTAATCCTTCCGCATCAGTAAGTGTCTTTAAATTATCAGAAATTTCAGTTAAATCTGATTTTTTAGCCTTCACTATAGTTTGTAATTTTAGAAAGTCCAATACTGATAATCCTCCTCTGGTTCTACCAAATCCATTAGTTGGGAGTATGTGATTTGTGCCTAGAAGATAATCACTAGCAGATGATGGAGTATTATTTCCAATTAAAACTAAACCAGGACCAGTAATCTTTTTGGATAATGTTTTAGCATCTTTCACCATCAATTCCATGTGTTCCGGTGCAATTTTATTTGCTAATTCAATTACATCATTTTGATTCTTACATACTGCAATGAATCCATTCTTTGATATGCTTTGTTTTACAATAGAACTTCTCTCTACATCTGGAATTAATTTTTCAAGTGATTTTTGAATTTGTTTTGCCTTAGATTTTGATGTCGTAATAACAAAACACATTGTATCATTGCTGTGCTCTGCTTGAGATACAAGATCATATGCAATTAATTCAGGATCAGCACTTGAATCTGCTATAATTCCAAGTTCGGTTGGTCCTGCAATCATATCAATGGAAGTTTCTTCACTTACAATTGCCTTAGCAATGCTAACGAACTTTCCTCCAGGTCCAACAATTTTATCTACTCTTGGTATTGATTTTGTTCCATATGCAAGTGCAGCAATTGCTTGTGCTCCACCTGCTTTGTAAATTTCTGCACCACAATTTTGTGCAACGGTGATTGTCATTGGATCAATTTTTCCATCAGAACTAGGTGGTGAAACAACTACAATTCTCTTGACTCCAGCTTCAGCAGCAGTAATTACAGACATTATTGCTGAACTTGGATA
>Ga0209403_10007977_pt1 | contig 10298 bp, 9 predicted proteins | sample ArcticOcean_MG_C_8_FD_187440 | JGI IMG/M metagenome (GOLD analysis project Ga0209403, IMG submission 187440) | Marine microbial communities from western Arctic Ocean - ArcticOcean_MG_CB11_86 (SPAdes) (version 2) | ecosystem: Environmental > Aquatic > Marine > Oceanic | place: Arctic Ocean...
GCTCTTGCTACCCGGATTTATGTAGAAAGCAGCGGAAATATATAGCCTCGGCTCAACTCGCACACGGCCGATTCTGCACCTTAAGTGGCGGATCGGAGTATACTAGCCCGCTCTTCATGTTCGTTTTTAATGACATTCTGGCAAGCGCGCCGGGCGTTACCGAATGGTCGTTCGTTGCCCTGTGCCTCCTCAGTCTCCTGACTTCCGCCATTTCGGCGGCGTTCGGCCTCGGCGGCGGCGCAGCTCTGGTCGCTGTGATGGCATCCGTTATGCCCCCTCTGGCGATCATCCCCGTCCATGCCGTAGTGCAGGTCGGTTCCAACTTTTTTCGGGCCGCAATGATGTCACGCGATATCCTGTTCACCTGGATGCCGACATTCGTTATCGGCACAATCATCGGGGCCGCCGCAGGCGGCCAGATCATCTTCTCACTGCCCAAACATCTGCTTCAGGCTATCATCGGGATATTTGTGCTCTATGCCGTGTGGGGGCCGAAAATTGGAGCAATGCAGCCGTCACGCCTTCGGTTTGCAATTGTGGGCGCGCTCGCGTCGTTCGCCACCATGTTCGCAGGCGCGACCGGACCGCTGATCGCCCCGTTTATCAAGGCATCCACAACCGACCGGATGATGACCGTCGCAACCCATGCCGCATTCATGTCATGGCAGCACGGCGTCAAGATACTGACATTCGGATTTCTTGGGTTCGCGTTTGCTCCCTATGCCCCATTGATGGTCCTTATGATCCTTTTCGGTATCGTCGGCACCTGGTCGGGGAAATTCATTCTGAACTGGATGGACGAGAGCGCCTTCCGGTGGGGCTTTAACCTGGTGCTTACACTGCTCGCGCTTCGCCTGCTGTACGAGGCCGCGGTCGAGGTTGCCGCGTGATCGAATTTCTGTCGATCACGCCGGAAATCGACGGGTGGATGTTTCTGCTTTTCACCGGGCTTGCCTGTTTCACGGCTGCGTTCGGTGTCGTTGCCGGTCTCGGCGGCGGTGTGTTGCTGATCGGTATCATGGCGATGGTATTCCCACCGGTAGCCCTCATCCCGGTACACGGCGTCGTGCAGGCCGGATCGAACGTCACCCGGACCATCATCGCCCACCGTCTGGTTATGAAGCAGGCGATCGTGCCCTTCGCCATCGGTGCCCTGCTAGGATCGGGGATCGGCGGCAGGATCGTCATCTCGATTCCGGTGGCGCTGATGCAGGCAATCCTGGGCCTATTCATGCTTTATGTCTGTTTCGCGCCCAAAATCACGGCCGGCATGCCAAGCCAGAAACGGTTTTTTGCCCTCGGCCTGGTGGGCGCCTTTATTTCGATGTTCATTGGCGCGACCGGCACGATCCTGGCCCCATGGGTTCGGGGAGTGAGTGAAGATCGCCGTATCTTCGTCGCCACCCATTCCTGCATCATGATGTTCATCCATGGACTGAAGGTCGTTGTATTCGTCGTGCTTGGGTTTGAATTTTTTGCCTATTTACCATTGATGGCGGCCATGGTTACCGCCGGCTTCGCCGGCAATTGGGTTGGCTTCAAGCTACTCGACGTCATGGAAGAAGCGGTGTTCAGACGGATATTCCAGATCGTGTTGATATTGCTGTCGCTACGGCTCTTATGGGGCGCCGCGGATAAAGCCGGCTATATCTGATGGAGAATTTTCTCGGCGTTCCAGGTGTCAGTCTGTGGATTACCCTCGGACTGATTATCGCCGCGGTTATCACCACATTTGTTGGCACGGTGACCGGCACCGCCGGCGGCCTGATGCTGCTCGCGCTTATGACGCTCTTCTTTCCGTTGGCCGTGCTTATCCCCATGCACACGCTGATTCAGCTGGGCGCAGGTACCAGCCGGATGTTCATGATGTGGCGCTATGTAAAAAAGACACTGATCTTGCCCTTCGCAATAGGATCCTGCGTCGGGGCATTCACGGGCGCCCAGATTTTCGTGACCCTGCCGTCGGCGACCCTTCAGGGAATCCTCGGGATATTTATACTTATTGTAATGTGGACGCCTCGGCTCGGCGCCGGCGGGCCCGAACGCCTGCGTTTCGGCATCCTCGGCTGGGCTGCCACATTTCTCGGTATATTCGTCAGCGCCACCGGCACTTTTCTCTCTCCCTTTGTCGCCCATGCCAGTCTGGACCGGCGGATACACGTGTCGACGATGGCGACGTTGATGGCGATTTCCCATATCACCAAGCTGGTCGCCTTCGGATTTGTCGGCATGGCGGTTGGCGCCTATACCCCACTTATCGTTCTGATGGTCGCCGGCACGGTGCTCGGCAACTGGATCGGGCAGCACGCGCTCAACCGGATTCCCGAACGGCTGTTCCGTCAAATATTCCAGATTTTGCTGTCACTGCTGGCACTCCGCCTTCTGATCGGTGCAGCGAACGAATTGGGATGGCTGGATACCGTCTTCTAAACAGTCGTTTTGTCATAGGGCCAAGTTCGGCTACACTTTTGCCATGAACCGTCCAGATGGCACATATGCCAGCACCTGCTGGGAATGCAGCACGCGCTGCGGATCGCTCGTCACCGTTGAGAACGGGCATGTGACAAAGGTCGGTCCCAACAAGGATCATCCGGGATCCAAGGGCGCATTCTGCGTCAAAGGCATCCGCGCCCTGCCAGAGCTCACCTATCATGAGAACCGGATACGCCGGCCGATGCGTCGAGTTGGCGAACGTGGGTCGGGCAATTGGCAGGAAATTTCCTGGGATGAAGCGCTCGACGAAATTGCCGACCGCCTTTTATCGGTGCGCAACGAGCACGGCCCCGAATCTCTCGTCGGCACCGTTTCCAGCGCTTTTTTCAGCCGCGGTGCGATGGTGGCGCTGTTGATGCGGTCGTTGGGATCGCCCAACTGGATGATGAATCAGGATCTGTGCGGCGGATGCCGAGCGCTGTCGGACAAGATTACCGGCCTCGGTATCGTCGGCGGCGAAGATATCGACGATACGAAATGCGCCCTGATCGTCGGCCGCAATCCCTCCGCCGCCGATCCGGTGCAGTGGATGGCGCTGAAGCGGGCAAAAGCCAACGGTGCGAAGATCGTTACGATCGATCCGGCGCGCACGCCGGCGGCGGACATCGCCGACCTTTGGTTGCGCCCGCGTCCAGGTAGCGATGCCGCGCTGGCACTCTCGCTGATCAATGTGATCATCCAAGAAGATCTATACGACCGGGATTTCGTCGACAAATGGACCCGGGGGTTCGATGAGCTGAAATCGCGCGCTGCCGAATACTCTCCGGCCCGCGCGGAAGAGCTTTCCGGCGTTCCCGCGGCAGACATCGTCGCGGCCGCGAGAATGTATGCCGACGGACCGTCGAGTTTTGTATCCGGCCACGGGATCGATGCGTTTTCGAACGGCGTCCAAACCTTCCGGGCCTTTCATTGTCTTGTCGCAATTACCGGAAATGTCGACCGCAAAGGCGGGAATATAAGGGTCAAGCGGCCCCGGGGTTTCCGTAATTACATCGACATTCTGCACGACCCGGCCTTCGCGCTACCGCCCGATGTGGCCGACCGGACCCTTGGCGCCGAGCAGTTTCCGCTTTGGGCAGGTCCCAAGGGCTGGCAAACCTCAGCCCACAATCCGACAGTGCTCGATGCTATTCTGACCGGAAAACCGTATCCGATACGGGCGATGTATGTATCGGGCGTCAACATAGCGGTCACCTATCCGGATACGAATAAGGTGATGGCCGCGCTCAAATCGCTCGATTTCCTCGCCGTCGCATCGCAGATGATGACCCCGACGTCGGAGCTCGCCGATATCGTTCTGCCGAAGACAACCGGCCTTGAGGAAGAAGAAGTATCGCTCGAGCCGTCGGCACAAATCGTTTGTTATACAAATCCTGTGAAAGACCCAGAACACGAAGCGCGCTCGGATTTCGACTTTACGACGGATCTCGCGCGGCGGCTGGAAACCCGCGGTGTCGACACCCGCACGTTCTTTCCATGGGAAACCAAGCAGGAATTCAACGAATACCTTCTCGGTGACGAGATCGACTGGGACCTCTTCAAGAAGCAGGGCTGGGCGCCATTCGATTTTAAACTGGGCAATTTCGAAGAAACCGGTTTCAGGACCCCATCCGGCAAAATCGAACTCTGGTCCGAAACTTTGGACACGCTCGGCATTGATCCCCTGCCCGGCTTTGTGACACCCAGGTCGGAGAGCGCGGATCCAGAAACCCGGGCTTCCTACCCCCTTGTCCTCATCACTGGCGCCCGCGAAAAAACCTATCACCATTCGCGTTACCGTGATCAGGCTTGGGCACGCAAGGTCTCACCTTTCCCCCTTTTGCAAGTCCACCCGCTGACCGCCGCCCACGCGGGACTTTTCGACGGAGACTGGGTCGCGGTGGAAACACCGGGCGTCGACGGCCGGTGCAAGCTCAAGGTGACCATCACCGAAGAAACCGGTCCCGGCACCGTGCGGACGGGCATGGGATGGTGGTTGCCGGAAGCGGCCGGACCGGAACGGGGTGCTCTGGACGTGAACGTCAATGTCGCGCTCTCCTATGACGGGCCATGGGACCCAGTGACGGGTTCTGCCGACACGCGCGGGCTGCCCTGCCGGGTGACTGTGATTTCGCCCAGTGAAATCCCGATGAAAGACACGGCGTGAAAATTCGCGACCGGCTGGACGAGTTGGGCCTCGATTTGCCGCCGGCGTTTGTCTATCCCAGCGAAAACCGGACAGGCTGCGTCGTCACCCGATACCTTCTGTATACCTCCGGACATCCGCCACCGGAGAATTTCGGCGTCAAGGTCAAGGGCAAGGTCGGTGCCGATGTCAGCGAAGAAGAAGCCTATGCCGCCGCGCGGGCGACCGCGCTCAACATCCTCGCCTCGGTGGAAGAAGAACTCGGATCGCTCGACCGGGTCACACAGGTCGTGAAGGTCTACGGCATGGTTAATTCGGCGCCCGGGTTCGAGCGCCAGTTCGCCGTTATCGATGGTGCATCTGATTTATTTTACGAGCTGTTCGGACCGCAGGCGGGCCGCCACGCACGCTCCGCCGTAGGCATGTTCGAGCTGCCACGGCAATATTGCATGGAAATAGAAGCGGTGTTCGAACTCGACGGTTAATTCGTCAACGACCAACGCAGGGACGGGCTTCACCGACGGTTTATCCTGGCCTCAATAGTTTTCCGGCGAAACCGGATACCAACGAAAAATGGGAGAAAAGCAATGTCTGCAAAAGCGGATGGGCGTATGAAACGCTGGCAGGAACAGCGCTGGATACTGGATGCGGTGATCCAGACAGTTGGGGTCGAGTGGGACCAGGCGCGCATCGGTTACATGAGCGCGCCCGCCGCTCCCCAGTCAGTTCCCGAGTTTCGTGCAACCGCGGCCCGGATCAAGCGGGTGTCCGATTTTGTCCGTGAATTTTCGGCAGCAGCGCGGCGACGGGAAGCCAAGGCTGCCGCATTCGAGGAAGCAGGCCGCCTGATTGCCGCGCGCGAAAGCTATATGACGGCCTCCCTTCTATGGGCGACCGGCCGCTGGCCGATATTCGAGAAGAACGACGTTCTCGAAAACCTCGAAGAGCGGATGAACCACTGTTACGCGAAATTCGCCGAGTATTCCGCGCATCCCGTTGAAATCGTCAAAATTCCGTTCGAAGGCAAGGAACTTCCAGCTTATCTCCACCTGCCGCATCCCCCCGCACCGGGCGAAACATTTCCCTGCGTCATCAACATTCCTGGCATGGATTCGAGCAAGGAAAACGGCGTGTCGATGTATGGCGACGCCTATCTCGAACGTGGCATGGCGGTGCTTTCGATCGACGGGCCGGGCCAGGCGGAAAGCGTCACGCTCGACATATTCGTCACGGCGACAAACCACATGGACGCGGCGCTGGCGAGTTATGACTGGCTGAGCAAACACCCGGCAATAGACATAGACAACCTCGCTATCCGGGGCACCAGCTTTGGAACGTTCTGGGGCCTTCAATGGGCGGCGGCACTGGGTGACCGGGTGAAGGGCGTCGGCGTTACCGGCGTCTGCCACGAGCCCGGCTGCAATACAATTTTCAACATGGCGTCGCCATCATTCAAGCTGCGCTACATGTTCATGTCGGATTACGACGACGAAGACGAATTCGACACATTTGCGGAAACACTAGATTTGAGACCGACCGTGCCGGACATCACCTGCCCGGTCCTGATCATCGCCGGGGAGGAAGACCAGCTCAGCCCTATCGAGTTCAGCTACGAGCTTTTCGACCACATCAAAGCGCCGAAGGAAATACTCGTTTACGAGGGAGCGAACCACTCGGTCGCCGACGCCCCGTCTGCGGCCTTTGGCGAGAACCCGCGGGTGTACCATGCCGACTGGATTGCAGATCGTATCGCGGACAAACCCGCAAAGACCATGAAATCATGGGTTAACAGCCAGGGACATCGCACTGAAACACTGGCCTAGTCGGACTTTTAAAAGGATATTTCTATGAGTGAACAACCCGGCATTCGCCGCATCGTGACCGGCCATGACGACAGCAACGTGGCCAAGGTGATCAATGACGGCACCGCAACGAATACCAAGCAGGCGGGCACTGGCGCCGTGTCCACGCTGATCTGGTGCACCGATGAGACTCCGGGAGATATTCTGATCGGGGAGGATTTCGAGGACATGGGCGCCCGAATTATCGGCACCCAACCGCCGTCGGGCGGTTCGCGCTTCGCCGTGATTGAATTCCCGCCCGGGGAACCTACCCGTATGCACCGGACCGAATCTATCGACTATGTTCTCTGCCTTGCCGGCAAGATCGACATGGATATGGACGATTCAACCGTCACAATGGAAGCCGGCGACGTTATGGTTCAACGCGGCACCAATCATGCCTGGGTCAATCGATATGATGCCCCTGCTCAGGTAGCGTTCGTTTTGATCGACGCCAAACCACTTGGCATCGGTGACCCGGTCGTGCATGGACAAAACGCCGGTGAAAATCCCACCCACTGAATTAGGAGCCGATCATGGCCGTTCGCAAACCCCAACGTATTCCGGATTTGGCGCCAGAAGATTTATCCGGCCGTCAGAAAGAGCTATTCGACGCCATTGCCGGACCGCGCGGCGGCGTCGTTCGTGGCCCGTTCGCAATCTGGATGCGCCATCCAGACCTTGTTGAAAAAGCCAATGAATTCGGAAATCATCTCCGCGAAGGCACTTCGGTTCCCGCGCATTTGTCCGAACTGGCCATTCTTGTTACCGCCCGGTTTTGGAACGCGAGCTATGAATGGTTTGCCCATGCGGAGACCGCAGCGAAACTCGGGATAGACGCGGGTATTATCGATGCTATCCGCAAGGGCGCAAAACCTGACTTCAGCGACCCGGTCGAGGAATGTGTCTATGATCTTTCCCGCGAATTGTATGACGCCAAATTTATTTCCGATCCGACCTATAATCGTGCGCTAGAGATTATGGGCCAGGAGCAGGTTATCGATCTCGTGGCCATACTTGGCTTTTATTCAATGGTCGCGATGACACTTAACGCTTTCCATGCACCTATCCCGGAGGGAGCGCCAGACCCGTTGCCGGACTAGCGGAAGAACCATTATCTACTCCAACGCCGGTTCCTTGACTCGCCTCCTGCGCTGCCGCAAAACTCGTTATAAATCCTTATAAACAGATGCATTCAGCCCTTTGGGGCTGCGGAGGAGAAACAGATGGCGGCAGACGCGACGGGCAATGTCCGCGAGCTGAAAAATTTTATCGGCGGCGAATTTATCGGCAGCGACAAAACGTTCGAGAATTTTACGCCCGTGGACGGAACCCTGCTGTCATACGTCCATGAAGCGACCAAGGAGATGGTCGATCAGGCGGTAATAGCGGCGCGAAAGGCCTATAAAGAAGTCTGGGGCAGGATGCCCGTCGAAGAGCGATGCAAAATTCTGTATGCGATTGCCGACGGAATCGATGCGCGATCCGACGAATTCATCGAGGCAGAGACGATGGATACCGGCAAGCCCCGGTCGCTCGCCAGCCATGTAGATATCCCCCGTGGAGCGGCTAATTTCCGGGTATTCGCCGATCTGATCAAATCTGTCGGCACCGAGGCGTATCAGCAGGACACGCCCGACGGCGCAGGCGCCATCAACTATTCGGTCCGCCACCCGCATGGCGTTGTTGGCGTTATCAGCCCGTGGAACCTGCCGCTGCTGCTGTCGACCTGGAAGATCGCACCGGCAATGGCGACCGGCAATGCCGTCATCCTGAAACCGTCCGAGGAAACGCCGACAACGGCCACACTCCTCGCCGAAGTGATGAAAGAGGCCGGCATGCCGGACGGTGCCTTCAGTGTCGTTCACGGCTTTGGCCCGGGATCTGCCGGTGAATTCATGACGACCCACCGGGGCATCGACGCGATAACCTTTACCGGCGAGACGACAACCGGCGGCGCGATCATGCGGGCGGCTTCAGATAACATAAAAGCGCTATCGTTCGAACTGGGCGGCAAAAACCCGTCGATCGTCTTCGCCGACGCCGATTTCGACGCCGCGATCGAAGGGACAGTTCGGTCGGTCTTCGCGAATTGCGGCCAGGTGTGCCTGTGCTCGGAGCGCGTATACGTCGAACGCCCGATTTTCGATAAATTTGTCGCCACCCTGAAAGGACATGCCGAGAATATGAAACTCGGCCGCCCGGAAGATGCCGACACCCAGATGGGCCCGCTGATCAGCCACGAACACCGCGACAAAGTGAAGGGCTATTACGACCTAGCGAAAGAACTCGGCGCGACCGTCGTTACCGGCGGCGGTGTTCCGGAATTCGGCGATGAACGCGACAATGGTGCCTATATCGAACCGACGATCTTTACCGGCCTAAGCGAAAATTCCCGCATCCAGAAGGAAGAGATATTCGGCCCCGTCTGCCATATCACCCCGTTCGATACCGAAGAAGAAGCCGTGTCGATGGCAAACGATACGGAATATGGGCTTGCCTCGACTGTCTGGACCACCAACCTCGCCCGCGCGCATCGTGTGGCGCAGGGCATGGAATCGGGCATCAACTGGGTCAATTGCTGGTTCCTTCGCGATCTCCGCACGCCGTTCGGCGGCATGGGGCTTTCCGGGTTCGGCCGCGAAGGCGGCCAGCATGCCCTCAATTTCTATTCCGAGCAGAAAAACATCTGCATCAAGCTATAAGAGGCGCACATGGCGACGAACAAAGAACAGACGATCAAGGACGCGGCGCGAAGAATTCGCAATGCGTGGAAGAACGGCAAGACAACCAAACCGATCCGCGATTTTCTGCCCAAGGGCGACATCGACGCGGCCTACGCCATTCAGCAGGCCAATACCGACATCTGGATTCAGGAAGGCCGCCGGGTCATTGGTCGCAAGATCGGTCTGACAGCCAAAGCCGTTCAGAAACAGCTCGGCGTCGATCAGCCTGATTACGGCATTATCTACGCCGATATGGCGGTGGTCGATGGCGACGAGATCGACTTCAAATCGGTCGCTCAGCCCAAGGCCGAAGCTGAGGTCGCTCTGGTGCTGGCCGATGATCTCGATTACGACCAGCTCACCCTGCTCGACCTGATCGACGCCACCGCGTATGCGCTACCCGCGATCGAAGTTGTCGGCAGCCGCATCGCGAACTGGGATATCAATATTCTCGATACCATCGCCGATAACGCCTCTTCAGGAATGATCGTCCTCGGCACCCGCCCGGTACTGCTCGATGACGTAGACCTCCGGATGTGCGGCATGGTGATGGAAAACAAGGGCGAACAGGTCTCGGTCGGCGCCGGTGTCGCCTGTCTCGGCAACCCGCTGAATGCCGCGGTATGGCTCGCCCGTAAAATGGTCGATGTCGGCATGCCACTTGCCGCCGGCGACGTCATCATGACTGGCGCTTTGGGCCCGATGGCGCCGATTGGCCCGGGTGAGGTGATCGAAGCACGCATATCCGGCCTCGGCAGCGTCCGCGCCGCATTCTCCGACTGATTATCGATTGAGGAATTCAAATGGCCAGTAAATCAAAAGTCGCAATCGTCGGTTCCGGAAATATCGGCACCGATTTGATGATCAAAATCATGCGCACCTCCAGCACGCTCGAGATGGGCGCCATGGTAGGCATCGATCCGGAATCTGATGGGCTCTCGCGGGCAAAAAGCATGGGTGTCGCAACCACCCATGAAGGGCTTGACGGGCTTGCCGCGATGCCTGAATGGAAGGACATCGTGCTGGTGTTCGACGCCACCTCCGCCGGCGCGCATAAACACAACGCCGCGCTATGTGAAACAGCCAACAAGATCATCATCGACCTGACTCCGG
>Ga0209403_10007982_pt1 | contig 10293 bp, 12 predicted proteins | sample ArcticOcean_MG_C_8_FD_187440 | JGI IMG/M metagenome (GOLD analysis project Ga0209403, IMG submission 187440) | Marine microbial communities from western Arctic Ocean - ArcticOcean_MG_CB11_86 (SPAdes) (version 2) | ecosystem: Environmental > Aquatic > Marine > Oceanic | place: Arctic Ocean...
TTATGATAATAAAATCTAAAGAAAGTCAAAGTTACGCTAGATTAAAATTTCTTTTATTTTCAATTGGTATTATTATTTTACTTTTTTCTAAGTTATCAATTAAATTTGCCAGTATAAACCAAATAACCGCTTTAACATTTTTATTACTACCATGTTTAATTTTTTACTTAACTTTTAATATTTTCAAAACAAGAGCAAGAAAGATATAGATAAAATGATCATAAAAACTTACGTAAAATATATAACCAGAGAATACATAGAAACGCTTCTTAAAATTTCTTTTATATTTTATGCTCTGATTTTTACACTGAATATCTTTGAAGAATTAACTTTTTTTAAAAATATAGACGCAAGCTCTTTATATCCTTTATTATTGACATTTCTAAATGCACCATCAATACTTTATACTATTTTTCCATTTATATTTTTAATTTCCACACAATTTTTCTTTATTCAAATTTTCGAAAGAGATGAATTGAGTATTTACAAAAGTTTTGGTTTAGATAATTTTAAGATATTAAAAATTCTAATATCTGTTTCATTAATTTTGGCTTTATTGGTAACATTTGTTTTTTATAATTTTTCTGCAAAATTTAAATATCTATATTTAGATCTAAAGAACGATTATACTTTAGACAATAAATATTTAGCTGTTATTACTGAAAATGGATTATGGCTAAAAGACGAAATTGATAATTCTATATTAATTGTAAATGCAAGTAGTATTGATAATTATTATTTAATTAATGTCTCAATTACTGCACTCTCAAACAACTTTGAGTTAGTTAAAAATATCGAAGCAGAGAAAGTAGATATTCGAAATACAACATGGAAAGTTATTAATGCCAAAATTCTTGTAAACAATTTTACCTCTATAGAAGAAGAATTATTAATAAAAACTCATTTTAATTTGGAAAAAATAAATACTCTATTTTCAAATTTGTCATCTCTTACTATGTGGGAGTTGGAAGAACTCAAAAAAGATTATGAATCACTGGGGTATTCAACCTTGGAAGTTAACTCCCATAAATACAAGATTATTGCTTATCCAATTTATTTAATGATAATGACATTATTGTCAGGGATAATAATGCTCAATATTAAGGTTAATAAATCAAAAATATTTCATTTAATTTTAGGAATTTCTTTATCTGTAATTATTTATTATGTTCAATATTTTTTTAATTTTCTTGGTGAAAATGGTAAAATTCCAATTATGACATCAATATGGTTTCCATTAATAATATTATTAGTTTTATGTAGTGTTGGATTGATTCGAGTAAATGAAAAATAAAATCGCAAAAAATTTTTTTTTAATCATAATCTTTTTAAGCTTTTTTCTAAAAGATTCATATAGTAAAGATCTTGAATTCACTGCAACAAAATTAGAAATTTTAGAAAATGGAAATCTGTTAGTTGGCGAAGGTGGTGTTAAAATAATTTCCAATGATCAAACTCTTGAAGCAGATAAATTTAAATACAATAAAATTGATTTACATTTAGAGTTAGTAGGAAATGTCGTAGCAATAAATAGTTCTGATGATACAGTAATCACCGGTAACAAAATAGATTACTTTAAAAATCAAGAAAAATTTATTTCTACTGGCGATGTAGAAATTAAGATCTCAGATAAATATACTATAAATTCAAGTAATCTTACGTATTTTAAAATTAAAGAACATTTTTTCTCTAAAAATCAAACAGTATTTAAAGATAAAATTGGCAATAAATTTGAATTAAAAAATTTTAACTACCTTAAATTAAAAAATGAAATAAGGGGTAAAAAAATAAAATACACAGACATTGAGCTAAATGAATATTTTATAGAGAATGCTATGGTTAATTTAGAATCTACTGAAATTATTGGAAAAGATATAAAAATTGATTTTACAAATTCAACTTTGGGAAATCCAAACAATGAGCCTAGACTTAAAGGAAATAAGCTATACTCTAACAATAATTTAACTACAGTTTCAAAAGGTATATTTACAACCTGTAAAAAAACTGATCACTGTCCTCCATGGTCATTGCAGGCAAGCGAAATTAAACATGATAAAACAAAAAAAATAATATATTACAAAAATGCATGGTTAAAAATTTATGATAAACCGGTTGTATATTTTCCTAAATTTTTTCATCCAGATCCAACTGTTAAGAGACAATCTGGTTTTTTAATTCCTAAATTTTCAGAAACTAATACTTTTGGTGCAGCTTTGCAAATTCCATATTTCAAAGTAATATCGGAAAATAAAGATTTAACATTTACACCAAGATTGTACGTAGATGGAAGTACAGTTTTACAATCTGAATATCGTGAAAAAAGGAAAAACTCTTCTCATATTTTAGATTTTAGCATATTTACTAAAGACAGTTTAAATATTTTTGATAGTGATAATCGAAAAAATCATTTTTTTTCTAACTCTGTTTTTAATTATGATTTTGAAAAATTCAGCGATTCAACATTGGAAATTAATATTGAAACAGTTTCTAATCCTACTTATCTTAAAACTTACAAAATTGAATCTCCATTAATAAATAATGAAACTTCACTAAATTCATTTGTAAATTTAGAAATGAGGAATGAAGACACTTACGTCAAAACTTCTTTTGAGTCTTATGAAGATTTAAACAAAAATAAAAGTGAAAAATATGAATTTGTTTATCCAAATATAGAACTTGAAAAAACAATAAGTTTAAATCCAGAATATAAAGGAACTCTAAATTTTGATTTACAAGGTTATCAAAAAAAATATGGAGCCGATTCTTTTGATAGTGTACTTGTAAACAATTTAGAATATGAGTCTTTTGACTATATTTTAAACAGTGGCTTAAAAAATAAATTTAATTTTTTGTTAAAAAATGTAAATTCTAATGGAGATAATTCAATAGAAAACAGAGATGAAACTAGCAATAAATTATTGGGTTCTTTTATATTTGAGTCTTCTTATCCGTTAAAAAAAATAGGAGAAAACTTTAATAGTTTTCTTAAACCTACTGCTTCTATAAGATATAGCCCAACCGAAACCAAAAATATATCAGGTCAGGATAGAAGAATTAATATAAATAACATTTTTTCTAATGATAGAATTACAAACAATAATACTATTGAGGGTGGTCAATCTTTAACTGTTGGAAGTGAATATAGCCTAACAAAAAAAGATAATAACGATGAATTTTTACTATTAAACTTAGCCACTGTTGTAAGAGATAAAGAAAATCCAGATCTTCCTCTAAATAGTACTATTGGGGAAAAAACATCCGATATTGTTGGAAATGCAAAATATAAACCAAACAAATACTTTAATATTGATTATAATTTTTCACTAGATAGCAGTTTGGACACTTCTAATTACGATTCAATAAAAACAAATTTTTCACTAAATAATTTTGTAACGACTTTTGAGTTCTTACAAGAGCAAAATATAATTGGAAGTAAAAGCTACATAAAGAATGAAACTTCTTATAGTTTCGATGGATCAAATTCTTTAAGTTTTTCTACTAGAAAAAATAAAGAAACCAATTTAACAGAATTTTATAACTTAATTTATGAATACAAAAATGATTGTTTGGCAGCAGCAATTGAATACAATAAAGAATATTACAATGACAATGATTTAAAACCAGAAGAGCAGCTACTTTTTACAATAACGATAATGCCTTTTGGAAAAGTTGGTAGCCCTAATATAAATAAGTAAATTGATACCATGAATCTTCTTTTAAAAATAATGCTAAAAACATTACTAATAATTATCTTTGTTCAAAATTATTTGTTCGCAATAGAAAATGTCAAAATTATTTTGAAAATTAATGATGAAATAATAACTAATATAGATGTTCAAAAAGAATATAACTATTTAATAGCACTTAATAATGATTTTAAAGAAGTAAATAAAGAGAAAGCTCTGTTAATAGCTAAAGAATCAATAATAAAAGAAAAAATTAAAAAAAAAGAAATAGTAAAATATTATGATTTAGAAGAAGAAAGCGATTATTTAGAAAATGTAATTAAAAATTTTTATAAAACCTTGAATTTAAATAGCAAGAAAGAATTTAAAAAATATATAGAAAAATATGGACTTACTTACAGAGATATAAAACAGAAAATTAGGATTGAAACGGTATGGAATCAATTAATATTTCAAAAATATAATGAACAAGTAAAAATTGATTTAGAAAAATTAAGAAAAAAAATATTAAAGCAAAAAGAAAATCAAAATTCATATCTTCTATCAGAAATTTTATTCAGAAGTGAAGCCAATGAGGATGTTAATAAAAAATATGAATTAATTAAAAAAAGCATAGAAAATGTTGGGTTTAAAAATTCGGCTAACATTTATAGTATAGCAGGTACTTCAAAAGTAGGTGGTAAAATTGGATGGGTAAATGAAAATCAATTAACTAAAGAAATTGTAAAAAAATTAGAAAAATTAAAAATCAATGAATATACAAAACCTATTAATCTTATAGAAGGTTATCTTCTACTTAAAGTAGAAGACATTAAGAAAATAAAAAATAATAATTTAAATATTGATAAGGAACTGAAAAAGCTAGAAAATTATGAAAGAAATAAACAGCTAAATCGAATGTCTAATATATTTTTTAATAAGATAAAAAGTAATACAACAATTAATGAAATTTAATCCAATACTTGTTGTTAGTGGGGAACCTTATAGTATTTTTTTAGAATTATTTTTTAAAATTTATAGATCTAAGTTAATTAAAACTTATAAAAGGCCTTTGATTTTAGTTGCTTCTAAAAAACTAATCTTAAATCAAATGAAAATATTAGGTTATAAATTTAAAATTAACTTGATAAATCAAAACATGCTAAACAAGAAAGTTTTGGATAACAAAAAGATTAATTTAATTGATGTAAATTTAAATTATAAAAATAAAAATAATAAGATTTCTTTTAAATCTAAAAAATACATTAATGAATGTTTTGATTTAGCGCTAAAGTTAATGAAAAATAAAATAGGTTTTGCATTAATTAATGGTCCAATTTCAAAAAAACATTTTTTAGAAAAAAAATTTTTGGGGATTACCGAATACCTTGCACATAAAACAAATTCAAAAAATAATGAAGTTATGCTAATTTATAATGATAAGATTTCTGTTAGTCCAATAACAACTCATTTACCTATAAAAGAAGTAAACAAAAAAATTAAAACAGACATGATTGTTAAAAAAATTAAGATAATAAATAGCTTTTATAAAAAATATCTTAATAAAAAAACTAAATTTGCTGTATGTGGTTTAAATCCACATTGTGAAACAATCAATAAATTTAGTGAAGAAGATAAAATAATTAAACCTGCAATCAAAATCCTAAAAAGAAACAAAATAAATGTCGAAGGACCTTTGTCAGCTGACACCCTTTTCATGAAGAAAAACATCAAAAAATATGATGTATTTATTGGAATGTATCATGATCAAGTTTTAGGTCCCATTAAGGCTCTTTTTGGATTTGATTCCATAAATATCACGCTGGGATTGCCATTTATAAGAATTTCTCCAGATCATGGTCCAAATAATTCTATGTTTGGAAAAAATAAATCAAACCCTAAAAGTTTAATTGAGTCATTATCATTTTTAAAAAAAATTCGTGCAAATTAAAGCAAAAAAAAGTTTAGGACAAAATTTTCTAATTGATAAAAATATAATTAACAAAATAGTAGCCGTAGCTAATATACAGCCAAACGATAATATTTTAGAAATTGGCCCTGGAACTGGAAATTTAACTGAATCTATATTAAATAAAAAACCAAAAAAAATTTTTGTAATTGAAAAAGATGAAAGGCTTGTAAACCTATTGTCTGAAAGATTTAAAAATCAAATTACAATAATAAATGAGGATATATTAAAAATTTCAGAACATTCAATTTCAAATGATGAATTAATTGTTTTTGGTAATCTGCCTTATAATATTTCTACTCAAATATTAGCAAAATGGATAATTAGTGATTATAATAAAAAATGGTATAAAAGTTTAATATTAATGTTTCAAAAAGAGGTTGCTAATCGTATTTTAGCCAAAACAAATTCTAAAAATTATGGAAGATTAACAATACTCTCAAATTGGAAGTTAGATGCGGAAAAAGTATTTGACATCAGTGAATATTGTTTTTCTCCAAGACCTAAAGTTGAAAGTTCGTTATTAAAATTTACTCCAAAAAAAAAATATTTTAAAATCAAAGATGCAAAAAACCTTGAAATGATAACTAGAGTTTTTTTTAATCATAGAAGAAAAAAAATAAAAAATTCCTTTAATCAAATATTTAGTGACTCCAAATATTTTGCTGAAAAACTAAATCTTGATTTAAATTTGAGACCACAAAATTTATCTCCTAGTACTTACTATCTTATTACAAAACAATATGAAAATTTACGAGGTTAATTTACTAATGTGTTTTTCTATTAATTTTCTATCATAATTATTTTTAGATTCGTCGATAAAAGAATCGATCAATTCACAAATTTCCTTAAAACATCTTTGTAAATCGTCGTTAATCACTACATAGTCATAACTTTTCCAATGAAGTACATCTTTATTAAATTCTTTCATTCTCTCGTCAACAATAAGTTTATCTTTCATATCTCTATTCGATAATCGATTAAATAATGCTTTTTTGCTAGGAGGCAGCACAAAAAGTGTGAGCAATTTATATTCTAAATTTTTTTTTTTTATTTGCTCAGTGCCTTGCCAATCAATATCGAAGACAACGTTTTTGCTATTTTCAAGGTTTTTTATTACAGGTGTTTTAGTCGTTCCATAAAGATGACTGAATACATTCGCATATTCTAAAAATTCTTTCTTTTTAATTAAATTTTGAAACTGATCATTGTTTACAAAATAATAATCTTTTCCTTCTTCTTCATTATTTCGGGGTTTTCTAGTTGTATGAGAAATTGAAGTATAAAAATCCCTACTTTTGGATAACAATTTAACAAGCGTAGTTTTGCCCGCCCCAGATGGTGATGATAATATTACCATTATCCCATCATTATTTAAGGACATCTAATACAAACTAATTGCTTTTGCCTTCAATAAATTTTATTGCATCACTCACAGTTAAAATTTTTTCAGCCTCACTGTCAGAAATTTCTGAACCAAATTCTTCTTCAAAAGCCATAACTAATTCTACTGTGTCTAAACTATCAGCTCCAAGATCATCTATAAAACTAGATTCGTCTGTTACTTTGGCTTCATCAATTCCTAAATGATCTGCAACAATTTTTTTAACTTTGCTTGAAATATCTTCTGACATACTGTTGTTCCTATTTGTTATATTTCGTTAATAAATTATTACTCAACTTTGTCAAGCCATATACATGCCCCCGTTAACATGTATTGTTTCTCCTGTAATATATGAAGCTGATTCTGAGGATAAAAAAGCCACAGTATTGGATACATCTTCGCCCGTTCCTAGCCTAGACATAGGAATTCTAGATGTTAATGCTGCTTTTATACTTTCAACAATTTTGTCTGTCATGCTAGATTGTATAAAACCAGGTGAAACACAATTAATTGTAATATTTTTTTTTGCATATTCTATTGCTAAGCTTTTTGACATTCCAATAATCGCTGCTTTCGATGCTGCATAATTTGATTGCCCTAAGTTTCCAGTGTGACCAACTACAGAAGTTATATTCACGATTCTTCCATATTTATTTTTTAGCATTTTTTTTATTCCATATTTGCAAAGAAAAAATGTTGATCCTAAGTTTACATCTATTACTTTTTGCCATTCTTCATCTTTCATTCTTAATGATAGGTTGTCCATATTAATTCCAGCATTATTAATTAAAATATCTAATCCTGTTAATTGTGATGAAACATTTTCTATAAACTCTCCTATTTTTGAGTGATTTGAAATATCAAATTTTAGAATATTAATTTTTGGAAATTCTTTTTTTAAAACATCTAATTTTTCTATTTTTGTACCTGTGGCAAGAATATTGCCTTCTAAGGATGCAAACTTTTTTACCAACGCATGTCCTATCCCGCCAGTAGCGCCCGTTATTAATATTTTTTTATCTTTAAAATTAATCATTTATATTAATTAACTTTATATCTTCTTCATGATTTATTGCATTAACTTTTATATTTTTATCAGTTCTCTTAATTAAACCTGATAAAATTTTTCCGGGACCAATTTCTATAAATTGACTAACACCTTTGTTTATCATTAAAATTACACTTTCTCTCCAACGAACTCTGCTTTCAATTTGCTTTATTAATAAATCTTTTAATAAAGATGAGCTAGTGATTTCTTTTGCAGTAACATTTGAAATTAGGATATTTTTTGGATCTTTGAACTCTAATTTTTCAATTTCTTTACCCATTATGTCAGTTGCTTTTTTCATTAATTTACAGTGAAAAGGTGCACTAACAGATAATTTAATGTTTTTTATACTATTAGATTTTAAATCTAAAATAAATTTTTCTATTTCATTATTATTTCCACTAACTACCAGTTGACCGTTAGAGTTGTCATTTGCAATAAAACACTCATACTTATTTTTATTTTCTTTAATGATTTTTTCTATTTTTTCAATTTTAGATCCCAACACAGCTACCATACCACCTTGGCCCTTAGGAACTGCACTTTGCATAACATTGCCTCTAATCTTTAATATTCTCAGCGTATCTGAGAAACTTAATGCATTGGCTGATGCTAAAGCTGTGTATTCACCTAAAGAGTGTCCTGCAAAAAAATTAGCTTTATTTAAATCTATGTTAAACTCTTTTTTTAAAAGCTGAAATATTGAATATCCTACTAAAAAAATTGCAGGTTGTGTATTTTCTGTTAAGTCTAATTTATCTTTAGGTCCTTCTAAAATTAAATTTGATATTGAAAAGCCTAGTATTTCATCAGCATCATTAAAAAAATTTTTAACAGTATCAAATTTTGTATAAAATTCTTTACCCATACCCACTATCTGAGAGCCTTGACCTGGAAAAATTACTGAAAACATTTAAATATTTAAAATTTGACTGTGGTTTTAAGTGTTGTAATTAAAGAATTATAATAGTATATCCTCAATTTTTATAAAAGAACAAATATGAATTTATACGAACATACAATTGTTGCTAGACAAGATGCTACTGCAAATCAAATTGAGCAACTAACTGAAAAATATTCAAAAATTATAGAAGAATTTGATGGAAGCATAATTCAAACTCAAAATTGGGGTTTACTGCACTTATCCCACATCATTAAAAAGAACAAAAAAGGTAACTATATACATTTCAAAATCAAGGGTACTGGAAAAATTATTAAAGAATTAGAACAAAATGAAATTATAGACAAAAATCTTTTGAGATACATGTCTGTAAAGGTTAAAAAATTTGATCTTGAAACAAATTATTTTTCAAATTCAGAAACAACGAAAAGAGAAAGTGATAAAAAAAGCAATGTATAGAAAGAAAAAAACTAACAATAAAAAGAACAGACAAAGTAACTTTGCAAAGTTAAGTATATTTCAACCAAATAAATATAAATTTAAAAAATCATGTCCTCTTTCATTAAATGGAGCTCCAGTTATCGACTATAAAAACATTAAATTGTTAAAAAAATATATTTCTGATAATGGAAAAATATTACCTTCAAGGATTACAAACATTTGTCAAAAAAAACAACGTGAGCTTTCTATTTCAATAAAAAGAGCAAGAAATTTAGCACTAATTTAAATGAAAGTTATTTTATTAGAAAACATAAGAAACATTGGATCAATTGGAGATGTAATCGAAGTTAAAAGAGGCTTTGCTAGAAATTATTTAATTTCAAACAAAAAAGCGTTTTATGCTTCGAAAGAAAATATTAAAGAAGTCGAAAAAATTAAATTAGAGTTAGGAAAAAAAGACGAAGAAAAGAAAAAAGAAGCAAAAAAAATTTATGTAAAAATTAACGACAAAAATTATATAATCAAAAAATTAAGCTCTGAAAACAATGAATTATATGGCTCAGTTAAACCAACAGAAATTTCAAAAACAATTTTTGGAATTGAAAAATTAGACATAAAGCCATCAATGATTCAACTTACAAAAGAAATTAAATCTCTTGGCACTTTCAAGGTAAAAGTTATTCTTCATTCTGAGATTGAAGCTGAAGTTAATATTAAAGTAGTTGCAGCAGAAACTATTCAATAATTATACAATTTTTTCCCCAGTAAATTTTTATTATTTTTTTTAAATTCTTTTAATATAGGATTTAAATATGAATAAATTAACCATTGTTAAAAACAACTTTAAAGAATTACCAAATAATATTGAAGCAGAACAAGCAGTAT